>Ga0268276_1003267_pt1 | contig 12803 bp, 15 predicted proteins | sample saktaG_4_FD_190145 | JGI IMG/M metagenome (GOLD analysis project Ga0268276, IMG submission 190145) | Saline water microbial communities from Sakinaw Lake, British Columbia, Canada - sak_2010_1_5_45m | ecosystem: Environmental > Aquatic > Non-marine Saline and Alkaline > Saline ...
GAAAATCTTTAACTTTCAATTGGTTGAGCCCCTGCGGCAGATAGCCGATCTTTGATTTTTGGCCCCAAATAATACTTCCCTCATATGGTAAAAACCCCAAGAGCGTTCTTAAAAGAACGCTCTTTCCGGCGCCATTGGGACCTAAAATAGTTAAAATTTCTCCCTGCGCGACTTGAAAGGATAAATTTTCTATAACTCTTTCTCCATCTAAATTAACATCTAATTTTTTAACTTCCAAAAGCATCATATTAGGATGGAACATTATTTTCCTACAAAGTCTTGGCACCCGGGTCATTCCGACAAAAGTTGTCGTGGCGGTGGGGGTGAGATTCGCCTACAAGTTTTGCCTCGCCAGTCGCTCGGCAAACTCGCAGGCCGCCCCTCGCGGTTTTGTCTGCTGACAAAACATCACTGCGGTCTTCGAATCCCAACGCGAGCCAAGCAGTTGGCTCGCTCCCCCTCGCGCAAAATTTCAATCCGCTAAAAAGCGGATGAAATTTTATGTGCGGTGGGGGTGAGATTCGAACTCACGGGTCGCACGAGGCGACACGGCTTTCCAAGCCGTTCCGTTAGGCCACTCCGGCACCCCACCAATTTGCTAATATTTTCAAACATAGCTTCTCAAACTATTCTTCAATGTTTTCCCTATTTTCTTTCATCAATTCACGATACATTTTTAGCTGAAACCATTCTATGTTCTCTAAATAGTTTAACTGGTTTGCCAAGTACATCATAAAATTGCTTTGCGTGTCTTCGTCGATTTCCTTTATGCTCTTTGTGCGAAACTTTTTCCTATAATTATTAAAATCTTGCGGCGTTAAAGAGTGGTTCAAAAAAGACTCATAGATAGACAAATCTTCATCATTGAGTTTTGTCGCGTCAAACCCTTCAATAAAATGAGGATTATACTTCTCACCATTCTTTCTCTTGTTTATCTCCTTACTGGCAATATCTATAATTTTCTGTCTTATTGCCTCAAAATCAACTTCTTTGTTTTTTTCTGTTCCAATATCTGCCGTTTGATTAGGTATTTCAATTTTTTCTCTCATAATTTTTATGTTTTATAAGCTGCATTAAACTTTCATCCCCCGCAAAGCGGCAACCCGCTCGGCAATCGGCGGATGAGTCATAAATATTTTAACTAACCAACTTGCTCCTTTCTTGCCCTTAAAGGGCGAAGAAATAAACAAATGGGCCGTAGAGTTACTGGCGCGCCGCATTGGCGTTGGGTCGCCTGATATTTTCTCCAGGGCGCCGGCCAAACCATCGGGATAGCGGGTTAATAAGGCCCCTGAAGCGTCAGCTAAAAATTCTCGCTTGCGGGAAATCGCTAACTGAACCAAAGTGGCGGCAATCGGCGCTAAAATAGCCGCCGCCAAACCCAGTAAAGCGATAATAGCGCCGCCCCGGTTATTGTCGCTGCCGCGCCTGCTATAAAAACTAATCCGCAAAAAAAAGTCCGACAACATCACCACAATGCCAGCCAGCGCCACAACCACGGTTTGCAAAAGCATATCCTTATTTTTAATGTGGCTCAACTCGTGAGCGATAACCCCCTCCAGCTCGCTTTTGTTAAGCCGCCCCAAGAGGCCGGCCGTTACCACTACCACCGCGTGCTGGTAATCGCGGCCGGTGGCAAAGGCATTGGGCTGCTGTTCGGGCATAATATATATTTTTGGCATAGGTATGCCCGAGGCAATACAAAGATTTTCCACAATATGAAAGAGCTCCCGGTTATCCTCCTCTTTTATGGGATGCGATCTGGTCATTGATAAAACAATTTTGTCGCTCCACCAATAACTGCCAAAACTGGTTAAAACGCTAAAAATTACCGCTATATACAAAATCACCGGGCTTTGAAAATAACGGCTAAACAGCCAGCCCAAGGCAATGATAAAAATCAAAAAACCGGTTATTAAAAACCATGTTTTGCGGATATTTGACTCGGCTTGATTATAAAGAGTCATAGAAAACTATTCATCAACTTCGTCGGGTTCGGCTAAAGAATAATCCGCCCCCGGCTCCAAACCCAAAACATTTTGGGCATAGCCATCAAAATCAAAATCAACAGAGCGCTCCGAGGGGTCTTTACTTTCTTCGGCTAAAAACTGAAAAAATTTATCGGTATGGCCGTATAATTCGTTGGCGATATTCACCACTTTTTTTAACGACCTCATTAACATTGCCGCGTCATTGCTTTCAGTATTATTGAGTGTCTCAAAATTATCATTATAGAAATCAACCATTGCTTTTAACGCTTCAAAATGATTGCCCAAAACCTCGGAAGTGCGGCCGCATGATTGCCAGCTTGCAGTCCCGTCGGCATTTTCATTGCCTAATTCGCCGTTGAAAGATCGGCCGCATTTTTTCCCATTGCCAAGCAACGAGCCAAAAAAACCCGCGGGGAGCTCGGAAAAATTCCAATTTTTTTTGCCTTTCTGCGCCAAAATCGGCTGGCGCTCAAAAATATCAAAGCGGCCGCCGGTAATCCTCTCAAATTCGTCCCCTCTTGACCCGAAAAATTTATTGACGTCGTCAAGGTTGAATTTCAGCTTAATCCTTTCTAACTTTTTTTCGGTTTCTTGCTCTTCCACCGAACTATTAACTTCAACCTCGCTCTTTTCTCCCATTTGGCTAAATTTTGTATTGTCTATCATATGATTAAAACTGAACCTTAGGCGGCTCTTTGGCGGCCGGCTCTTCCAGCTCAAATAAATCCATTGGTTTGAATCCGCCAATTTTGCCTACAACACTGGAAGGAAACGACTCAATTTTAATGGCTAAATCCCGCACATTGCCGTTATAAAACCTTCGGGCCGCTTGAATTTTATCCTCGGTGTCGGTTAATTCTCTTTGCAATTCCAAAAAATTAACCGAGGCCTTTAAGTCAGGATAGGCCTCTGAAACCGCGAACAACGATTTTAAGGTAGAAGACAGCGCGTTCTCCGCTTGGGATTTTTCAGCCACGCCTTGCGCGGAAATGGCTTGCGCTCGCGCTTGGGTAACCTTTTCAAATAACTGGCTTTCATGGGCCGCGTAGCCCTTAACTATTGAAACCAAGTTAGGGATTAAATCATATCGCCTTTTTAACTGCACTTCAATATCGCTCCAGGCCTCCTTGGCGCGGTTCTTTAACTTAACGAAACCGTTATAAGCGGCGACAAACCAAATAACGATAACGGCTACAATGGCTAAAACGATGTATAAAATTAACATATTTTTTTGTTATTTATTATTTATTATTTTGGCAACGACGCGATTAAATTTGCCAAATATGGATGCTGAATGGGCAGTTTATAATTGAAAAATTTTATAACCGCAATAAAATCGGCCAGCTCTTCTTTAAATCCCTCCGGACCTGTGAAAATCTCTTTGGCCTCCATTGCCAAATTGGCTATATAATTGTTAAGCATTTCTTCTTGACCTTTATCTTTCAAATAGCCAACTATTTTTTTAAACTCGCCCCTGTCCAGCCAAACTCCGCGGCACTGCTCGCAAAGATCAACCTTAATGCCAGAATCGCCGTAGCGAACTTCGTACAAAGGCACGCCATCTTTGGGGCAGGCCTTTTGGCCATTTCCTAACTGAAATTTTTTCTCGTCGCTCCACAAATCAATATCCAGCCAATTGAAATCTTTATCTTTTTCATCCTTGGCGGCTCGCAATTCGTCTTCCTCAAACCACAGACCCAAACACTTTGGGCAATAATCAGCCCCGACCTTATTAAAAACGATTTCTTCTAATTTTGCTTCTTGGCAGTTTGGACAATTCATATGTTTTTTATTTCTCTAAATAATTAATAATAAATTTTATATACTCTTCAAAATCGGCATATTCTTTCTGGAATGTTTCAATAAAAACTTTTGGGTCTAACTTTTCGTATCTATGCACCAGCCGATTGCGCAAGCCAACCACTGGCGATATTTTTAAAGCAAAATCTTCAGGTAAAACTTTATTCTCTCCCAAAATATGGAATGTACCCTCTAAATCATTGGAAATGTCAAATCCTAATTCTTTGATGAAGTGCTGGTTAACATCAATGATTTCATCAACAATCAATTGAAAATTTCGCTCTAAGGTTCGCAACTTTGTAAAATCATCCAAAATCTCTTGAACAGAAAATTTTAACAACGGCTTGATTTCCTCTAAATAACCTTTTACTCTTTTTATTTTTTCATCAACTAAAATTTCGCTAAATACCATATTTTTCGCCAATTTGTTTGGCATATTCTCTTAACCTTTGACGTTGTAGCTCATAAATCGGTTGCATTTCAACAAACTTGCGAAAAGCGTAAATTCGCAAGGTTAGAAATAATAGCTCATCTTCTTGAAATAAAACCTGGCACTTGTCAAAAACCGCGTAATAAAGCAAAGGCGGAGCGTTTTTTAAATTAACCAAGTCAATATTATCATTATGAAAATACGGCGCCATTTCAGTCATCATCCGCGCTTCCTCCATTAAATCCAGCTTTCTCTTGCTTAAATAAGCCACATCAAAATCACTTTCATTGTGCAGTTGTTTGCCATCAACCTGCGAACCAAAAAGCAAAACCAGCCGCAAATCATACTTTTGGGCAATTTCGCGCATCAATTTTTCTTTTTTATCATCAATCTCCATGTATTGAGATGGTTGCAAAACTATTCCTGCTGCAATTTTATCTTTTCGGCTGCGGCATCGTCATACTTCGCAAAAAGCTTTTCACCATAGCAGGGCTATGGCTTCAAACCTTTTTGCTCGTATTCCTCGCCTCGCTCGAAAATCTAAAATTTCGCTACGAAATAGTTTTGCAACCATCTCATTGTATTATACCAAAAAACCCCGCGAAAGCAACGCGAGATTTTTGGTTTATAACTTTTATTTAGAAATTAAAAATTACAATTTTGCTACTGCAAAATTAGATAGTAGTCCATTCCGCCTATAAAGAATAGTTTATTTAGATGGTATGGGTACAACTCCTTTCTCTTGTTGAAATTGTTCATAAATAGATTTCAGTGGTTCGGTAGGAGCAGGGACAAGTTTTGAGGGTAACGGCCGCCACACTTCGTTAGAACTTCCTACCTCGCAGCTTCCAGTAATTCTATTGCATCGGTATTTCAACACATTATTCTCGGTGATGAAATAATATTTGGGAAAAATCAGATAAAAGATCACAATTATGAGCACAAACAATCCTAATATCAGTAATATTTTCTTGTTTAACTTCAATTTCAGTTTTTTCTATTCAGGTAAAACTTTCGGGTATATTTTTTCCTCTGGGAGTGGATAATCCATATTTATTGTTGTTTAACTAATCTTAAAATTAAAATATAGAATGCGATAAGAATAAAACTATAGAGAAAAAACGGGAAAAATACAATAATATAACATTGCCGAAGAGTCCCGCCAAAAATACTTTTTTGATTAGGATTTTTTAAAGGAAAACATTGGACGGCGGTTACTTCATAAACTTCCGCTAAAAATGATTTACTTTCAATTCTTTGAGGCAGCTCTATTTTCATATTTTTATTTTTATTCTATTTTGGATGATGTTTGATATCAAGCAAAATATAAGTATCTTTTTCTATTAAAAAATAAAACCGAATATCTCGGTTCACTCTTGCTTGCCATATACCCCTTGCCTCGTCATATTTTTTAGCGTGCAAAGAAGGGTGGCGAATATTTTTTAAAAGATAGCCGGCCTTTTGGTAAAATTTCCTTTTGATATTTTCAGGAAATTGGCAAAAACTATCTTTAAACTTTGGCGCGTATAAGAGTTTCATTTTTCCAACGACTTTTTTAGCTCTTGAGCAGAGCAAAAAGGCCCCACCGCCTTGCCTTGTTTAACTTGCCCGACTGCATCGTCTAAATCGCCGTCAAACTGGTTTTGTCTTTTGACAATACTTAAAAATTGCTCGTATTTTTTGCGAGGCATAATTACCAAGTCATCGTTTTCAAACATCTTTTGAGAAATAGTTATGATATCCATAAAAATACTTAAACTTTATCTTGATATTACCACAAAAAATTTCCGAAAGCAACAATTTAATAACCAAAAATCCCGCGAAAGCAACGCGAGATTTTTTGGTATTAATTAAGTTGGCGATTCGTCTTTGTTGATTAAACTTAACAAACGATTTTTTTCAGCCAAATCTAATAAACGGTTAGTTTTGTTAAAAAACTTTTCTCGCATTAATTCCTGTTGGCCGAAAATTAATTCTCTAATTTTTTCTGACGATTTATTAGGCATTGTTTCAATTATTTTTGCCAAAGATTCTAATGTTGTCTTTTTTTCGGGATTTACTTTTAATTTATCCTGGATTATTGGGGACTCAAGAAATAAATTTGAAATCTCTTGCGCTGACAAGTCCGGCCTAATCCCTTCTAATAGGGGTTTGAGTATTTTTTCTCCTTCTTTTGTGAGCAAATCAAATTCCTTCTCATACACTTTTTCTATCTCTTTAATGTCAGTTTCTTTCAGCTTCCCCATACCCACCATTTTTTCAAGGTCGTCCATATCGTACGACCGCTCGCAACGCAATTTAAAATAAGCGAATAAAGCAGGGCGAGCAAGCTTTAGTTGCGTGTCTTGAAAAGAAATTGGCTGCCCCCCTAGCCACTTTTCAGGCAGAACCACATTCTGGTAACCAATAGGCAACCCTTCATTATTCCTTTGTAGGGGATAAAGGTCAATAAAATTTAATGGCTCGTCAAGCGCAATGCTGCCTTTTTTATCAATCTTATTAATAGTGATGTCATGAGGCCATGCCTTTTTGTTTATAGTAATATCACGCACAACATCTTTTAATTTTTTTCCGCCAACACGCCGCCAGGTTGTTTTTTTGTCTTCTTCTTTTCCGCCTTCTTTAGTAAAAGTTCCATATCCCTTTTCTCTCAAATAATCCTCAAGTTTTTCTAAATCACGCGTCTCCACCATCAAGTCAATATCTTTATGATAACCAATATACTCGCCCTTGTTCATCATAGAAACATTAGCCGCGCCGCCCAAGAACCAAGACGCGTCACACCCCTCTAATAAATGGCCAAGTTTGCTAAAATTACTGTCCATTTCCGCTTTTTGCTCCGGGGTTGCTGGCAGCCGTTTACCTTCCGCGTCAAGCGCCTTCGCAAAAGCTCCCTCATTAAACGCCGGCGTTTCTTGCAACAACCACTCAAAATCTCCCGTCGCTTCCGGGCTAAGAGGCGCGTCAACTTTTTGTTGCTCTTGTTCTATTGGTTGATTAAATTGTTTTTCTTTTTCCATTTTTAATTAAAAATTTAATTTAGTAGATGTGGGTTACTCTTTCGGGAAAAGATGCCGTATCTCTTTCGGTATATTTATGATTTCGCCCTCTACTAATTCATAGATATTTTTAGGTATTTTTTTAATATTAATACATCCTCTAAGATTCATTCCACCCTTAACTGAAAAATTTTCAGGCAAGTGAGTTAAAGAGGTACAACCCATGAGACCAAGCCCGTCACGGCCGACCGAAAGGTTCTCGGGTAAACTATTTAAAGAAGTACAACGAGCGAGACCAAGATACCCACCGACCGAAAGGTTCTCGGGCAAGTGAGTTAAAGAAGTACAACCAACGAGATCAAGATTTCCCCTGGCCGAAAGGTTCTCGGGCAAGTGAGTTAAAGAAGTACAACCAACGAGATACATTTCTCCCCCAACGTAAAGATTTTTAGGTAGGCCGACCAAAGCAGTGCAATCCTCTAAATCAAGAGTATTGCCAACGGAAAGTTTTTCGAGCAAGTGAGTTAGCGATGTGCAACCTCGCAAATTAATATTCCCATTAACACGCAAAGGATGTTTTAAGTTGTTAAGAAAATCTGCATGATTAGAGTTTAAACTGCCGTAAACCAATCTTGTTTCTTGATTAATATCTAAGTCGTATTTTGTGTAACTTTTTAGACGTTCCTGAATTTGGGACGCAATTGCTTCTTCATCTTGAATTATTTGAATATCTAACTGGCTTTCTATTTCCTTAAACATAATGATAGCCTCTTCCCACGCCTCTTTTTCGTGGCTGAACATAAGCTCATGCTCTTCGCTTGAAAAAGTATTTTTTAATTGATTTTGGTACGCATTATTAATCGCCTTTTGTTTTTCAATTGATAGGGCACTATAACGCCTGGCATGTCCAATCTCATGTAAAATAGTTAAAATTGCTGATTTTGAGTCAGCATCAGGTATGTGAACCTCTCTTTTTTCAGCAGCATGTCCGCCGATTAAAAGGGGGTGGGACAACAAAGTATGGTCTTTGGGCACGCGGTCCGCAAGATCATATTTATTATCACCCCTAACAACATCCAGGCGGACAAAACGCTCTTCATTATACTTTTTTCCTAAGATAATATTAAAATCACCAAAATCAACTATCTGCCAACGAACCTCGCCACTCTCTTGTTGTTCAAGAATTTTAATAGGAAATTTTTGATATAACTCACCTCCTTTGAGACTTTCTTTTTCGAGATAATTAGAAATAGTATTCTCCCAATCATCAGAGTTCTTTTGCTTGTCGGTCTCTTGCCATTTTATGAAATCATCGTCGGTTTTTTCTTCTTTCGCCCACAATGTATTTTTCTCCAATTCTTGCTTCAATTCTTGATAAATATTGTCTAATTTATATTTTAATATTTCTATGCTAAACTTTTCTCTGTTATCATCCTTTGACAATTTAGATGATTGACTTTCTATGCTTTTTCGCATATTTTTCTTTTGATTATAACTAAAAACCCTCGTGAAATCAACGAGGGTTTTCAGCTTTCTTTTTTCTATATTTAGAAATTAGAAATTAGAAATTTCAATTTTGCAGTAGCAAAATTGCCTAGTAATCCATGCCGCCCATTTGGGGCATACCCATACCCATTGACTTGTCGTCTTTATCTTTGGGCTTTTCAGCAACCACGGCCTCGGTGGTCAACAAAATTGAAGCGCCCGAAACCGCGTTCTCAAGCGCCGAGCGAACAACCTTGGTGGGGTCAATAATACCCGCTTTGAGCAAGTCCTCGTACTTTCTGGCTTGGGCGTTAAAGCCCTGGCCGCCGTCTTGCTTTTTGACGTATTCTACCACCACCGAGCCCTCCACGCCCGCATTATTGGCAATCATCCGCAAGGGCTCTTCCATGGCCTTGGCTAAAATTTCAGCGCCGATTTTTTCCTCATCGTCAAGCTGTATGCCATTCAATACCTTAGCCGCCCTGATCAAAGCAACGCCGCCGCCCGGAACAATACCTTCTTCCACGGCCGCCTTAGTGGCGTTCAAAGCATCCTCGGCTTTATGCTGGCGGGCTTTTTGCTCAACTTCGGTGGGAGCGCCTACTTTTATTACAGCCACCCCGCCCGAAAGTTTGCCTAATCGTTCTTGCAATTTTTCCTTGTCAAAATCAGAGGTAGAGTTATCAATTTCGGCTCTAATTTGTTTAATTCTTTTTTCAATCTCTTCTTTTTTGCCGTCGCCATCAACAATAATGGTTTTTTCTTTGGTGGCGGCTACTCTCCTCGCCTTACCCAACATATCCAACCCCACTTTTTCCAAGGTCATGCCCTTGTCTTCAGAAATAACCACTCCGCCGGTAACAACAGCGATATCCTCAAGCATTTCTTTCCTTCTGTCGCCAAAACCCGGGGCCTTAATGGCCAAAACATTTAAAACGCCCCGCAACTTATTAACCACCAAAGTGGCTAAAGCATCGCCCTCAATCTCATCCGCTATTATTACTAAATCCTTTTTGCCGCTTTTGGCAATCTGCTCCAACAAAGGCAAAATTTCTTGGATAGAGGCAACCTTGCGATCGGTGATTAAAATTGGAGCGTCTTCTAAAATCGCCTCCATTTTTTCGGGGTTGGTAACCATATAGGGCGAAACATAACCCTTGTCAAACTGCATACCCTTAACCATTTCTTTGGAAAGGCCGAATGTTTTTGATTCTTCCACGGTAACCACGCCGTCCTTGCCGACTTCGTCAATAACTTCAGCAATTAATTTACCCAACTCCTCGTCTTCAGCCGAAATAGTGGCGACTTGAGCAACCTCTTCTTTGCCGGCCACCGGCTTGGAAATCTTTTTTAACTCCGCGACTACCGCTTCAGCGGCTTTTTCAATACCGCGCCGCAGGGCCAAAGGATTGGCGCCCGCCGCCACGTTGCGAAAGCCCTGTTGAATCAATGATTGCGCCAAAACAACCGCGGTGGTTGTGCCATCGCCCGCGGCATCATTGGTTTTAGTGGAAACCTCTTTAACAATTTCAGCTCCCATATCTTCAATCTTGTCTTCTAACTCAATTTCTTTAGCAATAGTTACGCCGTCATTAGTGATAGTGGGAGATCCGTAGCCCTTATCTAAAACCACATTACGGCCTCTTGGGCCCAAAGTGACTTTAACAGCGTTAGCTAACTTATCAACACCATTCTTTAACTTTTGCCGAGCTTCCTCGGAATACAAAATTTGTTTTGCCATAATTTCGTTAATTTATTGAAAATTCGTAAATTGAAAATTCTCGCGGTTTTATCCTAAAATAGCGAGAATGTCTTCCTGTTTGGCAATTAAATATTCTTTGCCGTCAACCTTTATTTCGTTAGGGCCGTATTTGGTGAAAATGACCAAATCGCCAACCTTAACTTCCATTTGAATCCGTGCGCCGGATTTAGAAATTTTGCCCGGGCCCACAGCAACCACTTTACCCTGCTCGGGCCTTTCTTTATCGGCTGACTGGGGTAAAAAAATCCCGGCCTTAGTTTTTTCTTCAGCGGATACCGGTTCAACTAAAACGTGATCTGATAACGGTTTAATAACCATAATTTTAAAATATTATTTATTATAATTTTATCGCGTTAGCAGTCGCGACCTTCGACTGCTAATCATATACTAATAGATATCCAAATATTTTTCAAGCTCCCAAGGGCAAACCTCTACTTTAAAGTCATCCCATTCTCTCTGTTTTACTGATAAATACTTATTAAACAGCTCCTCCCCAAAAACCTCTTTGGCTAAATTAGATTCCTGAAACCACAACACTGCCTCAAATAAAGAGCCCGGCAAGGTAGCAATGTTTTTATTTTTCAACCCTGTTTCGTCTAAGTGATAAACGTTTTCTTCTACCGGCTCGGACGGCTCTATTTTTTGTTCTATCCCTTCCAAGCCGGCGGCCAACATCAAGGCAAACGCCAGATAAGGGTTGGCTGACCCGTCAGGGCACCTTAATTCCAAACGGGCGGCCTTGGGCTTTTCACGAAACCACTTTGGCACCCTGATTAAAGCCGAGCGATTGCTGCTGGCCCAAGTGATGTAAACAGGCGCTTCAAACCCGCTCACCAAACGTTTATAAGAATTAACCGTGGGGCATAAACCCAAACAAATGCCCTTAATATTTTTTAACTGCCCCGCCAAAAAATATTTTGCTGTTTGGGAAAGACGATAAAAATCATTATCGTCAACAAAAAGATTATCCCTACCGCTTTCATCAAACAAGCTCTGGTGAACATGCATACCGGAACCCGCCTTGCCTTTGATGGGCTTGGGCATAAAAGTGGCTTTCAGGCCGTTATAGTCGGCAATCTTCCTGACAACGTATTTTAAAGTTAAAATTTTATCCGCTGTTTCTAAGGCCGGGCCATAATTAAAATCAATCTCATATTGGCCCTCCCCCACTTCATGATGCAAACATTCCACCTTAATCCCGAAACTCTTTAAGCTATCAACCACCTCTTGCAACACCTTGCCGCCCTGGTTAGAGGCGCGGTCAAAGTAACCGCCTTTATCTATAGGCAACGCGCTATGTTGATTGTCCTTTTCAAATAAATAAAATTCCGGTTCAGGCCCCACATTATATTGAAAACCCAATCGGGCGGCTTTTTTAAGGGCTTGCTTTAAAACAAAACGAGGGTCGTTCTTGAACGGCTGGCCGTTGGCCTGATAAATGTCGCAGATAAACCGAATCGTTTTGTCGCGGCCTTCGGTCCAGGGTATTAAAGCATAAGTCGCGGGGTCGGGCTTTAAAAACAAATCACTTTCTTGAATGCGGGCAAACCCCTCAATTGAGGAGCCATCAAACCAAACGCCTTCATTGAGAGCGCTCTCCAGCTCGGCGATGGGCTTTAACACCTCTTTAACCGCGCCTAACAAGTCAGTAAACTGCAAACTGAAAAATTGCGCCTCCTCTTCTTTAACTTTTTGTAAAATTTCTTGAGTTTCCATATTTTTAAACTCTATCTTAGGAACAAATAAGATTTTGTCAACTGCAAAACTCCAACTAAAACAAAACTATCTCCTTATTCGCGCGATCGGCTCAAATTAGGAGATACCTATTGTTTGCTTTAAATACTGGCCGGTGCAGCTCTTTTTGTTTTTAATGATATCAGCCGGAGCGCCTTCCGCAACAAGATAACCTCCATTCTCAGCAGAACCAGGTCCAAGGTCTAGGACCCAATCTGAACTCTTAACGAAATCAAGGTTGTGTTCGACGGAAACCACTGTATTGCCCCTTTCTACCAACGCCCCCAAAACATACAAAAGCTTTTTGATGTCGTCGGGATGCAAGCCGGTGGTGGGCTCGTCTAAAATATACATTGTTTTGCTGGACGATTGTTTGGAAAGCTCGGTAGCCAGTTTAACCCGCTGGGCTTCCCCGCCCGACAAAGAGGTGGCTGGTTGGCCCAATTCAATATACCCCAAACCAACGTCGGTGAGAGTTTTTAATTTATTTTTTAAAATTGGAAAATTTTCAAAAAACTTCAAAGCCTCCTCAACAGTCATTTCCAACGTCTGGGCAATATTTTTATCTTTGTATTTTATTTCCAATGTTTCTCGGTTGTAGC
>Ga0268276_1003268_pt1 | contig 12802 bp, 9 predicted proteins | sample saktaG_4_FD_190145 | JGI IMG/M metagenome (GOLD analysis project Ga0268276, IMG submission 190145) | Saline water microbial communities from Sakinaw Lake, British Columbia, Canada - sak_2010_1_5_45m | ecosystem: Environmental > Aquatic > Non-marine Saline and Alkaline > Saline ...
ATTCTGGCTGCTGCTGCCTGGCGAGGTCTTCCGCTGGATACGATTGCGCCAAAATTTACCGGGCGATTCAATAAAGGTGTCGACTATGTGGGTGATGTCAAGCAGTTTGCCAGAGAATTCGAACAGGATATTCTGGTTGTGGACTATGCGATTGGTGAATTCGGATTGCCGGGTGAATTAAAACTGAGTGTCCATTCCGGGAGTGATAAGTTTTCCATCTATCCGATTATCCGGGAACTTCTAAGAAAACATAACGCAGGTGTTCATTTGAAGACAGCCGGAACGACCTGGCTGGAAGAGGTGATTGGAATTGCCTCCGCCGGTGGAGAGGGCCTCAGACTGGCAAAATCTCTTTATTCTCAAGCCTTTGAACGCAAAGAGGAACTGATGAAACCCTATGCGACAGTTCTGGATATAGATTTCAAACGCTTACAAAATCCTGCCGAAGTAGATACCTGGAGTAGTGATGAATTTGTGAATTCGCTTCGCCATGTTCAAACTGAAAAATTATATAACCCGAATTTTCGCCAGTTACTGCACGTTGGATATAAAATTGCTGCCGAAAAAGGAGTGGATTTTATAAATGCATTGGAGCAATATTCGGATTTCATTGCCCCAAACGTGACTGACAATATTTATAATCGCCATATATTACCGTTGTTTATTGAGTAAAATATAACGATACATTATGAAGCGGAAGCATTGGTATTACATAAATAACTTTTATTTACTCCGAATCCGTCTACATTGAATTTCGTTGGACGAATCTATACTGAGGAAAGGAATATTGATAAGTGAAGAGGTGTACCCCCGAGCAGGACTCCTCCAGGGGAGTTCCTGTGGAAGAACCTGCAACCCTCTGCTTAGAAGCAATATGGTTTGTCTTCAATAAATGAAAATCCGAATATGTCGTATACGAATTGATCAACTTATTAAACAATTCACATATATTCAGTTTTTGGGAATTAGTCGCTTTGTAGTAGATCTGTTGAATAAATGAATTTTTTCTGGATTGATATAGAGTCTTACCTGGTTTTCGTCAGCACTTTGAGGATTATATTGTTTACTGATACAGGTCAGACCTTGGGAACCGGTCGACAGGTAAAGAATGGTTTCATTCCCAAGTGGTTCCACCAGTTCGAGTGACGCGTTGAATGTATAATCCTCATTTGATTCCTGGTTAATAGTAAAATCATTGGGACGAATGCCGACTATAATTTCTTCACTTGTCTGATCCTTCATCTGGGACAGATATTTTTTTGGAACAGGGAAAAAAAATTTAGCAGCATCCGAGCAGAGTATATTTTCATTATTGACAGTGGTTGTAATAAAATTCATGGCCGGGCTGCCGATAAAACTTGCCACAAAAAGATCGGCAGGTTCGTTGTAAATATTCAAAGGTGTGTCCAGTTGGTGAATGATCCCATCTTTCATGACAGCGATGCGGTCGCCCATGGTCATGGCCTCTACCTGGTCATGGGTCACGAAAACTTTTGTCGTTTTCAGCTGCTTATGCAGTTTTTTGATTTCCGTGCGCATCTGGACTCGCAGTTTCGCATCCAGATTGGAGAGGGCTCGTCGAATAAAAAGACCTTAGGTTGACGCACGATGGAGCGTCCCAAAGCCACCCGCTGGCGCTGGCCGCCGGACAGCTGCTTGGGTTTTCGCTTCAACAGATCATTGATTTCCAAAATTTCGGCGGCTTCCTGAACGCGGGCTAGTATTTCATTTTTTGGGAATTTGCGCAGTTTTAGTCCAAAAGCCATATTATCAAATACAGTCATATGGGGGTAAAGGGCATAGTTCTGGAAAACCATGGCAATATCACGGTCTTTGGGTGGGACATCATTGACTTTACGGTCGTCTATAAAAATCTCGCCTGCAGTAACCTCTTCCAAACCGGCAATCATACGTAGAGTAGTGCTTTTGCCACAACCGGAAGGGCCGACCAATACCAGGAATTCCCCGTCTTTAATAGCCAAATCAAGGTCTTTAATGACCTGTGTGTCCTTGCCATAAATCTTTGTTAAATTTTTCAGTTCGACAGTTGCCACGATTTCCTCATTTAGTTAATGTTTTCCTGCATGGGCTACTTTATGTCTTTCATCGATCATTGCCAAATAATTATTAAGAGGGACGTAATCCGGAATTGAATTGCCGGAGCCAATTCCGAACCTTCCAATGAGATCGCATTTTTCAATCAGATCCCGGGTGCGGGCTCGAACCTCTTCCGGTGTACCAGACGCCAGGATGTTGACGTCAACACCTCCCAGAACCGCGATCCTTTTTCCATACTGCTTGTGAAAATCTTCCACCGGTATAATTGAGTCCTCAAAGGAATGTTTGCCGTCGATCATTACATCAGCTATCAACGTATCCATAATATCTGTTAAATTGCCACAGGAATGCAAGAAATAAGGCAATCCACGTTTGTGAGCCATCCGGGCAAAAATTTTATGCCAGGGAAGAATAAGCTGCCCCAAATCAGCAGGGGAAATCATTGTTCCGCTATGATAACCCATATCATCACCCGGCCACAAGGCAATAACATGGTCAAGGTCCAGGATTTGAGAATAGAATTCCGTTGTTAATGTTCCGAGTTTTTCAACAATTGCTTCCACCAGATCACGCTGATCCACCAGGGCGTAGCACAGCCCTTCAAAGGACATAATCTGAGACAGATGTTCAAATACACCCCCGGCATGGGACACAATAAAGCCCATGCCATTAGGGAGATTATTGTTAATGTATTCATAGGAAGAGAAATCAAATTCACTGACTTTGGGCCATTGATATTGTTCAAAATCCTGCCAGTTTTGAATAGCACCCTTTTGCTGATCCACCCAACTGCGTTCCTTACCAATAACACGTTTTTCATCAAATCTCAGACTGCGCTCAAAGCGGACGAAATCGTAACCCAGGCGGTACCAGATCTGGATAAAATTATCCAGACAAGATTGCTGATCACTCCGTGTTCTGCTCCAGGGAATCCAGGGACGATTGAATATCTCCGTTGTGATTCGTTGGATATGCGAATCATCGATATTGTATTCCACCAGGGGTGCAGCGGTCAGTGGCTTTTGGCCCATGAGGTGCGCAATGAAGGCTTGATTATCGGGATTTGGGTGATGGATCGGGATAGTGTCAAGCATGTGGGTGTCCATTGCTTTAGGTGTTAATAATGACAACGATTGGCTTCATCCACGAATGCCTGCACATTGGCCGGATCACCACTGAAAAAGTGATCCGAGGGGCTGCAAATATAGCCACCGTCGGGGCAGGCCTGATGACATTCCCGAACCAATTTTGCCGTGGTTTCGGCATCACCTTTTTCAAAACCGGCGTTCTGATCAAAACCGCCGATAAAAAATAATTTATTCCCAACCCGCTGATTGGCTTCCGCCAGGTTGCAATCACCTCCCATTGAAAGCGGTGTCATCGTTTCGAGGCCGTCAGTGCCGTTTTCGACGATTGTTTCCAGGAGTGGCATTAGTCCGCCGCAGAGGTGATACACCACCCGGGTTCCGGCGTTGTGCAACGCGTTGATTTGGATCCGATCGTAAGGCAGACAGAATTCCCGGTGCATAGAGGGACTGATTACCGTTGACGATCCAGCCCCACCCCCGGTTTCGACCATATCCATTTCAAAAGTTCCGGCGCGCTCAATCACACTGATTTTTTTCTCCAGGAGGGTGTTTAAGACGTGGTGAACCCAATTGGGCCGGTCATAAGCGGCATAAATCGCCAGCTCTGTGCCGAACATATAACAAAAGTCCTGCCAGGGGCTGCCCTGCCCAAAGCCGAAAAATTCCCCCCGCACAATGCCCCTATCACCAATGCGTTTTTTTATTTCGATTAGTGGCGTCCAGTCGACTTTTTCCGGGAGTGGGACATATTTTTGCCAGAGATCGAAATCCCGTTCCGTTTCGATCAGATGCTTGGTGACCCAGGCGGTGAACTGGTTCCAGCCCAGTCCGTAGCTCAATTCCGGGGTTGTGATGATATGCCGGAACTGATGCGAACCATCGCTATCAGTTCCCAGATCGATATCCCGTTTTTTCCAGACACCGTGGTCCGTATCATTATAGATGAACCGGGGATTGGCGTAGATGACCCAATCCATTCCCTTGAAAAATTCATAAGCTCCAAACTGATCCCGGCCGTCCAAGTAGGTTTTCAGATAATAGGGCATCCAACTGTGTACCTGGCAGGGCAGGTGGTCGGGTTTTTCATTGGAAAGGGCAGTTAATAATCGTTCTCGGGATGTCATCCAATTCTCCAATTAACCGGTTGTAAATTATTTTTCAAATGCTGCCTCAATCATGGCCTGAACATTCTCTGGTGGAATGTTAGGTAACAGGGCTTCGTGGCTGGGGCTGATGATAAGGTTTGGGCCCAGCAGAGATTTTACTCGACGAACATCCTTTTTAATCTCTTCAGGAGAAGCGTTAACCAGCAAATCCTGGGTATCAATACCACCCATAAAAGCGATTTTATTTTTGAAATCACGGGCCAGGGTTTCAGCATTCATATTGCATGCCTTTGCCTGAAGGGGATGCAGACAATCCACACCCGCATCAATTAATCGTTCAATAACTTTGTAAATGGCACCGCAAGAATGCAGGATGACCTGGTATCCGTATGAATGACCCTGATCTGTAAAACGACGAAACCAGGGCATGATAAATTTATCGAAAAGATCCGGACTCATTATCAAATCCTGCTGGGTTCCGAAATCGTTCCCGAAGAAATAACCGTCAACTAAATCTCCGGCCTGTTCAAAAAAGATCCGGTTGGCTTCAAAATAGAATTCACAAACATATTGAGTGGCTCTCTCGACTACTTCGGGATGAGTGTACATTTTAATGAGATAGTTATCCATTCCAAATAAAAACATAAGATCATGATAGAAGGAAGTCCACATCCCGCTTAAACGGTAAATGTTACCGGTATTCCGAAGGATGTCAATGGTATCATTAAAGTAAAGATAATCAGGATTGGGCCAGCTGAAGTTCTCTAATTCTCCAATGGTTTCACAGTCGGCGAGAGGGTGTTTTCCATCCTTTGCAGAGTAATTATTAAACAAACCCTTTCCATCGGGGGCACGGTAAAAACCAAGCTGTAACTGGGGGCAAATCCAGCGCACATCATCACCAATTTTTACACGTAAATTTTCTTCAGAATCGGTCTTGAAATAGCGGTGAAAAATCGGCCAAGTATCGGCATGCGGATTACCAAGCCAGAAACCGCTGCGATCGGTTGCTTGATGGTTGATAATGGCTTTGATGCGTTGGCGACTGTTAATGGATTTTCGAATGAAATCACCTTGCTAAAATTTTGGTGCGCTGATTCTGATTTTAAAAATACATTTTTATCTTGAAACTTGTTGGAAATTAATTTATACTTTGAAAGTTATAAAATCAACAAATGACTTTATGAATTGGAATAATTATGAATGACATTACTCCCATAAACAAACGTTCTCTCTCAGATCATCTGGCCGAGGAGATTCGGGCATTTATTGTCAGAAATGATTTAAAACGGGGTGATCGCCTGCCTTCAACAGCAGAACTCGCCAAATTTTTCGGAGTCGGTTTGCCAACCCTGCGGGAAGCAATAAAGAAGCTTGAAACCATCGGCTCGATTGTGATTAAACACGGTTCCGGGATTTTTGTCGGACGTTACTTCAATACCCTGTTTCTGCCGAACCCGATTACTACCGCTCAACCATTATCAAAAAAGATATTACTGGAACTGATCGACGCAAGAATTGCGATGGAGGGCATGATCGTATCTCTGGCTATCAACAATATGACCCAGTGTGAGTTCCTGAAGATGAAAGGTCTGCTGGACGACGCGAAACTCCATCTGGATAACTTTAATGAATGTGGTCTGGATTACCTGGAATTTCATTATATGATTCGGAAAGCCGCAAAAAATATTATAATTAACGAGATTGTTCGAGTCATTACAAATTTATATACTGACGATCAGATTCAGCTGATCAATAAACATATGGCCTGCCAGGAAGATTATCAGACCCATTCCGATTTGTACGAGGCATTAAAAAAGAAGGACAAGGAGAGAGCAATTGAACTGATGGAAACCCGGTTAAAGCGCATCCGGGATATCATCATTAATTATTTCCCGGATGAAGAATAGTTATTGAAAATGAGTTTAGTGTGGTGATAAAGGGGTAATTTTATGAGTAAACGAAAGATTGAATGCCTTCTCGATTTTGTTTTTTTGATGGTTTTGTACAGTTCGATGACGGTATTTGCTGGAGAAACTGGAAAAATCACAGGACTGGTTCGTGACAAGAATATTGGGGAAGCTCTGGTCGGGGCAAATGTTCTGGTCGAAGGGCAAATGTTTGGCGCCGCTACTGATATCGACGGACGGTATTTTATTTTGTCGATTCCTCCCGGCACATATACACTGCATGTGTCAATGATTGGCTACGGCAAGGTGATGGTCAAGGATGTCAAAGTCAATATTGATCATACGACAACAGTTAATATGGATTTGGAATCTAAGGCGATTGACATGGGCCAGGAAGTTGTGGTAACCGCGACGCGTCCGGTGATACAGAAGGATATCACCAACAGTACCCAGTTTGTTGAGCTTGAAGAACTCACCCAGTTGCCGGTAGCCGATGCAAAAGAAGGGTTGATGATTCAGACCGGTATTTTTATGGATCCATTGCCGTTGAGTTCCGGGTTTAATGGACAGGGCCGGGGAGAACCCCGGTACTCAATCCGGGGTGGAAGTCAGGGTGAAGTTAAATGGTTTATAGATGGTGTCCGGTCTTCATCTTTGATGGAAGGCCGAGCGGACCAGGGTGGTTCATTTACAGATGTAAATATGCACTCGATCAGTGAAGTACAGTTAATCACTTCCGGTTTTAATGCGGAGTACGGCGAAGCCCAGTCCGGAATTGTAAATGTGATTACACGGGAGGGGGGTGAAAAATATTCATTCTCGTTTGAATACATTTACGGAACTGCTGGCCAGCATCATTTCGGAAATTATATGTACAGTCACCCGACCGAGACTCAAGTCCGGAATCATTGGGAAATATTAGATAATGAGCACGCCAACTGGCAGTCTGCCTGGGGAACTCAAATTCCATCTGCCGAAGATTCCCTTGCACATATTGAGTCTATGACAGATATCGATAATCAGTGGTGGAGCAAATATCAGAAAGAGTATCGGGATCATATCAATGCTCCTTCAGCAGTTTGGTGGGACCAAAATTATTACAACTACCGGGATACGACGGCCGATATTGGTGTTATTGATCCAGATTGGATGACTTCATACCGGCAAAAAAATATCTATGATTATCGGAAAATACCGGATCAAAATATTTTTTTCAGCCTTGGTGGTCCACTGTTTCACATTGGAGATATTAGAAGTTCATTTTTTGTGGCAACACAAATTAAAAAAGAGGCCTATATATATCCGCGCCCCAGGGATACTCACGACCAGGAAAATATCACCTACAACATTGCGTTTCAGTCGGACTCCCGAGCGAAATTGCGGTTTACCGGTTTTTATAACCATGAAGGGCACTCAACCTGGCAGGAATATGGGCAATTTGTACCTCAGGCCAAATATTATCGCGGGTGGGGCACATTGTTGGATACCTATACCTACAGCAACAGTCTGTTATGGAGTCATGTATTATCTCAAAAATTATTTTATGATTTAAAGCTGAGCTACTATCTGACCGATATCCGTGAAAAACCAAGCGATTATACTGAAATCGGCCAGAGTGATATGCCCGATATTTGGGGATTTCAGCGATACAACACGGTGGTCAATTTTAGCGATGAAGAATATTTTGTGGAACCGTTTGACGCTTGGGCGTTTGTTCTGGACAATCATTGGAAGAACAGTGATCTATCGTGGTTGGGGAGTCTGAACTGGCAGTGGAATTCGTTTAATTTTCTGAAAACCGGTTTTGAATTCCGCTATAATACGATGTCTGAACTTAAGGCCTATCGATATCCGTCCTATATTGACTATAAGTCCAATCCTGAATTATGGATGAACCGGGGCCTGCATGATACCTTCAATCCAATCCAGATTGCCCTATATGCTCAAAATAAAATGGAATTTGAGAGTATGATTTTGAATGTTGGAATGCGCTATGATTACTTTAATCCAAACCGTGAATGGTTTTCGACAAATAACCTGTATAATTACAGTTTAAATTCTGATTTTAATCCTGCTCTTGACCCGGATGGCGATCAGCTGGATTCTTCGGGAAATGTGAAATATTCCTTTGAAAATGTTATGAATCAACCCATGGAGCAAGCACCGTCCTATCATATGTTTAGTCCGAGATTGGGAGTATCCTTTCCGATTACTGAAAATACGTTGTTGCACTTCAATTACGGGCATTTTTACCAGATGCCGCCCCTTGATCGGATGTTTGAACTCAGCTATTTTCGACCTGAAAAGATCATTCAGGGAATCATGACTGAAATGGATTCTGCGGCAGCCCAGGGGCGGGAACCGAATCATTTTCCTTCCGATAACGGCGATCCGGAACGAATTGTGTTTTTGACTGCGGAACCGCTCAAACCGGAAAAGACGATTTCCTTTGAGGTGGGAATCAAACAAAATTTTAATGATGTGGCCGTTCTGGATGTGACCGCCTTTTATAAAGATGCGTTTAATAAAACCGCGGCCCGGTACGGCATTTTCGATCGGCGTATCTACGGATGGGATCCGATAAATTCACAAACGACCCCCAACCTTTTTTACGTCAGCAGCTTCCCGGGTGATTATGGAGATGCCCGGGGATTTGAAATAACGTTGAGAACATTATTTTCGCGGGTATTTACCCTGGATATAAACTATAGTTTTTCCAAATCAACAATCGGAAGAGCCAGTCCCGGGCAAATTAAGATCGATGGTGAAGGTAACTATACCTACGTATGGGATACGGATATCAACAAGCGCATCCCGGTTCAGAATTCCTACAGTCGTCCCCATACTGTCCGGACGAATATTTACCTGAGATATCCGGATGATCTGAAAATTCCATTGCTTACACCGGTATTAAAGGGAACCAGTCTCAGTATTTTACATCAGTATATCAGTGGGCAACCCTTTACGTATCAAGGACCCGATGATTCACCGGACACTTATGATAATTACCGCTATCCCGCCTTCAATAACGTGGATTTGCGATTGGTGAAAAATATTGAAATCGGTAAGAATCATATCCTCTCAGCCTATATTCGAATTACCAATGTATTTAATGCCAAGAATATGATTTCCCTGGGCAATATTTACTATAATGAAAGTGATAATATACTCAGCGATTATATCGACAATGGTACGATTCCGAAAGTGGATGAAGTTGGTTACGATATCACCGCTCAAACCTATGCACCGGCCCGCCGGATTTACTTTGGAATTAAATACAATTTTCGTTAAGGAGAGTAATCAAGATGAGCGAAATAAAGGATAGTAAAATGCCGAAATATATCAGAATAATCGCAATGATTTTGTTACTTAGTATCTCTTCACTGTATGGTCAATTGCGGCGCGCCGATTTCCTGCTTCATGACCGTGGAGAATTATGGGAAACAATGAAAGATGATGGTACGATTGGGGCACCTAATCCGACCAATCGCTATGAATTTTATCCCAGCATGGACTGGCCCGGTGGACCCAATGATTTAAAAGACAAAGACGATCAGCGTTCCTATCTTTATGCTGCCGGGTTCTGGATGGGCTGGAAAGATGCAAACGGTGTCATCGCCTTTGCTGAAAATGGTCCCATATCACCGGTTGTGGACGGGGAGTTTCAGGCATTGGTGAAAATTGAAAACTTTATTGGTTCACCGGATTATGATCCGGATTCGCCGGAAGAGTCTATCGTTGCCGAGTGGACCACACCAGAAAATGTGCATGTCAAGCGAACCAGTAAAGTCTGGAGTTTTCCCGGTTTAAATAATTGTATTATTATTGAGTACGTCGTCACAAATCAGACGTCTGCGACGATTCTGGATGCCTATGTCGGTTTTCCATACCTCATTCGCCCCAGTTATCAGGATCAAGTCGTCCATAACGGCTGGGGTGATAATGCCAGTCGTGAAGATGAGTCAGTCGCTTTTGACAGCTCCAGGGCACTTTTATACGCCTATGATAACTATATGGCAACGTATACCGAATATATGTGGGACTGGGGCAATTACTGGGATGACGCCGAGGAATTGCGCTCACCGGGCTATGCTGGTTTTGCGCTTTTGGGGGCCGATCCGGCTTCGAATAATGAGCCGCAACCGGCGGCGGTTTTTTGGGCGAGTGTCATGAGCCAATCCCAATTTTATACTCTGGATGGAGTGGCCAGCAAGCAATCGTTGTACGCTCTCTTAAATGGCACGGACAATTCCCGGCAAGCGGACCCGGATTTGCATATTACACCAATCATGTTAATGTCCTGTGGGCCGTATACCATTGCGTCATTGGATTCCGTTCGAATCACAATCGTTGAAGCCGTCAATGGTCTTCCGCTGGAAGATGTCATTGATATCCCCTATAGTGAATTTCCTACTGCACAAGAAAAACTGAGTCAGGGACTCGGAATGCTTCAGGAAACGATAGATAATGCCAAGACACTTTATGAGAATAATTACGAAATAGTAGATTTGCCTCCTCCTTCACCGGATATTGAAATTGTGCCATTACCCAGTTCACAAGCAATTACTATATCCTGGGAAAAGATTGATACTGACTGGATCGACCCAATTTCCGGGATTAATGATTTTTCTTACTATAGTGTATATCGTAGCGACCGCGCATTTATTGGTCCTTATGATAAAATTAAAAATAAAATTAGGGTTGGAAGCAGTACTGATCGAAAACGATATATTAATTCTGAAACAGATCGGTGGCAATATGATGATAGTGGTGAGGATGTTCTTCTTGGTGTTGGTTATTATTATGCTGTTACATCAGTTGATTCCGATGGTAATGAGAGTTGGTTGACAAATCGCAATACTGAAGCAGTGATGGTATCCAGCCAACCCGCTGAAAATACTCTTGATGTAATTGTATTTCCTAATCCTTTCCGTGAAGCATCTGGATTTCCTGCACTAGCAGATGCTAATTCAATTGTCTGGACAAACCTTCCGGACACCTGTGATATTCGCATCTATACCTCTTCCGGTGAACACATCCGCACTCTGAAACACAAAAACGTTGCCTCAGGCGAAGAAATTTGGGACCAATTGACCAAGGCCCGGCAGCGCACGGCTCCCGGTATCTATTTTTGGACAGTGGATTCAAAAGTCGGAACGGCTAAAGGATCATTGATCATTATTAAATAAAGGTGAGATTTATGAAAAAAATTATCATATCTCTGTCTATAATATTCCTGATCAGTCAGAATACCCTGGCACAGTTTGATTGGGGGTTTGATTTTACCAAAGCCGGTTCCGCAGGTCTGCAATTCCTGAAGATCGGTGTCGGCGGACGGGAATCCGCCATGGGAGAAGCATTTACCAGTCTGTCGGATGACGTCAATGCCGTTTTCTGGAATGTCGCCGGAATCGGGTTTGTAACGGATCCTCAGCTGACTTTTTCACACACCAACTGGTTGGTGGAAAGCACTCACGACGCCTTCGCGGTAGCCATCCCGATGAAATCCTTTGTGATTGGACTCAGTGCTATCAGTTTTAAAATCAAAGAGTTCGAAGAAACGACGGTTTTAGAACCGAACGGAACCGGCAATATGGTCGGAGCCGGGGATTATCTCGTGGGTCTTTCTCTAGCACGACGTTTTACGGATAAACTGACAATCGGTCTTCAAATTAAATATGTGCAGGAAGTGCTGGATAATCGGTCATTTGAGAACATGCTCTTTGATATCGGTACGATTTATCATACGGGATTTCGGGATTTGAAACTGGCCTTTGCATTACAGCACTTCGGTCCGGATATGGTGCTGGCAGAGCAACAATTCCGAACCCCGCTTCTGTTCCGCGTGGGGGCCAGTGATAAAATAGTTGCATCAGATTTCCATCGGCTGGTCGCTTCGATTGAATTGGTTCACCCGACGGATGCAAGCGAATGGATAAATACCGGCGTGGAATATACTTTTATGAACATACTGGCCTTACGGGGCGGCTATCAGGCCAATGATAAAGAGCAGAGATTAACGAGCGGCTTTGGAATAATGGTTCCTGAAATCGGTAAAATAAAAACAAATGTTGACTACGCTTATGGATCCTTTGGTGACATATTTGGCGCGACTCATCGGCTGACAATTAGCTTATCATTTTAACCGGGTCTTGATAATTGGGAATTTATTTAGTGAATAATCAGAATAAAAATACCGGAATTAAATACCATCGGTCCTTATTCAATATCCAGGTGATTTTCTTAATGGCAGTGGGATTATTAAACTCGCAATGTTATTTTAAAGAGGTTCGGCAACCCGTCGAAGCGCAGCCTGGCGATACTATTACAGTTCATTTAACTGTCCAGGAAGAAAGTCCCGAAACCACCAATGCTCACAAAGGACTTTTAGGAGCATTGCTGCCGGCAGACTGGTCCTATATTTCAGGTAACTATTCCAGCTCGGTTGGAAACGGGATTCTGTTTGAGTCGGCGGTCTGGAGTGACTCGGCTGATTATTATTATCCTGCCGATGAATACGGTGTAAACATGAAATGGGTCTGCATGGTGACTGATAGCGGTTTTATCTATAGCGACAAGCCATCCGCAGACATTACACTCCAACTGAAAGTCGGTACAATGGAGGGATGTTTCAAACTGG
>Ga0268276_1003270_pt1 | contig 12799 bp, 13 predicted proteins | sample saktaG_4_FD_190145 | JGI IMG/M metagenome (GOLD analysis project Ga0268276, IMG submission 190145) | Saline water microbial communities from Sakinaw Lake, British Columbia, Canada - sak_2010_1_5_45m | ecosystem: Environmental > Aquatic > Non-marine Saline and Alkaline > Saline ...
AGAATCTTTAGGAGGTAAAATCATTATAACATCCTCCCCTTCTTTTTTTAATCCTAGCATTAAACGCGCTGTTTGCTCAAGCACTTCTTCTCCTTTTCCTTCTTCCAAAAGTTGTTCAAGTTTTTCCTTTTCTTTTGTTAGGCTACTTTTTGTTTGTTTCAAATCTTTAGATTCATCAGTTAATAATCGATACATTTGCAAATCCCCCTTTATCCTTAAAGAAAAAAAGAAAATAAGAGCTAAACAAACTGTGATTAATAAAAATTTTTTCATATTTTAATTTGATTTAGAAAAAATTTTAAGAAAAATTTCTGGTGGAATTTGAAGATTAGCTTGATCTAATAACCTTTTCTTCCCTTTTTGTTGTCTTTTCAAAACCTTCATCTTTCTTGTTATATCGCCTCCATAAAGACCCGCTGTAACATCTTTTTTTAATGCCGATAAAGTTTCTCTGGCAACAATTCTTCCAAATGCTTTCACCTGAATAGAAACAGGATAATTTTGATGAGGTAAGATTTCCTTAAGTTTTAAAGCTAATTTCCTAGCTTCTCTTTCAGTTTTTTTTTCAAAAATTATTCTGGATAAACCTTCAAATGTTTTTCCTGCTAAAATTACCTCCAATTTTTCTAGTTGCGTTTCTTTATATCCGAATATTTCATAATTTAAAGAAGCATAACCAGAAGAAATAGATTTTAAATTATCATAAAAATCTTTAATTACTTCTTCCAAAGGAATTTGACAAGCAACAATCAATTTATCAGAAAGACTAAGTGTATTAACGTCTTCACCTCGTGAAGTATTTATGAGTTTTAAAATTGCTGATAAATATTCTGTAGGTGTAATAATCTCCATCTTTACCCAAGGTTCTTCACAAGAAAGAATTTGGTCTGAACGCGGCCATTCACTAGGATTAGTAATAATTTTAGCTATTTTATTATCTTTTAATAAAACTTTATACGGTACAGTTGGATGAGTAACAATTAAATTCAACCCATATTCACCTTTTAAACGCTCCTGAGTAATTTTTAAATGCAACATTCCCAAAAATCCTAAACGATAACCTCGCCCTAATACTTCTGAATTTTCAGGAGTGAAATAAAGAGCAGAATCATTTAATTTTAATTGAGATAAAGAATAACGAAAATTTTCAAAATCCTGTTCACCTTTTTTCTTAACAAGTGAAACAGGTCCACCCTTAGCTAAATAAAAACCAGCATATACCATGGGTTTCGGATCTTCATATCCAGGCAAAACCTCAATTGGTAACTTTTTAGCTATTGTATCTCCTACCCTTACTAAACCTGGGTCTTTTAAACCAGTGGCTATCCATCCTATTTCTCCAGATTTTAAATTTTCCTTTGATTTCAATTCTGGACTGAAGTAACCTAAATCTAAAACATCACTCTTTGCTTTACTAGCGGTAAAAGCAATTTTTTCTCCTTTTTTAATTTCCCCTTCTACAACACGAATATAAGCTATTACTCCTTTATAATCATCATAATGAGAATCAAAGATTAAAGCACGAAAGGGTAATTCTTTATCAATAATTGGATGAGAAACTTCTGAAATAACTTTTTTTAGTAATAAATCCACATTCTTACCAGTTTTGCCTGAAACAAGGACAATATCATCAATTGTCGTGTCTAATAAATCAGCTAATTCTTTTTTCTTATTTTCTAAATCATAAATATCTAAATCAATTTTATTGATAGCACCGATAATTTTCAAGTTTTGCTTTTTAGCTAATTGAAGATTAGAAAGTGTTTGCGCTTGAATCCCCTGAACACCATCAACTAATAATATAGCCCCTTCTACGGCAGCTAAAGCGCGAGAAACCTCATAAGTAAAATCTACATGGCCCGGAGTATCAATAAGATTTAAAATAAAACCATCATAATTCATCTGAACAGGATGCATCTTAATAGTAATCCCATGTTCTTTTTCTAAATTCATTCCATCCAAATATTGCGGTGTTAATTTGTTCTGAGAAACAGTGTTTGTTAATTCTAAAAACCTATCAGCTAAAGTAGATTTACCATGATCTATGTGTGCAATTATGACAAAATTTCTAATATTTTTACTTTTTTGGTCCATGTATTTTTTGAATAATAATGCTTTTCAATTCGTTAATTTCTTTAATTTTAAACCAATTACAAAGAATTACAAATACAACAAAAGAAACTATAAAAGCAACAAGGGCACATAACGCTAGATTGATTACTTTATCTATAGGAAAAATCCCTTTTAATAAAATTAAAGATAAATAAGCTACTGATCCGCTTAATAAAGAAGCAGCCGTTATTTTTCCTAAGGAATGATAAAACTTTTTTAATAAAGAAATAGGAACATCTGTTTTCAATAAAAAGAAAAGAATAAGAAAATAAAAAAGATAAGTAGTAGCCACTGCAACAGCTAAACCAATAACTCCAAAAGATAATCCTAGCTTATAACACAAAAAGAAACCTGCGGAATAAGAAATTACACTGGCAATAAATGGCCTCATAGCATCGCCTTTTGCAAAAAATACTCTTAAGAGAAAAGCGTTTACCCCTTGAAAAATCATTCCAAAAGAAAGGATAGAAAAAACCTGTATCGTATTTACTGTAGAGGTCCAATCAAATTTTCCATAACCTAATAAAAATCTAATAATTGGTTCACGAAAAACAAAAAACCAAACAGCTATTGGAATGAGAAAAAAGAATATTTGTAAAAGGGTATTGATAGAAGTTTTGATAAAATCCTCATATTTTTTCTCAGCATTTAATTTTGACAGACTAGGAAAAGCGGCAATAGCAAAAGACAAAGCAAAAACAGTTTGAGGTAAATTCTGAATATCATTAGCAAAATTAAACACTGTAATACTTCCCTCCTTTAACATTGTAGCAATAGAAATAATACCTAACAGAAAAACCTGATAGGCAATAATTCCTAATGAACGAGGCACCATCATTAAAGCTACTTTTTTTAGACCACTATTCAATTCTCTGAAAATAGAAATATTAAAAGTAAATTTATAACCTGTCCCAATGAGAGCTGGAATTTGAACTAAAATATGAAGAATAGCTCCTAAAACCACTCCCCAAGCTAATCCTTTTAAACCCATTGATGGAACAAAGAAAAGGATACCGATTATTATTCCTAAATTATACATTACAGGCGCTAATGCACTAGCTAAAAACAATTTAAATATTTTTAAGACACTGGCAACAACAGATGAAATCCCCATTAAAATAGGCTGAATCATCATAATTCTTGTCAAAATAACAGCCATTTCTAATTGCTCAGAGCTAAAACCTACTAAAAGACGAGATAAAATAGGTTCTGTAAATATGGCCACTAATAAAGCCAATAACCCAACGAAAGAACCGATAATTAGAATAATGGCATTAGAAAATTGCCATGCTTCTTTCTTGTCTTTTGCCCAATACTGACTAAAAATAGGAATAAAGGCAGCTGAAATAGCTCCCATGATAAAAATATTATAGATTAAATCAGGTAAACGAAAAGAAGCATAGTAAATATCTAAATTTCCAGAAGCACCAAAACTACTCGCCAAAAGCGCATTTCTTAAAATACCTAAAAACCCACCAAATATTGCCAAGCTACTTGTCAACATTGCAGCACCAAAGATCGTTTCAGATTTATGATTCAATATTTTTTTAAAATCAACCATCGTAAATTTAATTAATATTCTCTCTTAAAATTAAGCATCATATCGCTTTCTAATGAAATTAATTCATTAAAAGGAAAAAGCGTAGGAATTATTTTCACATCATCAGGCATTACAAGTTGATAAGAAAATTTTACATCCTGCCCACTCTGTTTCTGGACTTTTAATCCCCAAGATGAAAAATCAGTCCAATCATTAGACAATTTATAAACTAACTTAAAAGGTTTGGCTGATAGTTTTGTCCATGTAGCAACTACTGTCTTTCCTCCTTCTTCATAAATTTCAATTCCAATATTCTCATTTCTTATTTTTGTTTTTGCTATTAAAGATAAATCCTCATCTTCTTTATATCCTAATTTTTTATAATATGATAAAGTGTTTTCATTTTTTTTCAAGTAACAATTTTCTGCTCCTTTTATTGTTACCCCTTTAGGAAGATAAATTTTTAGATAAGTTTCCTGTAATCTGTCTGTAGAATTACAAGGAGGAGCGTTGATTGTTAGGGTGTTTATTATTTGGCCATCAGAAATAAATTCTGTTTTTAATTTTATTTCTTTGTTTCTTCCATCTTCAGAAAAATTCTGATTAAAAAGATTAAAAACAACTCCCAGGTAATTATCTTGGCTTTCTTCTATTCTTCCCGTCCAATTTAAAAAATCAAAAAAATACTCTAACTTATCATCGATAACATAAAGTTGAATTTCCTTTTTTATAAAAGCATCTGTTAAAACATCAGGAATTTTAGAAAGAATCTCTGGAGAAATTTTCCTTAATTTTGTTTGTAATGTTTCTAAAAACACTGAAAAAAGCTCTTGTTCTTCTCGCATAGGAGCAGGTTTAGCCCCTTCTTGAATTTGGTTTTTAAAAAAAGAATAACAATTATTATGATCAATAATTAAGTCATAATTATTAATTGTTACTGGACCAATAATCTCCAATACATCACTTATTATAGGAAAATTAACGACAATTACTCCATCCAGCAGAGGCTTCTTTTCAGTACTTGAATAAAAGCTTAACATCTTTTGAGCGCTTGAAGGATAATCAAAAAACCAATTACTATCATGAAAAGACCATTTATCGCTAATGGATTGTAAGGGATCAGGAGGAATAATTTTTTCTAAAAAAATCTCTTCTAAAGCGAAAATATTATTTCCTGAAAATTCTATTTTCCCTTTATCAAAAGTTAAGATTGCATAAGCTCCTATAAAACCCCCTGTTGGTCTTGGTATTGCTGATTCTTGAAATAAAACAAGATAATTCTTTGGTTTATTTTTTCCAAAAAATAAAAGCCAATTTTGTAAATAATTCTTCTTATCCTTTATATAATCTATATTATACTTATCCAAATAATTTAGACTTTTATTAATATCTTCTAAATAAGATAATGAATTCTTGTCTTGTTGCAACATTAAACTAAGCAAATATCCATTATTTATCTCTTTTAAATTATTATCAATTTTCTTCAAATGTTTTCTTAATTCAATCTCGCATCCAATAATAGGTAAAAAAGAAATATTTTCTTTAAAACCTCCTTCCTGATTAATTAAATTAATAGCTTCTTCAAAATTATTTTCTTTTAAAGAATTAACTATTTCTTTACTAATTCTACTAAATTGAATCATTCTCTGGCCAACAAAAAAAATTAAACCTATAAGTAATAAGCTTAATATAAAAGTAAATAGAACTTTTTTATTTTTTACCATTATTTCAGTTTCCTTATCTTACTATAAATCCTTGAATTAATCAAAAAAAGGTGTATAATAACTTTCGATTGAACTGGGTAGTTACCCTATTATTTGCTTGCAAAAAGTGGGGAGGAAAGTCCGAACATCACCAATTTTGCGTAAAAACAAAGTTGGTAAAAGGTAATAGCTAACGGCTATCGTTTCAGTTTTTCACCTCTTAGCGGAAACACTAAGAATGGTTTATAACTGAAATAGAGGTGCGAACAGAGACGTTCCAAATTGAAAAGTTTGGAACACCCTAATTATTTTTTTATTAGGGTGAGTCCTGAAAGTAATTTCAGGAATGAAACGGCTAAATCCTTACTGGATGCAAAGCTCGTGTTCTGGCATTTGCCAGAAAGTAGCCGCTTGACCTTGAAAGTAATTTCAAGGCTAGACAAATGACTACCGTCCTGTTTAACAGGATACAGAATTCGGCTTATAGGTTCAGTCAATAGATAAAAATCGTCCCTCTAAACGGGACGATTTTTTTATAAATTCAATGTACTTTGATTCCTTTTATCAAGAGCTTGATTAACTAAATAATCAGCCCTCTTATTCTCTTCTCTCGGAATATGTTTAAATATTATATTAGGAAAATTAAATTTTAGATTCCATACTTCCATAAAAAGTAACTGAAGTTCTTTTTCTAAAACCTTAAATTTTCCATTTAATTGATTAACTATTAACTGAGCATCAATATTAACAATTATTTCTGTATTTTTAAGTTTTGATTTTCCTAGTAAATGTTTGGTTTTCTTCAGAGCAAAAATAACTGCCTTGTACTCAGCAACATTATTAGTAGTTTCACCTATATATTCAGCATATTCTTTGTCTCCAATAACAACTCCTATTCCTGCTGGCCCAGGATTATTTCTGGCCCCTCCATCAGTATAAACTTCTAATTTATTTATTTTTTGATTATCTTTTTTTTCTTTCATAAAAATTTAATTATTTTTCCCATGGAAAAGGATCTTCTGCTCTAATAGCAAAACCTGCTGCACATTTATGACCTCCGCCACCGTATTTTTCTGCTATTTTTGAAACATCAACTTTTCCATTAGAACGTAAAGATATTCTTTTTTTATCCCCTGCCTCAAACCATATTACTGCTATTGGTGGTAATTTCTTTATTAAAGCATCCCCTATTTCAGAAATCAAAAATGAAGAATTAACTGCTAAAGTTTTTATCTTACCTAATTTAATCTTTTTAGCATCTCCCATAATTTGTTCAATCATTTCGTCTTGATCCTCAACGATTTTCTTCCCTTCTAATATATACTCTTTTCTTTTCTTTACATCCTCAATATTTTTTACTAATTTATCCCATTCTTTAAAATCAAGATCTGACAAGTTTAAAGTCGCTACAATTTCACGACTAAATCGTTTCTTAAATTTCCATAGATCAATATCTTCAATATAAAGTAATAATTTTGGAATTTTCTTCTCTGGAAAAAAATATTTCCAAGTTAAAACTGCTGCTGCGCGTTTCATATTAAGCCTCATAATAAACGAACCAGGGCAAACTAAATCTAAATTCCTTTTAGCACTTAGATGATGATCTATAATAACAATTTCACAATCATTTCTTTTCAAATTTTCTAAAATCTTTCTATTGGGACATACGTCTAAAAAATAAATCTTTTTACCTTTTATCTCATAATCAAAAGGAGCTTGGTAATTTAATGGAATATATTCAGCTTTGTTTTTGAATTTTTTCCAAGCTGTCCAAGCAGAACCAAACCCATCAGGACAATTTTTATGATAAAAAACGATAATACCCAACATCCTTTTATTATTTATTTAGTGCTATCAACCCTGGTAAAGTCTCGCCGACAAGATATTTAAGCATTGCTCCGCCACCTGTTGATAAAAAGATAGAATCTGAACCTTGAAATTTTGAATTAAAAGATTTAAGACAGGTAATTGTTTCCCCTCCACCAATTATTGAAAAAGCCAATTTATTTTTAATAATCGTATCAATAATTTTATTAGTTCCATTAGAAAACCCTTCTTGTTCAAATTTCCCCATAGGACCATTAAAAAATACTGTTTTTGCTTTTAAAATAATCCTAGAAAAAGTATTACATGTTGTTGGTCCAATATCAAAGATTTTATCGCCTTCAGATATATTTCCCGATTCTTTTATTTGTATTTGATTATCTTTATCTAATACCATAAAATCGCTAGGAAGAATTAATTCTGCTTTTCCAGTACCTATTTTCTTTGCTTGAGTAAAAGCACCTTCATCATAAAGTGACTCACCAATACAAAAACCATTTGCTTTTAAAATTGTATTAGCCATTAATCCTCCTAATAAAATATAATCTGCTCTATTTCTAAATCTTTCTATAACTGATATTTTGTCTTTTATTTTAGCTCCACCTAAAATTACAACTAAAGGATGTTCTGATTTCTGAGTAATTCTATCTAAATTAATTAATTCTTGTTCAAGTAAAATTCCACTATAAGAAGGCAAAAACTCTGTTATTGCACACAAAGAAGCTGCCTCACGATGACAAACTGAAAAAGCTTCATTAACAAAACAATCAGCAGTTTCTGCTAATTCTTTAGCAAAATCTTTGTTATTTTCTTTTTCTTCTTTATAGAAACGAATATTCTCTAAAAGAATTATTGAATTACCTGGCAACTCTTCAATTTCCTCCTTTAAGCCCTTCCCAACCAATGTTGTTACAAAGGATACCTTTTCTTCCAATAGCCTCTCTAAACAACTCACTACAGGCTGTAAACTGAATTGTTTTTGATCAGATGAAGTAGGTTGTCCTAAATGAGAAATTAAAATGATTTTTTTTGCCTTCTTTTCTCTTAAAAATTTAATTGTTGGTAAAACACGTTGAATACGAAAATCATCTAAAATTTTCCCTTCATTAATAGGAACATTAAAATCCACTCTCATTAAAACACTCTGTCCAGAAATATTTACAGACTTAAGAGACTTCATGAGTATTAACGTAGTTTATAGGTAACGGTTAATGTCACCGTAATTTCTTGTGTTCCAGATTCAATTGGAGCTTCCTGATTTTCAGAGGAATCAGATACTGCTCCCATTTCTGCCTTCATATAAATCGGATAAACTCCCTGCCCTTCTGAAATATCAATAATTTTTCCTAATTTAATAGAACTTTTTCCCGTTAATAACTTTGCTCTTTCTTCTACTTTTTCTAGTGCTAAAATACGAGCCTCATTTTTGTAATTTTCAGTGTCATCAATAATAAAGCTCACATTAGAAATCTGATTCACTCCTTTTTCAGATAGCTCTCCTACAATTGTATTAATTATATCAAAATTTCTTATCTTAATTTCTATGCCTTGATTCAATTTATAACCAATAATTTTTGGAGGACAAGAAGTATAAGGCCTCACACTTGATAGTTTGCACCAATTATAATCATATTCAGGACTTAAATTATACTGAACTGTTCTAATATCATCTTCTTCAACCCCTTGGTCTTTAACAAAGGAAACAGCCTCCTGCATTCTCTCATTATTTTCTTTCTGAACTACCTCAGCTTTTTCTCCTTGATTAACTACATAAAAAGTAATTTTTGCAACATCAGGCTTAGCTAAAACTTTTCCTTCAGCAGTAAAAGAAATTGTATGTTCGCCTTGATTGATAATATTTTGTGCCTGATGATAATTATAATAACCCCAACTTAAAACACCTAAGCTTAAAACTACCAAAAAGGATATTATTGTATTAACTAATTGTTTTTGTTGTTTTTCATTCATAATTTTATTTATTTTATTATTTTTTTAAAAAGTTTTGTGAGTTCTGTTTTATTTGTACTTGCTCCACCAACCAAAACTCCATTAATTTCTTTCGATGATAAGAAAGAAAGAATGTTATTGGAATTTACTGAGCCACCATAAAGAATATGTAAATTTTTAGCTATCTTTTCTGAAAATCGTCTAGCAAGCCAAAAACGAATAAGGCTTATCGTCTTTTGAACTTCTTCTGGGTCCTCTGGATAATCACCTCCAATAGCCCAAATCGGCTCATAAGCAATAACTAAATCTGATGAATCTTTAAGAATAACCCCTCTTAAAGCATAATTTAATTGTTCAAACAGAATTTTCTTTATTTGGAAAGACGAAGAAGTATCTTCTTTCTTTCTATCTTTTTCTCCAATGCAGAGAATTGGAATTAAATCACTACTCAAACAAGCCTTTATTTTAGAATTAATTATCTCATCAGTTTCATTAAAATATTCCCGCCTTTCAGAGTGTCCAATAATAACATATTTTACGCCAAATGATTTTAACATTTTAGGTGAAATCTCTCCAGTAGCAGAATTACGATTAAACCAAAACATATCCTGAGCTCCTAAAGAATATTCTTTTTGAAACATATTTGACGCTTCTGCTAAATAAACATAAGGTGGCACTATAATTACTTTACTTGACCCAACCTTTTGTAAAAACTTTTTAAAAATAAGAAAAATCTCTTTTGCATCTTTAAGAGATCCAGGAGCCATTTTAAAATTAAAAACAATAAGTTTATTCATAATCAAGATAATATACTTATACCTAAAAGAGTTAAAGTGGTAACTAAAATTCCAGCCAAAAACGCTCCCAAACTAATAAGCCAAAAAGCATCCTTATACTTGATCCCAAACAAGAATGCTGCTATTGAACCAGTCCAAACCCCTGTAAAAGGCAAAGGAATAGTAACAAACGCTACTAATGCCCATTTTCCCCATTTATCAAAACCATTCTTTGTCTTCCTCCTGGTTCTTTCAAAAAGCCAATTAAAAAAATGATTAAAAAAATCAAATTGTTTACTTAAATAACCAGATAATTTATCTAAAAACCAAATTATAGGAATTATTGGTAAAATATTTCCAATTAAACTTAAAAATAATGCTTTCGGCCAAGGAAAAGAAAAAATCCCCATAGCCACAGGAATTGCTCCCCTCAATTCAATTATCGGAGAACCAGCAATAATAATAGTCCAAAGTTCATTCATTTGATTAATTATAACAAAATTCAAACAAATAAAAAACCCTCACATCTATGTATCCATAAACGTGAGGGTTCATCTTTTATTCTTGTACAATTTTTTCTATTTCTTCTTTTTCTTTTTTCTCGTCTCTTTCCAATTCATCGAACAGTATCCATTTACCTAAATTAATTACCAAAAGAAAAATTAAAATAAAAAGAGTAATATTCCAAAAATTTATTCCTTGAGTAAATTTAATCGGCATGATTAAATAACTGGAAAAGTCATATATATTTCTACAACAAACTTTCATCATTTCTATTGCCTCCGTCTTTATTAAAAAAAGACGAAAAAAATATATTATGACTACTATTGCCGACATTTTCTGAAATATACTTTTAGCTTTAGACATTAAATTTCACCTCCCTAAATAAAAATTTTAATCTGACAACCTTTTTATTCCCGTTACATACAGTCGAATATCCTCTTTTTGAAAGTACTTTCATTTTTAATATAGTAATTTTATCGTAAGGGATTTCAGCTGTAAAAATAAAAATCCTTCTCATTTTTTTTGCTCCTTTTTCTATATTTTTTATTTTTTTCAAAATACAACGAAACGAAAGAATTAAAAAATGTCTTTTTTAAGACATTTATATACTACCACATTGAAGCCAAAAGGTCAACACTCTGTAATCACTATGGGGCCTTTTTTTGTAATGGCAATTGTATGCTCAAAATGACCAGATACTTTTCCATTAGCAGCAACAAAACTTCCATCTTTCTCTTCTTTTACTACTCCGCTATCAAAAGTCACCATTGGCTCTATTGCTATTACCATTCCTTCCTCAAGTTTTAATCCTTGGTGTGGTATACCATAATTACAGACGACAGGATCCTCATGGGGAGCATAACCAACTCCATGCCCAACTAAATCCTTTACAACAACAAATCCATTCTTCTCTGCGCATTTTTGGATAGCATATCCTACATCACCTAAGGTATTTCCTGTTTTTGAGGTTTTTATTGCCTGATCTAAAGATTCTTTAGTCACTTTTATTAATTTTTCATATATCGGCTTGATCTTACCTACTCCAACTGTAATTGCCGTATCAGTAAATAATCCTTTATATTCCATCCCCAAATCTAACGAAATTACATCACCTTCTTTTAAAATTTCTTTCTTTGAAGGAAGGCCATGAACCACTGTTTCATTTATTGAAGTACATAAGCTTGATGGAAATGGCTTATCAGCAAAACTTGGTTGATAATTTAAAAATGCAGGTTTACCCCCGCATTCACAAATAAGATTAAAAGCCAATTTGTCTAAATCAGCAGTAGATATACCTGATCGAACAGTTTGTCCTACCTTTTTTAAAATTAATGCCAATTTCTTTCCACCTTCACGTAAAATGTTAATGTCTTCAGTGGTTTTAAAAGATATCATAATAATTTTTTAAGAATTCTTTTATGAATTTTTTGAACTGAACCTTCCCCATTAACCTCAACTACCATTTTTTTCTTACGAAAATAATTAATCACAGGTAAAATCTTTTTTTGAAAGAATAGCATTCTATTCTTAATTGCTTTTGGATAATCATCTTTCCGACGAATTAATTTTCCTCCACAATGAGAACAATTTTTTAAATTAGGAGTAAAATTTAAAGAAAATTCTTTCCCGCATTTAGAACAAATCCTTCTTGTTAATAATCTTTGGGTTACTTCTTTTGCTGATGTTTGCAAATAAACTACTTTAAAATTTTCACGCCCAAGCCAAGAAAAAACTTCTTCTAATGTTTTCGCTTCTTCTAATTGACGAGGGCTTCCTTCCATTATTATTCCTTTTTTAGAAGGAATTTTTAAAAGCTGGTCCAACCAACAATAAATTACCAACCAAATTGGAACTAATTTCCCATGAGAAATAGTTTCTAAAACTGTTTTTCCAAATTTATCATTTTTTTTTGCTAACCTTCTTAAAATATCACCTGTATCTATATTTGCTAAAGCAAATTTTTTCATTAATAATTCTGCCTGCGTACCTTTTCCAGAACCAGAGCGCCCTAAAAAAATGATATTACGAGATTTCATATTCACGCATTATTAATTGAGCCTCTATTGTATCCATGGTTTCTATTGCTACACTTACCATAATCAAAATCGAAGTTCCACCAATAGCAAAAGTAGTAACGCCAGTAAATTGTTGCATGATTATTGGAAGAATGGCAATCATTCCCAAAAACAGAGCCCCAAAAAGAGTCACTTTACTACTAGTATTAACAAGGTATTTGGAAGTTGTTTGACCAGGCCTATAGCCAGGCACAAACCCACCTCTTTTTTGTAAATTCTCAGCAATAGTTTCAGGATTAAAAGTAATAGTTGTATAAAAGAAAGTAAACAAAACAACTAAACCAAAATAACAAAGAAGATAAAACATTGATTGTTGAT
>Ga0268276_1003271_pt1 | contig 12797 bp, 9 predicted proteins | sample saktaG_4_FD_190145 | JGI IMG/M metagenome (GOLD analysis project Ga0268276, IMG submission 190145) | Saline water microbial communities from Sakinaw Lake, British Columbia, Canada - sak_2010_1_5_45m | ecosystem: Environmental > Aquatic > Non-marine Saline and Alkaline > Saline ...
GACCGGATGGTTTTTGGCCAAAATTTGGGATTATCGAATTTTAGGGAAGGGAGTTGCCTTTCTTTTACTTTTCTTCCTTGTCTTTTTATCGATCAAAGAATTGCCATTGCGTTATCCTCCCAACCGTCAGCTTCAGAGAACCCAGACCATTGCTCGTTTTGTTTTGGATAAAACAAATGACAAGCCTTTCAATTTGGCTTTGATTGCGGAAAGGAATTATGATGAAGCTTACGCTTTCTTTATGGAGACATGGGGGAAACCGCCTTTGCGAATTGACCCCCAAGTCTTAAAAGAAACAGCGGCCAATCAGCTTTTTGTTATCTGTGAACAGCTGCCCTGCCAACCGGTGGGTCATCCGAAAGCGGAAATTGCCATGTTTGGCTGGACAAAGGTAGCCGAAAAATGGCAAATTGAAGGAGTAGAGGTTTATAAATTGATTCCTTATGAAAAAAGAAATTAAAAATCATAAGTTTGCTTATCTTTTACTTTTGATTGTTTTGATTGGGGCAGCTTTTTTTCGCGTTTATCGCGTTCCCGCCCTTTTGGGTTTTTATTATGATCAAGGGCGCGATGCTTTGAAGGTCCAAGAGATTCTAACTTTCAAAGATTTTCCGGCCATTGGCCCCACAACGGGCATTGCTGGTTTGTTTTTAGGTCCTCTTTGGTTCTATTTATTGGCTCCACTTTATTTTTTTGGGAGAGGTAATCCGGCCGTGACGGCCTCTTTTGTAGCTTTTTTTGATGTCGGGACAGTGTTTTTACTTTATTGGTTTGGTAAAGAGTTTTACAACCGTAAAATCGGCTTGTTGGCGGCTTTTTTCTGGGGTTTTTCTTATTACTTAATTCGTTCTGCCCGTTGGTTGGCTAGTCCTTCGCCTTTGCCTTTCTTTACGATTTTACTCCTTTATAGTTTGGGAATGTTTTTCTTCAGGAAAAAAGACAAATATTTAATTTTGATTTCTGTCTGTTTGGCTGTTTGCTTACAGTTAGAGATGGCCAGTGCTGTTTTCTTTATTCCCTCCATCGCCTTAATGTGGTTGATCTTCCGGCCAAAGATTAAAAACAAAAACTCCCTTTTTTGGTCAATAGGAATTTTTATTGCCTTTTTAATCCCTCAAATTCTTTTTGAAATAAAAAACAAGTTTTTGATGACCAGAAATTTTTTTAGTTTCAGTAAGGGAGGAATTAATACTGATACGGCTAAAACCTGGGCTTTACCGACACTTAAATTTGTTAAAGAAAGAATTTTGGCTTATTTTAATATTCTTTTTTCTAAGCTGGAAACCAATCCCAATGTGGGTTCAAAGTTTTTAGTTTGGTTATGGTTAATCTTTGTGGTTTTTTCCACTTGGCTATCATTTAAAGGCAGGGATAAAAAAGAAAAAATAAATTTAATGTTAGTTATTTTTCTTTTCTTGCCTTTGTTTTTCTTGCTTTTCTTTGTTGGCAATTACGCTCAGCTTTATGATTATTATTTAACTGGCTTTTATCCGGCCTTTATCTTTCTTTTTGCTCTTTTTGCCGGCTTTTTCTTCAAAAAAATTCTTTACTGGCCTATTTTGGCCTTAATCATTGTTTGGTTTTTAAGTGGTAATATTCTTTTTTTGAAGAATTATCTTTCGGCTGGCGTTGACGGACCAGTTCATATTACTTTAGGCAATCAATTACAGTCAATTGATTGGATTTATAAGGATGCTGGGCAGGAGAAATTTAACATTGATGTTTATGTGCCGCCGGTGATTCCTTATTCTTATGAATATTTATTTAGATGGAGAGGAGAAAGACTTTATCATCTTCTGCCAGCCAAAGAAAATGTTCCACTTTTGTATACTCTTTATGAGGTAGATCCAGAGCACCCTTTTTTCTTAGATGACTGGCTGGCCAGACAGGATAAAATTGCCGAGACCATTAAGGTACAAAATTTTGGAGGGATTACCGTGGAAAGGAGGCTTAGAAAAAATCAATGAAACCTTTTTTGTCAGTCATTATTCCCTGTTATAACGAAGAGAAAAATCTCAAAAGAGGAGTTTTGGATGAGGTGGAGAATTATCTGCAAAAACAGAGATATCAAAGCGAAGTCATTATTTCTGATGACGAGTCAACCGATGGCAGTTGTCAATTTGTTAAAAATTATCTTCAAAAACATCCCCATTTTAGATTATTAGAAAATAAACATGCCGGCAAACCTTTTGCCATTAGATCTGGCATTAAAAAAGCCAATGGGGAAATTATTCTTTTTACTGACATGGACCAATCAACCCCCATTAATGAGTTTGATAAATTCTTATCGTTCTTTGAAAAGGGATTTGAAATAGTTATTGGCTCACGCGGTCAAAAAAGAGAGGGAGCTTCTTTGTTAAGATTGATTGGGGCCAATGTTTTTCGTTTAATCAGACAAACTCTTCTTTTAAAAAATATTGTTGATACTCAATGTGGTTTTAAAGCCTTTAAGAATAAAATTACCGAAGATCTTTTTTCCCGTTTGCTGATTTTCAAAGAAGCGAAAAGAACTAAAGGTTGGAAAGTGGGGGCTTTTGATGTGGAGTTACTTTTTATTGCCCAAAAAAGAGGTTATAAAACGGCCGAGGTAGTCGTGAATTGGGAAGACAAAGATTTAGTTAAAAAGAAAAAATATTTCAAAGAATCAAAGGAAATGCTGGTGGAAATTTTAAGAGTTAAACTTAATGATTTAAAGGGAAGATATGATTAAATTTTTACAAAAACAAAAATGGGCCATCATTTTTATCTTAGGAATTTTATTAATCTTTTTCTTAATTAGATTTATTAATTTAACTATTCTTCCGGTTTTTGCTGATGAGGCTATTTATATTCGTTGGTCGCAAATTATGAGGTCTGAACCAACCTTGCGTTTTTTGCCTCTTTCTGATGGTAAACAACCTTTGTTCATGTGGTTGACGATTCCTTTTTTGAAAGTTTTTACTGATCCTTTAATCGCCGGCCGATGTTTGTCGGTTTTGTCAGGACTGGGCTCTTTGGTTGGGCTTGCTTTTCTGGTTTGGTTATTGTTTAAAGAAAAACGGATTTTTTTAATAGCCGCCTTTTTTTATGTGGTTGTTCCCTTCTTTGTTTTTTTTGACCGCCTGGCTTTGGTTGATTCACTTTTAACCATGTTTGCCCTCTGGCTGGCCTGTTTGAGTTTATGGCTTATTAATTATCAAAGATGGGATTTGGCCATGATCACCGGGATGGTTTTAGGAGGGGCTTTATTAACCAAATCACCAGCAATCTTTTTTGCTCTTTTTATACCGGTTGGTTTATTGTTTTTATCTTTTAAGAAGAAAAACAATTTTTTAAGAATTTTGGCTTTATGGGCGATTGTTTGGATTTTTGGTTTTGGTATTTATAATTTTTTGCTTCGGCTAGGACCGGGTTTTCAAATGATTGCCATGAGAAATAAAGATTATCTTTTTAGTCTTAAAGAAATTTTGTCTCATCCGTTGGATCCTTTAAAACCACACTTGGGTGATTTAGCCTCTTGGTTTCCCAATCTTTTAACCTGGCCAATTCTTTTATTAAGTCTTGGTGGTCTTTTGGTGGGTTTAAAAAATAAATTTCGCCAGACTTTATTTTTATTAATTTGGTTGCTTATCCCTCTTTTGGCCCAGTCAGTTTTTGCCAAAGTTTTTACCCCTCGTTATATTCTTTTTACGATTTGGCCATTTTTAATTTTCGCCGCCTTTTTTATGGATTGGCTTTGGTCAAAACTGAAGAAAAAAAATTGCTTATTAATTATTTTGTTATTAATAATTATTATTCCAGCCATAAGATATGATTGGTTGCTTTTGACCAATCCTGAAAAAGCTCCATTACCCAGAAACTTACGTAATGGCCATTTGGAAGAATGGACGGCCGGACAAGGCCTTAAGGAAAGCGCTGAATTTTTTAAGGAAAAAGCAAAAAGCAGCAAAGTTTTTGTCGGCACCGAAGGTTTTTTTGGAACTTTACCTGATGGTTTGCAAATTTATCTTGAGGGAACGCCTAATATTACGGTGATTGGTGTCGGCTGGCCGGTTTCTGGAGTTCACCAGAGCTTGATTAATTCCCTGGTTGATAATGAAGTTTATCTTTTAGTTAATCAAAGCCGTTTAAATTTATCACCACAGGCAAATGGTCTTGTTTTGGTTAAGGAATATCCCAAAGCTGCTTGGCCTGATGGCCATCGAGATAAATTATTATTATTTCAGCTTGATAAAAATTACTGGCAGTCAAAAGAAAAAAAGTGAAGAAATTCTTTAAAAAGATCAACATTAAATCTCTCTGGTGGGTGGCTTTAATTATTTTAATAGCTCTGCCCACTTTTTGGCGCTTGTTAGGTTCTGGCTATTTTTCCATGCATGATGATTTGCAAATTGGCAGACTCTATCAGATGGATTTATGTTTTCGTGATGGGCAGATTCCCTGTCGTTGGGTGCCAGATATGGGCTATGGTTATGGTTATCCGCTTTTTAATTATTATCCACCCCTGCCTTATTATGTGGGAGAAATTTTTCATCTTTTAAGTTTTAGTTTCATTAATTCCATTAAAATTTTAGTTATTTTAAGTTTAATTTTTTCTGGTATCTTTGCCTATCTTTTAGGCCGAGAACTTTGGGGCAAATATGGTGGTTTGGTGGTAGCGGCTTTTTATCTTTATGCGCCTTATCATGCGGTTGATGTTTATGTGAGGGGAGCGTTGAATGAATTTTGGGGATTAGTCTTTTTTCCGGCAGTTTTCTGGGCCGTTTATAAAATTATTTCCCAAGATAAAAAAAGTTTTATACCTCATTTGGCCTTTTTCTTTGGCTTGCTCTTTTTATCTCATAATCTCATGGCCTTTTTTATCTCGCCGTTTTTAGCTATCTGGGGTTTTTTTCTTGTCTGGTATCTTAAAAAGCCTTTTAAAGTCATCTGGAAACTAATTTTGGCTGGATTATGGGGATTGGGCTTGTCAGCCTTTTTTAGCTTGCCGGTTGTTTTTGAAAGAAATTTTGTTCATATCGAAACGATGTTTATCGGCTATTTTAATTATTTGGCTCATTTTGCCACGATAAAACAACTTTTTTTCACCCGTTTTTGGGGCTTTGGCCCCTCGGTTTGGGGGCCGGAAGACGGGATGGCTTTTCCTGTCGGCCAGCTGCATTGGGGATTGAGTCTAATTGTTTTGTTTATTTTTACCTGGCTGTGGTTTAAAAAAAGAAGAAAAGAATTTTTTCTCATTTCCCTTTTCTTTGTCTTTTTTCTGGGAACGGCTTTTTTGGCTCACCAGCGCTCCAGTTTTATCTGGGAGGCAATTCCCTTTTTGGCCAACATGCAGTTCCCTTGGCGCTTTGTTGGTTTATCATCATTCTTTGTTTCTGTTCTTTCAGGTAGCCTTTTTCTTTTAGCAAAAGATAAACCCCGGGCGTTATTTTTAGCCTTGGTTTTGATTTTATCAGTCGTCAGTTTTAATCTTTCTTTTTTTCGTCCGGAAAAAATCTTAAAAATTACTGACACAGAAAAACTTTTTTCGGCCAAGGGTTGGAATAAATTACAAACTGATGCGATTTTTGATTATTTGCCAATTTATGCACCTCAGCCGCCAGGTAGCCCGGCGCCGCAACAGCCTTGGTTTGCCAAAGGCAGTGAAGGACAAATTAAAAATTTCCAAAAAGGAACTAATTGGGAAAAATTTGACGTTGATGTTGAAAGTGAAGCGATTATTAAACTGCCTTTATTTGATTTCCCTGGCTGGCAAGTTTTTGCCAACGGCAAGCCGGTGGAAATTAATCATCAAAATGAATTGGGTTTGATTGCTTTTCGTTTAGGCCTTGGTTCTTATCAGGTGGAGGTAAAGTTAAAAAATACACCCATACGAACAGCCGGGAATTTGATTTCTTTGTTTTCTTGGTTGGGGTTAATTTTTTATCTTCTTAAAAGAAAAAAGAATTTACTTCGAAGTTAAATATTTTGACAAAAGATAAGTTGGCAGCGATCCCCTTCATTAATATAATAAATATTTTATTGGAATATGGTAAAATTTGAATCATGGAAAATATTGTTCCTGGGGAAGAGATTGATCTTCATTCAGTTAAACAACGAGCAATCAAAGGGGTGGTGGTTCTTTCCGGACGGATGTTTATTCTACAAACTGTCTCCTTTTTTGGCTTCTTTTTATTGACTGTTTTTTTAGGCAAGGCAGAAATTGGCTTGTTTTTTGCTATTTCCGAGCTGGTGGCCATTTTAGGTTATTTTTCTGATATTGGTTTGGCCGCCGCTTTAATCCAAAAAAGAGAAAAACCAAGTTTAAAAGATATTCGTAGCACTTTCACAATTCAGCAAATTTTGGTTTTAACCTCCATGGCCATTATCCTGGCCTTGTCGCCTTGGTTGCGGAATTTTTACAATATTGACCAGGCTGGCCTTTTTCTTTTATGGGCTTTGGTTTTAAGTTTCTTTTTAGCTTCCTTAAAAACGATTCCTTCGGTGCTTTTGGAAAGAAAATTAAGATTTGATCTTTTGGTGGTGGTGGAAATTGTCGAGTCCTTTTTATTTTATGGAATTGCGGTTTTTCTGGCCTGGCGTGGTTGGGGAGTTTCCAGTTATGCTTGGGCCGTTCTTTTAAGAGGAATTGTCGGGGTGATTTTAATCTATCTTCTTTCTCCCTGGCCGATTGGTTTAGCTTTTGAAAAAGAGTCATTGAGACATCTTTTGAAATTCGGCGTGCCTTACCAGGCGAATACTTTTTTGGCCGTGGTTAAAGATAGATTGATGAATATCTTTTTATGGAAGATTATTGGCGCCACTGGAGTGGGTATTTTAGGTTGGGCGCAAAAATGGGCCCAGATGCCACTGCGTTTTGTTATGGATTCAGTGATGAAAGTCACCTTTCCGGCTTATGCCAGAATGCAGGATCACAAAGAAGAGTTGTCAAAAGGGGTGGAAAAAACTTTGTTTTTTGTCAGTTTGATTATTTTTCCAATGCTAATGGGGATTTTAATTTTAGCCAAGCCTTTGGTGAGTTTGATTCCTAAATATGGCAAGTGGGAAGTAGCGTTGCTGGCCTTATACCTTTTTATTATTAATAGTGCCTTTGCTTCTGTAACCACCCCTTTAACCAATGCTTTAAATGCCATCGGAAAAATCAAAGTTGTTTTTAAACTGATGGTCATGTGGACAGTTTTGACTTGGATTATTTATCCACTTTTGGCCATCAAATATGGTTTTAACGGAGTGGCTTTGGCGGCAGCCATTGTTTCTTTAACTTCCGTAGTGGCTATTTGGGTGGCCAAGCATTATTTAGTTTTTAATTTTTTCAAATCAATTATCAAACCAACTCTGGCCTCGATTTTAATGGGTGGCCTAATTTTTATTTTAAGTAGCTTTTTGGCTAAAAATATTTTATCTCTTTTATTTTTAGTTATTATCAGCTCACTTTTCTATTTTGCCCTGATTTATTTAATGGTTGGCAAAGATTTCATAACTGATACAAAAAAACTTTTTTATGCTTTCAAAAATCACTAAATTATTAATCTCTTTCATTGTTTTTATGGCCATTTTTTTCTTTCTGGCCCCAATTTCCCTGGCTTCAGAAAATAGTTTTGTGAATATTGTTAATCCGGTCAGAGGTAAAGATTTTTGGGGGCTAAAAGGGCAGGAACCATTAACCGCCGTCAAAGAACAATTAAAAGTTATTCAGAAAAATAATTTTAAAGCCACTTGGTTGTTGCGGCCTGATGCTTTTTTTGACCAGGAGCTAATTTCTTTTTTCAAAAATTTACCCCAAGAACAAGAGTTGGGAATTTTTCTTGAAGTGACCTCTTCCTGGACTCAAGAAGCCCAGGTTGGTTATCATCAGGGTGTTTTATGGCATGATGCCCAAAGTGTTTTTCTTTCTGGTTATACTCTCGAAGAAAGAAAAAAATTAATTGAGATTGCCTTTGAAAACTTCAAAAATGTTTTTGGTCATTATCCCAAATCAGTTGGTGCTTGGCATCTTGATGCCAATTCTTTGGCTTACATGGAGAAAAAATATGGAGTTAAGGCTGCTTTAATTTGTGCCGACCAATTTCTAACTGATAATTTTCAAATTTGGGGAGGTTGGTGGGGAGTTCCTTATTATCCTTCACGTTTTAATGTTTTAGTCCCGGCTCAATCGGAAAAAAATAAATTATCGGTGGTTATTTTCCAATGGGCGGCCAGAGATCCAGTTAACGGCTATGGAAGCGGGGTTCAAGAGAGCACTTTTTCTGTTCAGGCCAATGATTACTTAAAACATAATTTAAAAATAGACTATTTTTCTAAATTAATTGATGTTTATCTTGAGCCGTCTTTGGGAAAATTTGGCCAGATTACCATTGGATTGGAGAATGATAATCCTTGGGCGATGGTCGGCCAGGAGTACGAAAACCAAATAAAAGTTTTGGCCAGTAAAAAAATGAAAACCTTGACGATGAATGATTTTGCGGTTTGGTATCAAAAAGAAATCCCTGGTTTATCACCCCAACATCAAATTGTCAGTGTTGATTTGTTGGGTTCAGGCAAAAAAGCAACTTGGCTAATGTCAACCCAAGGCCGATTGGGGATTTTAGAAGATCAAGGCAAAAAAATCTTAAGAGACTGGCGAGTTTATAACGAAAAATGGGCCGAGCCTTATTTGGAAGTTGCCAACCAGAATCGCCGGCTTAATCTAAGTTTGCCGGCTCGGATTGATACGATTCGCTTCTCCAATCAAGCCAAAGAATTAGACAAAAACCCCCAGGAGCTTTTAAAGGAACAAAATAATCTTCCTTTTGCCACGCCAAAAATAGTTTATGTTCTTATGTTTTTAATTTTTATTGGTTTTTTGCTTTGGGGTTTAAAACTGAATAAATGGCTGAGTTTAGTCATGTTTTTTGGTATTGCGACCCAGTCTTTAACGATGATTAAAAGCGGTTTGCTTTATTCTTACGGAGCGGGTTTTTGGGGGCCTAACGGTCATGATGGAGTTTGGCATCTGGCTTTAATCAATAATTTGTTAAATCATTTTCCTCCTCAAAATCCGGTTTTTGCCCAGTTTAATTTATTAAACTATCACTGGTTGTTTGATTTACTAATAGCTGTTGTTAAAAAGATTACCTTTATTCCAAGTCTTAATCTTTATTTCCAGATATTTCCCATAATCTTTGCTGGTCTTCTGGGGATTTTGACTTTTATTTTAATGAAAAGATTAACCAAGAATAATCTTTCTTCCTGCTTGGCGGTATTTTTTATCTATTTTGGCGGTAGTTTTGGTTGGCTTTTGACTTTGCTCCGTCATCAGGGAATTGGGGGGGAATCAATGTTTTGGGCGAACCAATCAATTTCTTTTTTAATCAACCCGCCTTTTGTTTTATCTTTATTGTTGATTCTTTTAGGTTTTAATCTTTATTTGAGTTATTTGGAAAAGCCAACCAAAAAAAGACTTTGGTTTTTAAGTTTTATTTTTGGTCTAGTTATTGGAGTCAAGTCTTATGGTGGAGTGATGATTCTTTTGGCTTTGGCTCTAACTTCTTTTTGGGAATGGTTGTTTAAGAAAAAATCTAAGACAGCTAAAGTCTTTTTAGGCTCCTTATTAGTGAGTTTAGTTATCTTTTTGCCTAATAATCGAGGCGCTTCTTCACTTTTTGTCTTTTTACCTTTTTGGTTCCCCAGAACAATGATTGATTTTCCGGATCGCTTGGGCTGGTTACGTTTGAGCCAGGCCCGCCAGGCTTATTTGGCCACTCATAATTGGCTGAAATGGTTTTTGGCTGAAGGCTTGGCTTTAGTGATTTTCTTTTTAGGTAATTTAGGCTTAAGAGTTTTAGGTTTGGGAAAATTTTTCTCTTGGCTGAAGAATTGGAAAAAAATGGATTCCTTTAAAGTGTTTTTTCTGGGCTGTCTTTTGACAAGTAGTGTTATTCCTCTTTTTTTGGTGCAAAAAGGCAATTCCTGGAACAGTATCCAATTCTTTTATTACTCTTTGGTCCTTTTTGGTTTAATGGCAGCTTGGGGATTAGGAGAATTCTTAGCCAAGAAAAAAGTTTGGCTGAAAATTGTTTTAATAAGCTTGGTGGTTTTGTTGACTTTACCAACCACCATGGGGACCTTAAAGCATTATCTGCCCTCAAGGGCTCCAGCCAGAATTGGTTTTGATGAACTTGAAGGCTTGGCCTTTTTAAGAAAACAATCAGAAGGGATTGTTTTAACCTATCCCCATAATTACAAAGCAAGAGAAAGAGCTGAAGCCCCAAAACCTCTTTACGCCTATGAAACAACCGCTTATGTTTCAGCTTTTAGCGAAAAACAAACATTTTTAGAAGATGAAATGAATTTGGAAATTATGGGTGTTTCCTGGAGGGGAAGAAGAAGTTTGTCAGAACAATTTTTTACGACTCATGATGAAAGATGGACAGGAAATTTTTTACAGGATAATAAAATTAGATATGTCTATTTAACTGGAAATCAAAAATTTGAGGTTGGTGATGCCCAAATCGGGCTTGAGAAAATTTTTGAGAATGGAGAAGTAAAAATTTATGAGTTTCGTGGTAAAATTCAATAAGTATGGCAAAAATATCAATCATTGTTAATACCTGGAACGAGGAAGAAAATATCAAACGCTGTCTGGAATCAGTTAAAGATTTGGCTAGTGAGATAATCGTGGTCGATATGTATTCAAGCGATAAAACGGTAGCTATCGCAAAAAAATTCGGCGCTAAAATTTTTTCTCATAAATTTACTTCTTACGTGGAGCCGGCCAGAAATTTTGCCCTTCGACAAGCTCAAGGCGATTGGATTTTAATTTTGGATGCTGACGAAGAAATATCTCCTGATTTAGCCAAAATTTTACAGGAATTAACTATTCATAAAGAAATTAATTTTTACCGTTTGCCCAGAAAAAATATTATTTTTGGCAAATGGATAAGGCATTCACGTTGGTGGCCGGATTATGTCATTAGATTTTTCAAAAAAGGCTCTGTTCGTTGGTCGGAAAAGATTCACAGCATCCCCCTGACTCGTGGTGAAGGCTATGACCTTGAAGCCAAAGAAGTCAATGCCATTACCCATTACAACTATAAATCAATTTCTCAATATCTTAGTCGTTTAGATCGTTATACCGCTATTCAGGCTAAAGACTTGGTGGAGTCCGGTTATAAATTCAGCTGGCGGGATATGTTGAAAAAACCCATGGGTGAATTTTTAAGTCGTTTTTTTGTTGGCGAGAGCTATAAAGATGGATTGCATGGTTTGGCCATATCTTTATTGCAGGCCTTTTCAGAATTAATTAAATATCTGAAAGTTTGGGAAAAAGAGAATTTTGTTAATCAGGATATTACTGCCTATCATGAAGTTTTAGAAGAAAATATTAATGATTATCTTCATTGGCAGGGGAAATCCTCTAGTTTAATTGGGAAAATCCGCTTAAAAATAAAAAAGAAAATTTAGATGGTATGACTAAAATTACCATTGTTATTCTTCATTTTACTAATAAAAAACAAACTTTGTCTTGTTTGTTATCAATTAACAAGCTTGAAACTGAAGGTTTAAAAACAGAAGTCGTTGTCGTTAATAATAATCCCAAAGAAAATTTACATGATTTGAAGACAAAATTTAATAAGTTTTCCTTTTTGGAGACAGGGAAAAATTTAGGTTATGCGGCCGGTAATAATTTCGGTATAAAAAGAGTTTTAAAAGAAAAGCCTGATTTTGTTTTTGTTATTAACAATGATACGGTTTTGGATGAAAAAATATTATTGAATTTAATTGAATTTGCCAAGACTGATGAAAAAATTGGCATTTTAGGTCCGAAAATCTATTTTGCTCCAGGCTATGAATTTCACAAAGAAAGATATCAGGTTGAAGATCAAGGGAAGGTGATTTGGTACGCCGGTAGTTTAATTGATTGGTCTAATGTGGCTTCTTCTCATCGCGGCGTGGATGAAATTGATCATGGGCAATATGATACTCCGATGGAAACAGATTTTGTTTCCGGCTGTGCGATGTTGGTTAAAAAAGAAGTTTGGGAAAAAATCGGTTTTTTTGATGAACGCTTTTTTCTTTATTGGGAGGATGTTGATTTTTGCCAGCGGGCAAAGATCGCTGGTTTCAAAATTGTTTTTGTCCCCCAGGCAAAATTGTGGCATGCCAATGCTGGTTCAAGCGAAGTCGGCGGGGCTTTGCATGATTATTATATGACACGGAATCGACTGCTTTTCGGCTTAAGATACGCCAGTTTTAAAACAAAATTAGCTTTGTTTAAACAGAGTTTAAAAATCCTTTTTCAGGGAAGGCCTTGGCAAAAAATTGGTGTCAGGGATTTTTATCTTGGGAAATTTGGCCAAGGTAGTCTTAAGCCTTGATAAGTGATAAAATAGAGGGAAATGACCGAAGAGGAATTAAAAGAATACAGGAAATCACCGAGCTGGGAAAAGGTTTTTAAAAATGCCTTTAATGGTTGCTTTCATGCTTTTAAAACCCAAAGAAATTTTACCATCCATTTCATTATTGCTTTTTTGGTGGTCATCTTAGCTTTATGGTTGAGGATTTCCTTTGAAAAAACCTTGGTTTTGCTTTTAGTGATTGTCTTTCTACTAGTTGTTGAGATGGGAAATACGGCGGTTGAGAGAACGGTTGATTTAATTACTGACAAATGGAGCCCCAAGGCCAGAATTGTCAAAGACTTGGGGGCTGGCATGGTCTTGATAGCTTCTTTAGGCGCAGTGGTTGTTGGTTTTTTAATCCTTTTCCCACCCTTATGGCAAAAGCTTTTTGGTTAAAGAAAATAAATCTTAAGTCCTGGTTTAATCATGAGAAAAAGGGCT
>Ga0268276_1003272_pt1 | contig 12794 bp, 10 predicted proteins | sample saktaG_4_FD_190145 | JGI IMG/M metagenome (GOLD analysis project Ga0268276, IMG submission 190145) | Saline water microbial communities from Sakinaw Lake, British Columbia, Canada - sak_2010_1_5_45m | ecosystem: Environmental > Aquatic > Non-marine Saline and Alkaline > Saline ...
TACTTCGGCGATATCTATTCTTTTATCCTTAAAATAAAGTTCATTAAAAAATGTTCCTCCTGTCATATTTTTGGCATAAAATATAAAAAGGTACCAGCCACTATTGATTTCAGCATTTCTTAAAACGACACCTTTATCTGTGCTTAAAGGGGCAAATATTTTAGTACCCTCAGGGATATTGCTTATTGCTAGAGACTTAGGTTCATTCCAAAATTTCTCATCAGTTTCTAAAAAGTTTAGTTCATCTATCTTTAATTGTTTTGCTATTTGGAAATCAAAAGGTAATGGGAATCGAAATTCTTTATCTTTTTCCATAATCTTTTTCTGCATGTATTCAATCACTGGCGGGATGAAAGCCTCAGAATTTACCATTTTCCCATCCAACTCAACAGCATCAATAATACATTGTCCAATCTTGGTTCCGGCTTCCACACCATAAAGATTACCTACTAAGGCAAAAATTTCTCCAGTTTGCGGATTAGCCTCTGACCATTCAGGCAGAGTAAAAATTACACCCTTGTATTCAACCGTCTGCGGTGTGGTTTCGGCGGGAGCAGTAGTCTCTTGAGTTGTAGGCGGGGTTGTCTCCTGGGTTGTTTCTGAAGCAACGGGCAAAGAAGAGGTGGTTTCCGGAGGCCTGGTTTCTGGAGTGGTATTGATTGTCCCTATAACCTCACCTTCCGGTGTTTTGACAAAAAAAGATTTAACACTATTAACAACTTTATCTCTAAAGCTATCATACCAAGGAATTATTTCGGCGTGGCCTGTATCATGAATCGCTTCCAGCGTTGCTTCTGTAACAGCCGGTGGACCAAGCGTCCCCAATAAAATCCAAGCTTTTCTTCTCCTGCTCCTCCCCATTCTTTCTTTATATTCCCTTGATGTTTCTTTCTTTACCGGTTCAACCTCTTTCTCCATCTTGCCCGGAAAGGGGATAACCACACCGCCTACTTTTCCTATTACGGAACTTTCTTTGAATTCTTTTGCAGTTTCTGGTCCCATCTGATTTTTCCTTTATTATTTGCTAAACAAATCTTTAGTTATTTTTACAAATTCTCCGTCTTTATCATATAGCCATATCGATAAATTGCTGTCGGCACGAAAGCTGATGCCACCTTCTTTGGCTTTGGCAATTTCCTGACCTGCCTCAATTATATCACCCTCGTTAACTAAAACTTCACCTAAAAACAAATAGCTCGCCCAGAACAAACCATCTTCCCTTTCCAGCCGAATCTCATTAAATGGTTTTTCTTCAAGAACATTTGTTTGATCTTTTAAAACTTTGGTAATCTTCCCCTTAAAAATAGCCCTAATCGGTGTTCCTTCGTTAAGGTAAAAAGATAAAACTTGGGGGTTTTCTGTGTCTTCCAAAGCAGTTTCTAAATATTTTTCCTCTACCGGCAAAACTAAAGCGCTTTTATCTTCAGGAACCATTTCTTTTAATTCCGGCAGCCAATCTCTATCAGTTGGGATTTGATTAATCGGGGTAGGAATGGGGGTAGGAATGGGAGTTGGTGTTATTTTATTTTTTATTTCGACAAAGGGATTCCAATTAAAAACAATCGATAAAGAAAGACCAACCGAAATCAAAGCTAAAACTGCCAGAAAAATTTTAAGGCTTTTAGTCATTAAAACACTCCTTTTTTTATTTTAAAACTTTAAGTCTGTTAATGTCAACTAAAAAATCAAGAGATTTAATGATTGACAATTAATTAAAAATCTTGTGAACTAATAGTATGGCCAAAACAAAGAAAAAAAAGGAAATCAGCAAAATTAACCTTTATCTGATAATTTTTATCCTTATCTTCAGTCTTATGGCCGGTTATTTTTACTGGCAAAACAAAAGCTTAAAGCCTTCAGGCTCCTCTCCCCAGCCGGTTGATATCTTTACCCAAGAAAGCAAGATAGAAATTCTTAAAATAGTTAAACCTATGGCTGAAAATTTTGTCCAGAGTTTTACTGCCGGTGATTTTGTCAAAGCTTCTCAAGATTTTGACAACGAAATGAAAATTAACATCAATACTCAAGTTTTAGAAACCGTTCAGGGCCAAACTTTAGCCAAAATTGGTAATTTATTAAGTTTAGGTCAACCAAAAATTGCTAAAAAAGAGACGGATTTTCTTATTCTTGAATATCCTGAAGCTAAATTTGCAAAAGAAGAAAAGGTCTTAATCAGAATTGTTTTCAAGAATGATTCTGGGGGTAATTCAAAAATCTCTGGATTTTGGTTTGACTCTCCGAAATTAAACAGTAATTAAATTTCAATTAATTGAAAAATACGCCTAGAAGGTGTCTTAAGAGTGCGTTTGCCTTTTCAGACTAAAATTTTCTCTAGCAAGATAGGTTCACACCTAAAAAAAGCAGTTTACCCCCTCAAATCCAGAGATGTAAATAAGGAAATCTTGTTTCTCACTTCGTTCGAAATAAGAACCTTTCGCTCCGCTCAAGAACCTTGTTTTTTAATCAATTCTTTTTTGACAGGCTCTGAAGATAATTTTAAAATTTGCTCAAAATTGTCATTGATTTCGGCGTTGTTAACTTTTTGAGCCCCACATTGTTGACAACGATAGACAATCCTGTATTGTCCTTTCTCCTGAAGAACGCCAATCGGTTCCATCAAGCCCTGGCATTTTTCTTGCCGGTCGCCAGGCGAAATATCGACATGCTTGCTCCATAAACAAGAAGGACAATGATCAGTATAACCACTCCCCTGAACTTTAGTTCCGCAAACTTCACAAGTAAAATCTTCAATTTTTTTAATAAATCTCATAAAACCTCTTGACAACCTCTGTTATACTATGATACTTTAAATTGTAAAGAGTTACTAAAAGTTACAAAGATGCCAACCATTAATAAATCACTAAGACTAGAAGACCTTCCTGATTTGCTAACCGTCCGTGAAGTCGCGGAAATCTTAAGAGTTTCTCCCCTGACGATTAAACGTTGGGGTAAAAGAGGCAAACTCCCAGCCATTCGTATTAATTCCCGTGGCGACCGCCGCTACCGCAAAGAAGCTGTCCTTTGGCTTTTGGGAATGCAAAGCAAAAGCTAAAAAGACAAAAAATTATACTTCCTTGTCTACTGATTAATCTGTCCAAATGGTAGCAAACGAAACCATTTTTGTTCATAGGCATCACTTTCATTCTTTATTTCATTGACAATATCCATATGACCAGACAAAATATTGTTTTTCTCCTCTGGGTCAGCTTTAATATCATATAATTCATAAGGAAGATATCTCTCCCCTTCTTTTGCCAAAAATAATTTCCAGTTGTCTTTTCTGACGGTCTTTGCTTGACTCCCAAATCCTTCTGCAAACAGTAATCTTTTGATCTGACTATTCTTCTGGATTGGATCAACCAAACTATAACCTTGAAACAAATATTCCTTACTTGGTATGCCAACAATATCCAATATTGTGGGAACGATATCAACACTTTGTGCGGGAGCGGTAATTGTTTTATTTGTTACTCCTGGAACAGAAAAAATTAAAACTACCCTGGTGTTGGGGTCGTAAAGAGTCTGATGGAATAAAGAGCCATGTTCCATAAATTCTTCCCCATGGTCAGAGGTAACAATCACCATCGTGTTGTCTTTTATGGCCGGATTTTCTAAAAAAGGAATCAATGTTTTCCCTATAAAATCGTCCAATTCATTGATTCTTTGATCATACATGGCCTGAAGGTATTCAACTTGACGTTTGGTATTAATATTGCGTTGAGAAAAATAATAATCAATAAAAGCCCGCTCTACCCAATCCGCATTTTGGCTTCTTACAATTTTTTCCGCTTCCTCTAGCGTCTTGGCGTTTTTAAACTTCTCATAAAAAATGGGGTCTTCTTTCACCTTTTCATAAAAATTAGAAATAGGATTTTTCTGCAAAGCCTCACTTAATAAAAATTGGTAAAAATCTTCGGTAAGGGGAAGGCTGACTAATTGCTCGGAAGATAGCGGAATATTCTCAACATTATCTTTGGTGTAAATTGTTTCATTATTTTCAAGAAAATACGGAGGGTGAACGGCATATGTATGTAAAAAGGTAAATGTTTTTTTCCCTTCTTTGACATTGGCTAAAAATGAATTTAGGGCATCATTAAAATAGACGGGCTGACCATATCCGGCTCCTGATGGAATAACTTCTGTTATCCCCCTTGAGTAAACATCTTTAATGGGAAGGGATGTATCGTTCCCCGGAAGATAAAAATAGGTTTCGTAGCCATTGTTTTGAAGAATTTCCGGTAAAAAAGGGATTTGGGGAGATAAAACATCACCACGATAAATAACGTTGTGATAAGAAGGATAAAGTGAGGTAAACATGGAAACATGGCTCGGAAGCGTCCAGGAAGCGTTGGAAAAAGCATTTTGAAAAAGAATATTATCCTTTGCAAATTTACATAGATTTGGGGTTGTATCCCGAAAATAGCCATAACAGGGCAAATGTTTTGCCCCCAAGGTATCCAACGAGATCATAATAATATTGCAATCTTCACATAAAGGATTTTTTTTATGGATTTTTAATGACTCAAAGAGCTTTTGATCAAAACCTAAAGAAAATAATTTAATAACACTGAAAATTATTACCAAGAAGGATAAAATAATAAAAAACCTTTTTAAAATTTTGCTTATCTTCATCGTTAACATATAATAAATTTGAATTTATGGCAATAAACGAAGCCATTTTTCTTCATAAGCCTCAGCTTCTTCCTTGATTTTATTGACGATATCCATGCGGGTAGTCAAAAGATTATTGGATTCATCCGGATCAGCAACAGTATCATACAGTTCATAAAGTAGGTATCTCTCCCTTTCTTTAATCAAAAATAATTTCCAGTTATCTTTTCTAATGGTATTACTTTCATTTAAATATCCACCGGCAAATAATAATCTGTTAATGTTCGTATTTTTTTGGATTACATCAACTAAACTATATCCCTGAAACAGGTATTCTTCGCGTGATATCCCAACAACATCCAATAGTGTGGGAACAATATCAACGCTTTGTACTTGAGTGGTAATTGTTTTCTTTGTCACACCTGGAACAGAAAAAATTAAGGGGACTCTTACATTGGTTTCGTAAAGGGTCGAGTGATCAAACGCCCCATGTTCCATAAATTCTTCCCCATGGTCAGAGGTAATAATCACCATCGTGTTGTTTTTTATGGCCGGATTTTCTAAAAAAGGAATCAATGTTTTTCCTATAAAATCGTCCAATTCATGTATCCTCTGGTCATAAAGAGCCTGAAGATATTCGATGTGTCGTTTGTCATTGATAAAAATTTTTTTGTTGAGGTAATAATAATAATCATAATAGGCTTTCCGAATTCTTCCTGTACCCTGATTATTTAATATTTTCTCCGCTTCACCTAATGTTTTGGCTTTTTTTAGCTCTTTATAAAAATCATCCTCTTTGTAAAGAGCAGCCTTTATTAATAAGGCCTGGTAGAAATCTTCAGTAAATGGCAAACTCATTAATTCCTCCCAGGATAAAGGGATATTATCCAAATTATCTGTTGTATAAATTTTTTCCTTATTTTCGATAAAATATGGGGCATGGACAGCATATGTATGTAAAAAGGTAAATGTTTTTTTCCCTTCTTTGACATTGGCTAAAAATGAATTTAGGGCATCATTAAAATAAGAAAGATCACCAGAACCCTCCCCACCAGAAAAGGTAATTTTTGTTACACCTCTTTGCGCAACAGTAAGGAGTGAATAATCCATCGGAATATAAAAATAGGTTTCGTAGCCGTTTTTTTGAAGGATTTCCGGTAAAAACGGAGGTAGGGAAGAAAGAGCAGCACAAAAATTATTACCAAAACCAAAGGGGTCATAATAATCTCCAATAAACTTATGATAAGAAGGATAAAGTGAGGTGAAGATGGAAACATGGCTCGGAAGCGTCCATGAGGCATTGGAAAAAGCGTTCTTAAAAAGAATATTTTCGTTGGCAAATTTACAGAGATTCGGGGCTGTATCCCGAGAATAACCATAACAAGGTAAATGTTTTGCTCCTAAAGTATCAAGCGAGATCATAATGATATTACAATCTTGACATAAAGGCTTTGTTTTAGGGGTTTTTAATAATTCAAATACTGTTTGGTTAGAAACCAAAAGAAAGATTTTAATAAGGCTGAAAATTATTACCAGAAGGGATAAAACAACAAAAAACCTTTTTAAAATTTTCTTTATCTTCATCGTTGACATATAATAAATTTATTAATCATTGTCTTATTATGAATAATATTAAAGTATTTCATAAACAAATCATAGCCTTTTTAGCTGTAAGCATTCTCCTCCTCATTATAATATTTTTAGGCTATAGGTATTTATCCAGTTTATGCCGTCGCCTCAATTGTGTCTCGTTAAATTCAATCAATACATGGAAAGAGCAGGAAGTTTATGAGAACACTCCTTTAATTTATCGATCCTTATTCACGGCTTCTGGATATTTAGTAAGAGTTGAAAAAAATTTAAGACTCTCAAAAAAAGACGCTGACGATTTAACATTAGTCAATATTATGAAAGTTGAAGGATTATTTAACAAAGCGCGATCTCCATATACTGGCGAAATCTCAAATGAGATTTCTTGCGATAATAAGTATAAACCGGAAGTTAAGGAAATAACCCTAAATGGAATTAAGACTACTTATTATATTGGCTGGTTAAACGATCGCTTCCAATACGGTGCTTGTCTTGATGATCAATTAACTTATAAGGCCTACAACGCGTTATTCTATTGCCAAAATCAAAAAACTCTTTACCACTTGGAATTTATCGCCGCCATTAAAGATAAACCAGAAGATTCCTTTTTTCTAGATCAAATTGAAAGTATTAAATGTCAAAACCCACTTTCGAAAATCGGTAATATTTTTCCTTGAACAAAATCTGGGGCTTTAATCTTTAGACCATTTAAGATAGTTGGATATTGATCAACATGGTTAACCGGCTGATCACCAAGATAATTATTCTTTTTAACCCCCGGACCAACAATCACGAAAGGCGTCATTAAACCTTCAAGGTTTGGATCAATGGCTTGTTTATAACCAACCGCCATAGACTGACCAAAAAGCTCTAAATCTTCGGACATCCGCTCGCTCCACCCATAATTCGGCGCGTTAGTAATAACCAAATCCCCTGCTCTCTCCGGAGTTAAATGGAGTTTTTCCTTGACTTCCTCCCATTTAACAATATTAACTACTGGCTTAATCCCTGTTTCGCTGTCAACAAGATCATTCAGTGCACTAATCACTTCGTTTCTTAAAAATTCATATTGTTTCCCTGAAGCACGTTCATAATTCCCAGCTAAACCGTTAGGATTAATATAAACATGAGCCATTTTCAAGTAAATTACCTTCGAATTTTTCCAATCAATGATTGATTCGCCGGTTTGAGCATCAATTTTAAATTTTAACCATCCTTTTTTGGCGAATAAATTGTTAAGATAGACATTTTTACTCTGTGGTATTACTCCATGATCAGAACTAAAGACAACATATGTATTTGGACCGGCCTGTTTCATTATTTCCCCCAACATCTTATCTAATTTGAGATACATCTCTTTAACCTCATCCCACAATACTTTACGCTCTTCATCGGTTACTTCTTTGTATCGTAAGCTTGTGGGGTCAATAAAGCCTGTCCACCAATGGCTACAAAGCATAACCGTCGGTGAATAGATATCATGGATAACGATATTTGGAGAAAAATTCTTTACTAAAACACCAATCACCTTCGTATGCCAATCAAAAGTCATATTCATTTCATCAAGAAAGGTTTTCTTATCTTCAGGATAATACCCTAATTGAGCAGGAAAATTATCGACAAAATCAGCCATTGGCCCAACTGCCTTTTCCATGATTGCGGCAGCTTCAGAAGGCTGAACGATTTTATCATTCATATTGTTATAAAAAGCCCTAATTCTGAAAAAACCGTCTTGATTCAACTTAATAACATTAAGTTTGACATCAGAATCAATAGGAAGCTCATTGCCTTCTGTCGTCCATTTAAGCGTAATTGACTCCCAATCACTCCAATCACCTTGTTTTAAATCTGAAAAAATCTTTTGTTTGTCTTTTGAAAAAGCGATTCGATCATAATTAATTTTTTTATCATTAGTTCGATCATATATATATCCATAAATAATACCGCCCCAACCAACCATTTTTATTTCAATCGGTTCAGAGAATGATTGTGGCGCTTTTCCCCAACCTTCAGCCCTACCATTATCTAAGTACTCAGTTAATTGTGGACCAAAATAAAACAATCGAGAAGCCAAACCTTGATTAATCCTTTGCTTTAAATCACCCTTTGATTCAAATATCAAAGACTGAAAATCTGCTCCCCAACCGCCCCATCTTCCTCGAAAAACCTCTCCTTTTTGAATTTCTGGTGGTGTTGAACCAGGAACAGACAATAAAGAAACCTTTAAACCATTTTCCTCTAATGTTTCCCAGATTGGGGCAATTTTTTTAGCAATTGAACGAAATCCAGGAATTGCAACTTTATCAAGCGGCTTGCCGATAACATGCATTGGGCCATCATTTACTCCATGAACATCAGGATAAGCACCTGTTAAAAGGGTGGCAAAATTAGTAGGCGTGTGGCTAGGGAAAACGGGTTTTGAATATCCATAGGTTCCACGCTCCATCATTTTTTTAAGATTAGGCATTTCCCCCTCCTCTGCCCATTTAAAAATGGTAAATAAATCAGGGTCGGCCCGAACACCGTCAGGAATAAACCAATAAAGCTTAAGATTTGCTTTTGTTTGATTGGTTATATTTTTCCTGAAATTAAAAAAAAGAAAAGAGGCTAAGACGACAAGCAGAAATATGAGAAACCAAAAAAACTTTTTCATCTTATATAACTATAATTAGTTACAGATTAAACATTTTTATTTCAAGATGCAAGAGCCAATTTTCACCGCTCAATTAGTCTATTGAGCATCTCAAAAAATAGGCATCTTTGTAATGAACTGTCTTATTAAACTTTAAACATTCACTTAAAAAATCATCTTTTTCCTCAATATATTTTTCCTTAAAATACTCATCATAATAAAAATTAACAAATAAGTATTTTCCTTTCTTTCTTTCACTTAAAACATTTTCATATACTTGTCGTTTATATACCCCTTCCGTTAATTTATCTTTTTTCTCTTTCTGATCATAATCTAAAAAATAATAATTAAAAACAAGATATTCCCATCTTGGTATAAAAATTAAAGTCTCAGAATCAAATTTCATGTTGTTTTTAACAAATTCAGCGGCATCTTTTGCCGATGGAGCGCCATTAAAAGTTTTTCCCCTATAAAGAAAGCTATTTTTTAAAGAAAGAAAACCAACTAAAATAATAAAAATTAGGATTATTCCGCCTAAAAATTGCCAAAAAAATTTCTTTTGCGACCACCAAAAACTAATCAACCCTGAGAGGGAAAAAATTGGGAAAAGAGTCCCTACCAACATATTTCTTGAAGATATAACCGTGTGATTGAAAAAAAGAAAAATAATTATCGCACCAAAAATAGTAAGATAAAAAAACAGATTAATTATTAGCCAGACAGAAAATTCTTTTGTTCTTTTTGAATGTAAAAAAACCCTCAAAAGTAAAAAACCCCCATAAGAAGCACATATCATTAAAATGAAAAAATAAATGGAGTCAAATGAAAATAAAGACGTTTGGCTGCTTAAGAAAAGTCCTTTTATTTCTCTAAGAATTGAAGGCGGGCTATAAAGATAGCTTAAGGCTCGAGATAAATTTCTAACAAAAACTGGCAACCATAAAATCATCAGAGCTGAAGAAATCCAAAAACCATAATCTAAAAAAATTAATTGTTTTTTAGAAAGCCTGTTTTCCCTTAAAAAAAGAAATATAAACACCCCCAAAGTTAAAGCTAGATAGTACCAAATAAAGGCATAATCAGTAAAAAGACCTAGAAAATTGACCAAGCAAAAAACAAATAAATAAAATTTTAGCCCTTGAGAATTAAATAATATTTTTAAAAAAGCCCAAAAAGATAAGAGCATCAGCATTAAAACAAGAGCATACATTCTTATTTGAAATGATTCTTCAATATTCAAATGAGATAAGGTAAAAAACAAAACAGTTAAAGTCGGAAAATATTTATTAAATTTAATTTCTTTAGCGATTAAATAAATTAAAAGAAAATTGAAGAAAGAAAAAATTAATGAGGGTATTCTTAAAAAGAAAACATCTGTTCGAATTTGGCTCCAAATTTTAATCAGCCAATAAAAAAGCGGAGGATGAACAGGCTCGAGCCAAATTAATCGCCAGAAGGGCTGATTACTGGTAAAAACGGTGTAGGCTTCATCAAACCAAATTTCCAATTTAAAAGCAGGAAAAACCCTTAAAAATAATCCCAAAATGATTATCAATGCCAACAAAAAAATTTCTAAGTATTTTTGGCGATTAATTTTTTGAAGCATTTTTAAAAAAGCTAAAAATCTGGCGTTCCCTTAATCAGCTTTTCAAAATCCTTATTAAAACCTGAACTGTTTTTGTCGATAGCCATCTGTAGGCCTTTTTGGCAATCAGTTTTCTTATCTGGTGAATACTTTAAACAAGCCTCAAACAGTTCTTTAGCCTTTTCAAACTCCTGATTTTTTAAATAAAAATCACCTGATCCCAACCAAAATAACACCGCGTTGGGATTTGTTTCAACTGCCTTTTCTCTAAAACCAGAAAGATAAAAAACTTTGGCGTAATATTGATAAAAACAACCCAAATAATCTTTATTTAAGGGAAATAGTTTTTCGGCAAATCTAGCCATTGTTTCTTTATCCAGCTCAAGTAAAGGCAAGGGCTGAAGATTGCAAAAAACCCAAGGCTCATGAGCGGTTTTCAAAGACCTGTCTAAAAAATCAAGCGCTTTACCATAATCTTTTTCTTTTAATTTCTCATCAGCCAGAAAATAGGCCAGCTCACTGGCGTTGCGATTTTTTGAGCCTCTTTTAATGAGCATTTCGGTTAAAAAATAAATTAAATCCTCCTTTTTCTTCTTCTCTCCCAACTTGTCATAAACTTCCACTAATTTTTTGAAATCATCGATATAAGGCTGTGGATTGTATTCAAAAGCTTTCTCATAATAAAAAGCAGTTTTCTCTAAATTAATTTTCTTCTGAGAATAATAATAGTCCCCAATCCCTTTGTAAACATCACCGTCTTCCCGATTGAAAAAAAGCAACCAGGAAATTTCACTTTCTGCTTCGGTAAGTGATTTTGGCAAATTGACACCTTTTCCACTTTTTAAAATGGCAGTCATTAATTTTTCCGGCCTGTTTAAAACCGTCATTAAACCAAAAACAAATAAGAATAAGGTGGTCAAGAAAAAAAACAAATAAATAATTTTATTGACTGATTTTTTCATTGTTTAAAGCCCCCAAGAAAACCAAAAATGTTAAAAAAATCGCTGGAAATTCCCAACCGAAATCCAAAAATGACTGACAAACGGATAAAATCAAAGCCCAAAATAAACCAATCAACAAGGGATTTTTATTTTGGTTGATATTCCGGAAAGCTTTTTTAAAAGCGGTAAACAAAAAAGCCATTAATGATAAGAAACCTAATAGTCCTAGCTCCGCCAAAGTTTGCAAATAGAAATTATGGGCATACCAAGAATTAACTGCTGTAAATTTTTGAAACCTCAGACTCACTAAACGAAAAGTTCCCCAACCCCAACCGAAAAGCGGTTTTTCCCAAAAACCCTGCCAGGCTTGCTGCCAATAATCAATTCTCAGCTCATAATTAATTGGCTTTATTAATCTTTTGGTAAAAAAACCAAAACCATTTTCAATAAAGATTTTGTTGCCAAATTCGGTAAAAGGCATGACAGAAATAAAGGCCAAAATTAAGATCGAGCCGATTAAAAAGATATTGATTAAAATCTTTTCCTTTTTAACCTTGATTTTTAAATGATAAAGCATCATTAACAAAATCAGTGGGAAAAACAAAAAGGTGGTCCGGGAGAAGGTCAAAAGTAAAACCACAAAGAAAAAACACGTTAACAAACCGAAAAGTAGTTTCTCTTTCTTTTTGCTTGATAAAAAAAGACTGATTGAAGGTAATAAAACAAAAGGCAGATATTCAGCCAGATGATTATGGGCGTATTTGATGGAAACCAGATTTAATGACGAGAGAGGCTTTACCGCCCAAGGGAGTAAAAACCATAAGGAGAGCAAGGAAAGACTCACCCCGGCGAAAAAAACCGGCCAAAGGGCCATTTTAAGGCTTTCAGGACTATTTATAATCGCCCTTGATAAGTGAAAGAATAAATATAAAGCCAATAATCTAAAAAGGGCTGAAATTGATAAAGACAAACTTATGGTAAAAAATAGAGAGACTAAAGCTAAAATTAGAAAGATTGAAGATAACCAAAAAAGGCTATCAGTTTTTATTTTAAAATCATTCTTGGCTAAAAGAAAAAGAAATAGAGGAAAAGGTATAATAAAAAGAATGATTTGACCAATTTGACTTGTCCCTCCGTCTAAAAAGGGCAGAATCAGCAAAATTAGTGAAAGTAAAATTAGTGATTGATTTAGGGCAAAGAATTTTTTTATCATAATCCAATGTCATTTTATCAAAAATTCGGCAAAAGAAATATCGACTTTCTTTTTTCTTTTTTAGCAGTGTTGTTTTTATGGCCTCTTTTTCTACTCATCGCTGTCTTGATTAAAATTGGTTCTCCCGGACCAGTTATTTTTAGACAAAAAAGAATGGGGCAAAACGGAAAAATTTTTACTCTCTATAAATTCCGGACTATGGTTCAAAACGCCGAAAGATTA
>Ga0268276_1003274_pt1 | contig 12789 bp, 12 predicted proteins | sample saktaG_4_FD_190145 | JGI IMG/M metagenome (GOLD analysis project Ga0268276, IMG submission 190145) | Saline water microbial communities from Sakinaw Lake, British Columbia, Canada - sak_2010_1_5_45m | ecosystem: Environmental > Aquatic > Non-marine Saline and Alkaline > Saline ...
AACAGCCCTGATTTTTTATCAAGGCTGTTTTTGATTTTAGTAAAGTTGCAAAATTAGGTTTTAAAGAGTACAATATATTTAGAAAGGAGATATAATATGAATATATTTTTGTGGATTATTATCGGTGTTTTAGCAGTCATTATTTTTTGGCTGATTGCTGTTTATAACGGCTTAATCAGATTTAGAAATAGAACTGATGAAGCATGGTCAGATATAGGTGTTCAATTAAAAAGACGTTATGATCTGATTCCAAATTTAGTTAATACAGTTAAGGGATATGCCCAACATGAAAGAGAGCTTTTTGAAAAAGTTACTCAAGCTAGAACCGCTGCTATGGGAGCTCAAGCTCCTGAAGAAAAAGCTGAAGCAGAAAATATTCTTTCAGGTGCTTTAAAATCCTTATTTGCTGTTGCTGAAAACTATCCAGATTTGAAGGCTAATGAAAATTTTCTAGAATTACAAAGAGAATTAAGTGATACAGAGAATAAGATTCAAGCTGCTCGTAGGTTCTATAATGGAAATGTCCGTGACTTTAATACTAAAATTCAAGTATTCCCAAATAATATGATTGCTAGTTCTCTTAATTTTAAAAAATACGACTTTTTTGAATTAAAAGAAGAAGCAGCAAAAGAACCGGTTAAAGTAGATTTTTAGTAAATGGCTACTATTTATACTCATAAGGATAGTAATATCCGTAAAACATGGATATTAATTAGCATATTCCTAATTTTTATTATTGGATTAGGTTGGGTTTTTTCTTATCAGTTTAATAGTCCAATTATTTTGTTAATTGCAGTAATTTTTAGTACTTTAATGAGTTTAACTTCATATTGGTATTCAGATAAGATTGTTCTAAAAATGAGCAAGGCAAAAGAAGTAAAGCATAATGAGAATCCAGAACTTTATCATATTGTTGAAAATCTTTCTATTACAGCTGGATTGCCATTACCAAAAATATATATTATTGAAGAAATGGCTCCTAATGCATTCGCTACTGGAAGAGATCCAGAACATGCAGTTATAGCAGTAACAAGGGGTCTTTTAAATAAACTAGATCGTTCTGAACTAGAAGGAGTAATTGCTCATGAATTAAGCCATATTGGAAATAGAGACATCCTTTTACAAACAGTTGTTGTAATTTTAGTGGGTATGGTTGCTTTGTTATCTGATTGGTTTTTGCGTTGGACAATTTTTGGCGGACGTAGAAATAGCGATAAAGGTGGAGGACAAATAGCAGCGATTATGATGTTAATAGGATTGATTTTAGCAATTCTTTCTCCTTTTATAGCATTGCTAATTCAATTAGCTGTTTCTCGTAAAAGAGAATTTTTAGCTGACGCTGATGGTGCTCTATTAACTCGTTACCCAGAAGGATTAGCTAGTGCATTAGAAAAGATTTCTCAAGATTCAACAAAATTAAAAGTAGCCAACAAGGCAATGGCACATATGTATATTTCAAATCCTTTTAAGGGTAAAAAAGTTAGAAAAATGTTTTTAACTCATCCTTCTATGGAAGAGAGAACAAAAGCTCTTCGTGGAATGGATTTATAAAAATATGGGATTATTTTTTCCAAGTAGTAAAAAAATAAATAGAGATGAATTTAAAAAGGTCTTACATAGTATTCCAGAATTATCTGATTTAGAGCGTTCTTATGTAGAAGGCGTGTTTCAAAATGCTTTAAAGGATGGGATTAGTAAAGAAGAATTGAAAAAAGAGATTAATGATTTAAGACATAATTATAATGATCCATTGGATCCTTATGAAGTAGAAAAGCTAAAGAAGAAATTAGAATAACTATTATAGGAGAGATCGCATAGTGGTCTAGTGCGCTTGCTTGGAAAGCAAGTATATCGCAAGGTATCGAGGGTTCGAATCCCTCTCTCTCCGCCAGTTTAAAGGTTTATTCAATAACATGATTGATGAAGAAATTTCTTTATTAAAGAAATATCAAAAACATTTAGAAAAAATACACGTTAAAATGGTTAAGGCTGATTTTGATGCACATTTATCTGACAAGAAGATTGCATTAGAACATATTCTTTCAAGATTACCTGAAATGGAAAATTTTGTTAGAGAAGGACAGAAAGAGAAATTTTTTCGTTGGCTTGGTTTTATACAAGGAGTTTTATGGTCATTTGGTGAATTTAGTATAAATGAACTTCGTGATCATAATCGTTTATTAAAATAAATTTATTAATAAAATTATGAGATACGAAGATTGTGTATATGGAGAATTTGAAATTACAGAACCAATTATTTTAGAATTAATAAACTCTCCTTCGCTTCAAAGATTAAAAAATATTGATCAAGGAGGATATAGGCCTCTTTTGGCTAAATCAAATATCCATATTAATAAATATGACTATAATCGCTTTGCTCACTCTGTTGGTGTGTATTTATTGCTTAAAAAATACAAAGCACCTTTGGAAGAACAAATTTCTGGTTTAATTCACGATGTTTCTCATTCTGTTTTTTCTCATTGTATTGATTATATTTTAGATGTTGGTTCAGGAAAAGAACAGAATCATCAAGATAATTGTTTTAATAATTTTATAAAAAAAACAGAAATTCCAGGAATTATTAAAAAACATGGTTTTGATTTAGAATATATTTTAAATGATGAAAATTTTCCACTTAAAGAAAAAAACTTACCTGATTTGTGTGCTGATAGAATTGATTATTCTTTAAAAACAGCTTCGATTTTTGGTGAACAAAATAATAGAGATAAGGATTATATTTTAGATAATTTAATCGTAGAAAATAATAATTGGCTGTTTAAAGATTTAAAAAGTGCCAAAAAATACGCTGAGTTATTTTTAAAACTAAATACCGTCTATTATTCAGGGCTTCCTTCTGCTATTATGTTTAAAGCCGTTGGTGATTGCATAAAACATGCATTAGAAAAAAAATATATTACTGAAAATGATCTCTACAAGACAGATGATGTAGTATTGGAAAAAATTCAAAAGTTTTTAGATAAAGATAAAAAATTAAATTTGTTTTGGAATCGAATGAATAATAATATTAAAGCAGATAATAATCCTAACGATTATGATGCTCAAGTATTTTGTAAGTCAAGAGTAGTTGACCCTTTATTTAAAGACAATGGAGTTTTAAAAAGATTATCTGAAACAGAAATAAGCTGGAGTGATATAATTAAAAAAGAATTAGAACCAAAAGAATATTTTATAAAATTTACTCAATAAATTTATTAACAAAATTATGAAAAAAGAATATAAAGTAAAAGTTTTTACAGGCATAAGGCCCACTGGTGATTTAACAGTTGCTAATTATTTAGGTGCTGTTGAACCAATTCTTAATTTAACAAAAGAAGGAATTGAACCAATGGTATTCGTAGCTGATTTACATGCAATTACAGACGAAGAACCTTCGTCAGTAAAAAAGTTTATTAATGAAATTGTTATTGATTATTTAGCACTAGGACTTAATCCTGATAAATCTATAATCTTTATTCAATCAGTAATTAAATCTCAGGTTTTTACATTAATGAGCTATTTGACTCGTCATATAACAGTGGCTGAGCTTTTAAGAGTTCCTACATTAAAAGACAAGCTAAAAAACGCTAGAGAAGAAACTGCAAATTCTTTTCTTTTCTTATATCCAGTGCTTATGGCGGCTGATATTTTAATTCAAAGAGCAGAACAAGTTCCAGTGGGGAAGGATCAACAATCTCATTTAGAGATTGCTCGTTTGCTTGCTAGAAGATTCAATGATCGATATGGAGATATTTTTCCTATTCCAAAACCTCACAAAGTAGAATCTCTTAAAATTCTATCACTTAAAGGAAATGGAAAAATGAGTAAATCTATTCCTGATGGAGCAATATTTTTAAATGATGATATTAAAAGCGTAACTAAAAAGATTAAGGGAGCAGTTACATCCATTGAAGGAAAAATGACAGAAGGACTTGAAAGTAACATCCTATTAGCTAAGGGGCTATGTAAAAAAGAAGAAGATAAAATTGCTGTTGATAAAATTGTTTCTGAACATATGGCTGGAAAGAAAGTAATGGGGGAATTCAAAAAAATACTTGCAAAAATAGTTTCAGAATTTCTTACTGATTTTCAACAATGTAGGAAAAAAATTGCTAAAGATGATAAATTGATTAAATCTGTCCTTGATAAAGGTGCTAAGATTGCTACTGAAAATGCAAATGAAACTATGTCTATAGTTGAGAAAGCAATGTTTAAATAAAATATGACTAATAATCCTGTAGATGATATTAAGAATAAGCTAGATATAGTCGATGTAATTAGTGGCTATATCCGTTTACAAAAAGCAGGGCGCAACTATAAAGCGCCATGTCCTTTTCATTCTGAAAAAAGTCCTTCTTTCATGGTTTCTCCTGAAAGACAACTATGGAAGTGTTTTGGTTGTGGAAAAGGGGGTAGTATTTTTGACTTCATTATGGAAATGGAAGGAGTTGAATTTGGTGATGCATTAAAAATATTAGCACAAAGAGCTGGTATAGAATTAAAAAAAATAGATCCTAAATTAAAAACTGAACGTACACGACTTTATGAAATATGTGAATTAGCTAATCGTTTTTTTATTAAACAAATGGAAGCTAGTAGGACAGGCAAAGAAATGCAGAAATATTTGACTGACCGTGGTTTAAAAGCAAACACAATTAAGGACTGGCAGATTGGTTATGCACCAAATCAGTGGAGATCTTTAAAAGAATTTCTAAATAAACTGGGGTATCCTAATGAAGAAATTTCAAAAACTGGTTTAGTTATAGAAACTGAAAAAAATACATCTCATGATAAATATTATGATAGATTTCGTGATAGAATAATTTTTCCTATTCTTGATATTAATGGAATAGTAATTGGTTTTACTGGTCGTGAAAATCCAAATAATCCAGATGATCGTATGGGTAAATACATTAATATACCTAATACATTGCTTTACGACAAAAGTAGGGCCATATATGGACTGAATAAAGCCAAGCTAGATATTAAGAAGAAAAACTTTTGTATTTTAGTTGAAGGTCAAACAGATGTGATTATGTCTCATCAAGCAGGATTTATTAATACAATAGCTAGTTCAGGAACTGCTTTAACAGATCAACACTTAGGAATTATTAAACGATATACAGAGAACTTAGCTATGGCTTTTGATACTGATTTGGCTGGGGAAATAGCTACTAAAAGAAGTATTGATTTAGCTCTTCAATTTGGTTTTAACACTAAAGTAATTAATTTACCTGATAATCAAGATCCAGCTGGATATATTCAAAAAAATGCTTCGCTTTGGGAAAAAGCAATTGAAAAAGCTCAAGATTTAATAGAGTTCTATCTAAACAATGCTCTTTTAAGAAACAATTCAGAAACAGTTGAAGGGAAGAAAGAAATTAGTAAATCTGTTTTACCAATGATTAAAAAAATCTCTAACAAAGTAGAACAAGCTCATTGGTTACAAAAAACAGCTCAAAAACTGAAAGTTCAAGAATCAGTTTTAATTGAAGAAATGGGGAAAATAAGAGACAATGATTTAGAAGAAAGATTTTTAAGTCCAAATAAAAATTTAGAAGTTATATCTCCAAGAGATAAAACAAGTGAATTAGAAGAATATACAATTGGATTACTTTTAATGAAAAATGAAGATTTTAATAAATACAAAAAAGAACCTTCATATTTATTCGTAAACCCAAATTTAGAAGAAATATTTAAAATTTTAAAAAAAAGTAAAGGTAAAAAAATTAATTTAAATAATTTAAAAAAGAAAATACCTAGTTATTTAACAAATCATTTAGATGAACTTATCTTTAAAATAGAAGCCGAAATGAGTTTAACTGATGAATTTAATATTGATAAGGAAATTAAGTTTTGTTTTATTCAATTAAAGAAACGATATTTTCATAATAAGTTAAATTATTTAAATCTAGCCATTAAAGAGGCCGAAGATAAAAAAGATAAATCTTCTATTAAAAAATTAACCACAGAATTTAATAAATTATCTAAGAAAATGTTTGTTAGTGAATCTTAATTTTTAAAAAATTAATAAAATTATGCCAAAAAAAACAATTTCTAAGAAAAAAGTAATTGCTAAGAAAAAAATAACTTCTAAAAAAAGAGTAATTGCTAAAAAGAAAGTTACTCCAAAGAAGAAAACAACTCCTAAAAAAAGAGTGATTGTTAAAAAGAAAGTTGTCACTAAAAAGAAAATAGATAAGTCTAAAATAAGAAAAAGAAGCAAAAAAAAATTAGTTACTGAAGAAAAGATCAAAGAATTAATTAATCGTGGTAGAGAAAGGGGATTTATTACTGAATCAGAGTTGCTTAAATTAATTCCTAGGATAGAAGAAGATATTCTTGGATTAGAAAAGGTGTATGATGAATTGAAGAAAAACAATATTAAAATAATTGAATCAATCGAATTTTTAGGAACATCTTTTAAAAAAGAGAATAAGCCTACTAAACAAAAAAAGATTTTTGGTGCAGAAAAATTTGATAATGTTCAAATGTATTTACGAGAAATTGGTAGAATTCCTTTATTAACAGGACAAGAAGAAATTAAATTGGCTAAGTTAATTGAGCAAGACGATCAAGAAGCAAGGCAGAAATTAACTCAAGCCAATCTTAGATTGGTAGTTAGTATTGCTAAAAGATATGTTGGTCGTAGTCATAATCTTAGTTTGCTTGATTTAATTCAAGAAGGAAATATAGGCCTTTTTAAAGCTGTAGAAAAATTTGATTATCATAAAGGATATAAATTCTCTACTTATGCAACCTGGTGGATAAGACAGGCAATTACCAGAGCATTGGCTGATCAATCAAGAACAATTAGAATTCCTGTTCATATGGTAGAAACAATAAGCAAATATACACAAGCTAAACGTCAATTATTGCAAGACCTAGGGAGAGATCCTTTGCCAGAAGAAATTGCAGTAGAGATGGGTGAAAGTATTGATAAAATTAGACATATTATTAAAATTTCTCAAGAAACAATTTCCTTAGAAACACCAGTTGGAGATGATGAAGAAGAAAGCAGATTAGGAGAATTTATTGAAGATAAAAAAACTATTTCACCTTCTCAATCTGCAGCTAGAAAATTACTTGAAAAGAGATTAAAAGATATTTTAATTGACTTGTCTCCTCGTGAGCAAAGAATTTTAGAAATGCGTTTTGGATTAAAAGATGGTGTAAATCATACATTAGAAGAAGTTGGTCAGGAATTTGGTGTTACTAGAGAACGAATTAGACAAATTGAAGCTAAGGCATTAGAGAGAATGCGTAAACACGAAAAAGCAGAAAAATTAAAAGGATATTAAATTAATGAGAGAAAATTTAATAGCAAAAAATATTGTTATTCTTTTAACCGAGATTACGGTTATTTTTTTGATGGCTTTTAATATTTTGCCACGAGAAGCAAGTTTGTTTTTGATTGGTTTATTAATCTTTTATTTCATTTTTAGTCCTTTAGAAGATTCGCTTTGGGTTTTTATTGCTTCTATCCCATTATTCGTTGCTTTACCAATTAAAGAAGGTTTTGATACTTTGGCTAGTTGGAGGATTCTATCAATTGTTTTGTTTTTAATTCTTTTTTTTAGACATGGTATTTCAATTAGTCTAATAAAGAATAATCTTGGAAAATGGAGATTAAAAGAAAAATTTGAACATTATAAGATGGAATATTTAGGATTAGTTTTTATTTCAATTGCTTTTATATCTCTTTTAGTGGCTCAAGATATTTGGATTGGATTGAAAAAGATAATATTTTTAATAAATGCTATTTTAATTTATATTATTATTAGAGATTTAGTGTTTAGAAATAAAGAGATTCTTAATAAGATTATTAATGCAGTTAAAGTAGCCATAGGAATAACATTAGGAGCTGGTTTTATACAATTAATAACTGTCTTCTTTATTAATCTTAATCAATTTTGGTATCTTTGGGATGGTCATATTATTAATGTTTTTTATGGTCAAGCATTAAGTAATCTTTTGGCTTATAGTAATACTTGGTTTTCTTATTATTCTTATCAATTACCAACTTTACGAATGTTCTCTATTTTTCCTGACTCTCATTCTTTTGCAATGTTTTGTATTTTATCTTTGCCTTTTTTCTGGATTTTAATTTTCTTTCGTGAAAAAGGAAATAAGATAAAAGCAGTTTTATTTTATTCATTGTTGATTTCTTGTTTCTTAGGTATTATTTTCTCTGGTTCTCGTGGAGCATGGATTAGTGCATTATGTTCTTTATTGATGATTTTATTTTTTATTTTTAAATTATATAATGGTTATAAAAAACAGATACAATTAATTTTAGGTAGTTTTATTATATTTGCTATTCTTTTTCCAATTGCTGCGGCTATTCTTTTCTTACCTCAATATATTCAGTTAGGACAAGAAGCAACAATGGGATTTTCATTTTTTGAAAGGACCAGAAGTATGTTTGATTTTATGGAAACTTCTGTTAAGAGCCGTTTAGATATTTGGCAAAGAACATTTGATTCAATTATTATACATCCTCTTCTTGGTGTTGGAATAGGTAATTATCCCTTAGTTTTAAATGAAGATTTATCTGCATCTAAGAAAGGTTCTTCGGCTCATAGTCTTTATTTAGATTTTGCTGCTGAAATAGGAATATTTGGATTATTAACCTTATTAGCTATGTTTTGGTATATGGTTAAAGATGCTTGGCAAGTTTTTATTAAAGCCAATAAATCATTTTTACAGGTTTGGATTGGGTTTTTCATTGTTGCTTTGATTTGGATTTTAGGATATAGTTTATTTGATGTTGTTATTCTTAATGACAAGGTTCTTCTATTTTTCCTTGTTAATTTAGGTATCTTATATGGAACAAAATCATCCATTAGTTTCTGTTAATATTCTTACTTGGAATGGTGAGAAATATATTAAGGATTGTTTGAATTCTGTTTTTAATCAAACTTATCCTAATTTAGAGATTTTAATAACAGATAATAATTCAGATGATAATACTGTTAAATATATTAATGATATAAAAGACAATTATAAGAATTTAAAGGTTTTTTCAAATCCTAAAAATATTGGTTTTGCAGCTGGACATAATCAAATAATTAAAAAAAGTAAAGGTGATTTTGTTTTTTGTCTTAACCAAGACGTTGTTTTAAATAATGATTTTATTTTAAACATTATAAAGTTATTTAAAAAAGATAAAAATATAGCATCTATTCAAGGCAAATTATTGCGTTGGCAAAAAGGATTACCAATTTCTAATGATTATTCTGATTATCATGTATCTCATATTATTGACACTGTTGGTTTACTTTTTTTAAAAAATAGAAGAATTGTTAATAAAGGACAAGGAGAGATTGATCAAGGTCAATTTGAAAAAGTTGAAGAAATCTTTGGTCCTGATGGAGCAACTCCTGTTTACAGAAGAAAGGCATTAGAAGATATTAAAATTAATGATGAATATTTTGATGAAGATTTTTTTGCATATAAAGAAGACGTTGATTTAGCTTGGCGTTTACGATTATATGGTTGGAAATCATTTTATCAACCAAAATCAATTGCTTATCACGATAGAACAGCAGGGGATAGTTTTGCATTAGATTATATAAGTATTATTAAAGAAAGATTAAAAATTAGTAAATTTGGTAAATATTCAGCTTTTAAAAATCAGCGTTTGATGCAAATTAAAAATGAACAAATAGGTTCTTTCATTAAATATTTTCCTTATTTCCTACTTAAAGAAATTGGTTCTTGGGGATATGTACTATTATTTGAAAGATACACATATAGGGCAATTAAGGATTTGTTCAAATTATTGCCTAGAGCATTAAGAAAAAGAAAGATAATCATGAAAAGAAAAAAAATAGATTCAAGGGAAATAAATAAGTGGTTTAAATAAAATATGAAAAATTTAAATTCTAATAGAAAAAAACATTTTTATTTATTCTTTTCTATTATATTAATAATAGGGTTTTTATCTCTCTTCTTTTTGAAGACTAGTTTTACCATTAGCAAAGTGATTGATTGGACTGGAGCAAGTAACATTTTACCTTTTGGTGAAGATTTACCAGACTTACCAGAAAAAGATCCAGATAGAATTAATATCTTACTTTTAGGAATGAGGGGATTAGAAGAAGTGGGTGATGGTAAATTGCTTTCTGATACAATGATTTTAGCCAGTATTAAAAAAAGTACAAACGAAACAGCTTTGATTTTTTTACCAAGAGATCTTTATGCTAAAATTTGGTGTACTTGGGAAGATAGAAAAATAAATTCTGCTTATGCACAAGGTGGATTAGATTGTGCTAAGAAAACCGTTTCTTTAATTACTGATCTATATATTGATTATGCAGTTAGTGTTAATTTTCATGCCCTTGAAGAAGGAGTTGATACATTGGGTGGTATTACGATAGAGTTAGATAAGGCATTTGAAGAAAGCTTTCAATGGTCTAATGAAGGATGGGAAGAAAATGAAAATTGGTTTATTAAAGAAATTGAAGGAGAAGAAAAATGGGTTTTTCATGTTGCTACAGGAACGAATGAGTTAGATGGACAAACTACTCTTTATTATGTTCGCTCTCGTTATTCAACAGATGATTTTGATAGAATGAGACGTCAAAATCAAGTTCTAATGGCTATTAAAGAAAAGGCTTTATCACTTGGTGTATTAACTAATCCTATTAAGATATATAATCTATTGGATATTTTAGGTAATAATGTTACAACGGATATGGGATTAAATAATATGAATAGTTTACTTAGTTTAGCTGGTAATATAGATAAAGATAATATTAAAAAAAGATTTTTTGATATTAGTCCCCAAGGATTGCTTTATAATACTTTTATTAACGAAGAATATGTTCTCTTGCCTGTTGGAGATAATTTTAATCAAATCCAAGAAGCATGTAAAAATATTTTTGATTAATTATGATTTCTATTATTATCACTCACTATAAAAAATCTGCACTATTAAGACTTTGTTTAGAATCAATTAAAAATACTATTAATGACATAGAATATGAGATTATTGTTATTGATAGTGAAGCAGAAAAAGCAACTCAAGATTTTATTGAAGAAAAATTCCCAAATGTAAAATATTTTTCTTTTTTAAAAAATGTTGGTTATTCTAAATTAGTTAATAAAGGAATTGAAATAGCTCAAGGAGAATATCTTTTTATTATTAATCATGATATTATTCTTTTAAAGGACAGTGTTTCTAAGATGCTTGATTTTATGAAAAAAAATCATAAAGTTGGTATTATTGGACCACAGTTATTAACCTTTAATAATGAAATTCAAAAATCTTGTTTTCGTTTTCCTACAATAGGAGCTATTATAGCCCGTAGAACTTTTTTAAAAAAAACACGTTGGAATAAAGAAAAATTAGATTATTTCTTAATGAATAATGAAAACCTTTCTTCTGAAACAGAAGTTGATTGGGTGCAAGGATCAGCAATGTTTGTTCGTAAAGAAGCTATTAATAGAGTTGGATTATGTGATGAAAGATTTTTTATGTACCTTGAAGACACTGATTGGTGTCGTCGTTTCTGGCAAAATGATTATCAAGTAATTTATTTACCATCTGCTCAAATATTCCACTATTATGGTAGAGCAAGTAAAAAATTAGGCGCATTTTTAGATATATTGTTTAATAAATATACGCGATTGCATTTAATGAGTTTTATAAAATATCTTTGGAAATGGAGGAAAGATAATAAAAAGAAAATATGAAAAAATATATTTCTATTCCAGTTTATTTAATCGTCTTAGGGTTGGTTTTTGGTTTGGGTTTTTTTATTGGAGAATCTAATTATCCTTCTATTGAAAAAATTAATACATTAAGTAATAAAGACCCAGGACAAGAAATCAAAGCTGATTTTAGCTTATTCTGGGATGCGTGGAGATTAATTGAGGAAAAGTATGTTAATAGAAATGATTTAGATAGTCAAAAAATGATTTATGGAGCAATATCAGGACTAGTTTCTTCTTTAGATGATCCATATTCTGTATTTATGGAACCAGAAGATAGCAAAAAATTTATAGATGATATTAAGGGTAGTTTTGAGGGAATTGGAGCAGAAATTGGTATTCGTAATAGCATTTTAACTATAATTACACCATTAGAAGGTAATCCTGCTCAATTAGCTGGATTAAGAGCAGGAGATAAGGTTCTTAAGATAGATGATACAATGACAAGTGATTTAACTATTGATGAAGCAGTTAGTTTAATTAGAGGAGAAAAAGGAACTAAAGTTACCTTATTAATTGCTAGAGATGGATTAGATGAGACAAAAGGAATAGAGATTATTAGAGATGTCATTCAAATTCCTATTATTACCTGGGAACTTAAGGAAAATAATATTGCATATATTCAGTTTTATCATTTTACTGAAAACTCAACTACACAATTCAGAAAAACAGTTGAAGATGTTTTACAATCTAACCCTAATGGAATTATTTTAGATCTTCGTAATAATCCAGGCGGTTATTTAGAAGTTGCAATTGATGTTGCAAGTTGGTTTTTACCAAAAAGAGAATTAGTTGTTGTTGAAGATTATGGCAATGGGGATCAAATTGAACACATGAGCAAAGGATATGAATCTTTAGAAAACATACCAACAATTATTTTAATTAATGAAGGATCAGCTTCTGCTTCTGAAATTTTAGCCGGAGCATTAAGAGACATTAGAGGAATTCAAATTGTTGGTCAAAAAAGTTTTGGTAAGGGATCAGTACAGCAATTAGAAAAATTAAGAGGTGATTCAAGTATTAAAATTACTGTAGCTAAATGGTTAACTCCTTCTGGTGTTTACATTACTGACG
>Ga0268276_1003275_pt1 | contig 12779 bp, 8 predicted proteins | sample saktaG_4_FD_190145 | JGI IMG/M metagenome (GOLD analysis project Ga0268276, IMG submission 190145) | Saline water microbial communities from Sakinaw Lake, British Columbia, Canada - sak_2010_1_5_45m | ecosystem: Environmental > Aquatic > Non-marine Saline and Alkaline > Saline ...
CTTCCACCATTATAACACCAGTAATGTTCATCAGTATAATCTGAATAAAGTTTAATACATCCGGTTAGTGTTAATACATCTGCAGTTAAAGAATCTCCTAAAGCAATATCTCCTTTAACTGTTAATACATCATCTATTACAGCGTCATCATCTACCTGTAGGTCGTCAGTATCAACTGTTCCAGTTATATCTGCTACAGCATTATCCTGTAATTTGAGCCATACAGAAGGACTTTGACTACCATCTAAGACCTGTAAGGCAAAAGTTGAATCATCATCTCCTTGTCCTTGTAGATATATTGTGGTCTCTGAATCTAAACTGTCCCTACCGACAGCCATTCTTCCTAGGATAATTGTATTTCCACTAGTTTCTAAATCGTTTAGATCAAGATCCCCCTCTTTCATAATTACGTTTCCTGCAAAAACAACAATTGAAAAGGTTATAATAAAAATGATAGATAAGGTTAATAAATTAGTCTTTAGAAATTTTATAACTTTTATCCCTTTTTTCCCTTCCATTTTCTTATATTTTATATTTATCCAAACTTATAAATTTTGTGTTTTTCATATGAAATACATATTTTCATATAAATATCCTGTAAAGCATATTTCTCCATCAAATCCAATATAAATCATATTTGTTCCCGTACTATTTTTAATAATAAAAGCATCTTGTGAAGGCTCACAAGTTGGATTATGTGCAGAACAATTTCCATTCTCTAAGCACATGTTTCCTTCTTCATCAATATATGCAGTAGTATTGTCTGTTGAATTTGCAAAAATAAGTGAATTACTTGGAGCAGAACATGTTGGAGTGGAATTGCATGTGCCCCTTAATACAATGTTTCCTGAGTCCCCAAACCAAGAGACATTATCTCCTGAAGAATTTTTATGATAAAATCGGTAAATATCATCTGGATAAGGATTTACACTTATTAGGATGGAAGGAAAAGAGATGTTTATTCCACCATCTGTATCATTTACCTGAACTTCAATATAAGAATAACCATATTCATCAGGGGAAGGATTATTACATGTAAGATTACCAGAATTTAGATAACAATCAATTAAAGAAGGGTTGCTTTGATTATTGATCTGATAAATTAAATTATTATCTGAGTCTTCAATATCTGAAGAACAAAGGCCTAAATCTATCTGAACTCCAGAACCACTAGTATCTTCCCAGATATGGGCATCTAAGCAAGAAAATATTATTGGAAGATTATTTAATACAACTACAGTATCTATGTCTGTTGTCCATCCACTAGATAGTCTACTGTCTGAAACATTACATCTAAAATCAAAATTACCTAGGTCGTCATCAGAATAATTGGTTGTATAATTACACTTCCAATAACCATTAATTGTATCATAAGTTATATTTTCACATTCAATATAACCATTATTCGTTGTATTTTGATACTCTATAAGGGCATCCAATGAACTATTAATTGTTTCATCATCCTCAACAGTACATCTTATTTCAATATCTTCTCCCCTATAAAGAGATGAAGGGTATTGTGTCAAGTTAATTACTGTTGGTACAGTATTTGGGGTACTAATGTTTAGAGTCCAGTTTGAATTAGCCCAATCTGCTTGAGATTTATCATCATAAGCTAAACAATTCCAAATAAAAGAGATATCATCTTGGAGATTATTTATTGTAAAGTTTGCAGAGTTAGAGGTTCCAGAGATCTCTTTTGTTTGATTAGCTTGCCAAGTCCCATTTATATTTGTGTAAAGGGTTATGTTGGATAGAGCCTCTTCATCAGTCACATTACAAATAAGAGTAATATTTTTGGTAATACTTATATTATTATCTAGTGGGCTGATCAATGTTACATTTGGAGGATTATTTGTAAGATTATAATAGATCTCTACAGCTGAAAGTTTTAATTTGCCCTTAGAATCTGAATGTAATGTTAAAGAAATATTACAATAACCTTCTCCATCTGGTGTGCAGTTAACTAAAGCATCATTTAATTCTTGTGCAAAATTATCTGTAGTTTCTTCTACTCTAAAATATCTAGTATAATTCCAAACATTAACATTATTGAGGTGCATAGAGACATTTGAAGTATAATTTCTATTATCAATTTCTATTGTTTTATTTTTAGTTGATTCATAATTCCCCCCAATATCTTGACTATAATATCTTATGTAACTCGTTCCAAAAGTTGAAATATTAACCATTGAAGAATAATTTGTTATTGGCGAACATATATTAAGAGTATCAATACAATATTTTGGATAACCTGATTTGCATCCAGATCCGTTACCATCTTCACAAGATAAGGTAACTCCCACATTATTGTAAGTTAAATTGTTAAAAGAATAGTTTTCTTCTCCAGGAGGAGATGTTGCTGTTGCAGTAGTTGTAGGGGTTATAGAATCAATCTTGTCAATGTATTGTTGCGTTGATTCATAATAAGTATCTGTTCCAGAGTAAACTCCTCTCCATCTAAAATAGGTAGTACCTTCTGCGGAAATATTAATATACTCATTAAGTCCATAATTTTCAGAAGGGGTACAACTGGAACCAGTACAATATTGAACATATGAACAATCATTTTGACAAGAAATATAGTGTCGAATATTTTCATCAGTCCACGTATTGGAGGTATATGATCCTCCCCCAGGAGGAGATGTTGCTACATGGGTTGTTGTGGGTGTTGGAACAGTATAGTAAATTGAGAGATAATGGATATATGATCCTTCTGAAGTATCATAAAAGTCTGTATTACATTCATCTCCCCAGTCTTCTTCTCCAAGAATTCCCAAGATAAATTCATCATATGTGGAATCATTTAATGCTACTTGAATTTCATCTTCTGCACCAGTTATATGAATATTGTACCATTGATCGTCATCACCCTCACTATCCCAAATAAAAGAATTATACATTTCCCCATTATCTAACCACAACCATAAATCTTCCTCTTCCTCTTCATCCTCTGGAGAAAGATCTATATTATCCTCATAGGCATCATCTTCAGTAGAACCGTAGATATCAATATATTGATAACTGCCACAATCATCCATTACAATATTTGTAGGATACATATAGAGATAGGTGGTTCCAATTGTAGCATCGTGAGGTATTAGAGAATCTTCGATATCAAAGGTTGCCATTCCCCTTGCCTTATAATCAGTAGAGGGTCCAACATCGCTTCCAATTTCTACAAGTTCATCTTCATCCCAAGCATATGTCCCACTAAGTCTTCTAAGGGCAGTTCCATAACCTGCACTATTTTCATCTCCTTCTATGGAGATGGAGGGATCAATATAACTTAAGTCGTCTCCAGATATTTCAATAGAATCTTCACTGATATTAACATTAAGTTCTTGATGTTTTACTGCTCTTTTGAAATCTATTCTCTGCTCATCACATATTAATGAATCTTTTCCAGGAATACATTTCACATTTTCTGTTATGATCTCGTAACCTATTTTTTCAAATTGATTAGCCCCTCTTAATGTGTGTTCAAAATAATAACCCCCTCTTTTCTTAATGATGTTTGTTTTAAAATTATGATAAAGCTTACTAAGGAGACTTTTATCTTCAAACATTTCTTTAATCCCCTCTGGATCTATGGTGTAAAATCTGAAAGTTACAGATTTGTCATTCCATTCCAAAATCATTTCGTTTTCGTCAGCATTAAATTGGGTTGTTTCTTCATAAGGCTTATAGATTCCATCTAAATTTTTCATATTAACTTCTTTTGAATATAATAAACTAATAAATTCATTTTCATTAGAGGAATATAGGTCTGTAGAAGCAGTTCTTTCAATAACTTTTAAGCTATCAAAATCAATAACTACTTGATCTTTCAAAAACTTTTCTCGATCAGTCGTTTCAATTTCTTCTAATGTGTTTGAACTAACTATTAAAATTTGAATTATTATCAATACTAAAACTCCAAAAAGAAGAACATAATTTTTATGAAAATTAACCATCTTATAAGGGTAAACCAGTCAAATTTAATTTAGCACTTGTAACGTTAGCATTTTTTTTAATCTTTATATAAACAGTTTGATTTCCTGTTTGATTATACTCAAGTGTTTCTTCTGCATTTCCATCTGAAAAAGTATTAATTAAACCAGGAACAGTAACAGAAAAAGAAAATGGTCCATTCCAGGCCCAACTCCAATGGGAATCATTGTCATAAACAAGATAGTTCCAAATATAATTCCCTATACTAATATTATTTATTGTTTTTGTTGTTGAATTGTTTGGTCCAGTTATTGTTTTAGTTCCATTTGCTAAAAATGTTCCGTTTATATTACTATAAAATGTAATATTGGCTAAATTAACATTGTCTTCTGCAGTACAATTAAAAGTTATATTTCCCGTATCGCTTACATAATTATTTGTAGGAAAAAGAAGGGTTGCATTTGGATAATCTCCACAAACATTACTTTCATCAATTATATTGTTACAGTTATTATCTAAACCATCACAAGTTTCATTTACTGGCTCGATATAATTTCCGGTACAATTTCCCCATTGTCCTATAGTGCAGGTTTGTGTTCCTTTGATACATTCTCCAACATCGGTCCCACATTCTTGAGTTAGATTATTATCTACCTCCCCATTACAATCATCATCAATGTTATTGCAGGTCTCGTTAACCGCATTTCCAGATGTAGAACATGCCCCCCAGCTTCCTGCAGTACAAGTTCTTATTCCTCCGGCACAAATGCCTGTTCCACAACCCTCGCTGAAATTATCTATAATCCCATCACAGTTATCATCTTGATTATTACAAGTTTCTAAACTTGGTGAACAACAATCACCGTCAGCCATACAAACAGAACCCCCGGCAGTATCACAACAATACATATTCTCTGGATCTCTGTCCCCATATTCTTCTGCACAACATAATTCTCCAGTATCACAATGCCAACAATCGCCGTCAGAAGTATGGCAGTCATAAGGATATTCTCCCCCACACACATCACAATCTCCAGTATTTGTATCACAATAAGCTCCATCCTCATGGCAACACCATTCTGGATCCCCACTATCTGGGCAACAGATAGAATAATCATCATCTCCTAAGGTACAATGCCAACATTGATCATTACATGCCCAAGGGTAACCTGGATCTTCACAATAAACATCTCCAGCACATTCACCATACTCACAAATGCCAGAAGTACATTCTTGTTTTTCTATAGGGCCGGTATCATACCCACAGTATGAGGATTCTGTTCCAGGATTATAACAAGTATATTCCTTCCAGTACTGCCATACGTCTCCTCCAGAACAATAAGGGCTACCCTCCCATCCACTATCACCACAATCTCCATCTCCAGAGCAAGTTATAGCACCATAACAGTTGTTGGTTGATTCATCACATCCATATTGGCAAGTTTCTTCATAAGTATTTTGAACCCATCCAGTATTTTCTTGGTCATTAGTACAATCTCCCTCCATTGGCCACTCACTAGAACATTTGTAAGCAGTGTACCATTTGTGCTTAAATCTATAATCTCCATTACAGTAATAAGACCAATCACTTTCCCAGTTTATATCAATACAATCATACTGACAGGGATAATAAGCACAATAAATTGGGTAACTGGGGGTAGGCGTTGTACAAGCAATTGAGATACCAGCACCCGCACCTGCAAGACAAGTTAAACAGAAACCACAAGAGGTTGGTTCTAAAAGAGTGGTGCAGGGTCTACAGAGAGTTCCACATAGAATGGGGAGAAGGGGATCTGATGCTAAAGCATATTCTATTCCATAGACTACACATCGAATCCAGGTACAACTTCCATGACCCCATACAGAAACAATTTCATTTTTGTTTAAATTTATTGATCCTCCACTTTCATTATCCAAATCAGATATTACAAGGATTACTTCTCCTTCTTTTTCTTCTAATTTCATTAAAAACGGTTTTATTATGTTCTCTGTTGAACTAGTAGGATCTGGACTTACTAAAGAAATTAATTCACCATCCTTCGAAGAAAATAAAGATATAATTCCTTTTGACCCATCTTCATATTCTACTTTGATAACTTGTTCTACAGAATCATATCCTCTTTCAGTTACATGTTCATAACCTTTTTTATAATCTCTATTTTCTCTTAAAATTTGAGAGATTTCATTCTCTCCTAATTCTTTCTGATGCAACATTTTTGGATAATTCATTTTTTCCAAATTGTTTGAATCCTTTATTTTCTCTTTTTTAATTTTATTGTTTATCTCTAAGGTAAATGTATTTTCTAGGCTTGGAGATACTATTGGAGGAATTTTTTCAAAAAAGAATTTATTTTTTCCTGAGAAGAAGTCTGAGTTTAATGCTCCTGAACAAGCCATTTCTTGCGATTTTTTTGCTAAAGAAGATGAAATAACATTCTCTGAATTATCTGGATTCTCTAAAACAGAAGAACTAATTGGAATAGTCAAAAATAAAAAGATTGTTAGAAAAAAGGTTATATTTTTTAAGTAAGGTCTTCTCTTCATTTTTACCTCTTTTTTAATATGAAGAGCTACATTAAAAAACTTTCTATTATTAAGAGTGTTAACAATTAATGAATTATTCTATAAGTTTTTAAACTTTCTTTTATATAGATAATTATGGTTAAGATCAGACAATTTTTACCAGGATTTCTTTTGTTGATTTTTGGAATCTTAATTTTCTTAATAGGATATTCTAGGGTGGGAACGGTTTTAATTTTATTAAGTTTTCTCATATTATTTTCAAAAATTTATGAATTAAACAAAGGAATTAAAATTTATTCTAAAAGATGGGTTGACCTATATTTTATAATAATTTTTGTGGGATTCATTCTTAGCATTCTTATTCAGCATAAATTATTTAATAGGCAAATTTCTTTTTTAGAGATAATTCTAGGATCAATTCTTTTATTAGCGCTCTACTTGGTATCTCGATTTGCTTCCTTAAATTTAGAAAAAAAGAAACTAAAAATAACCGCCTCTTTTTTAGGGGGATATTGTCTTATTGTTATTGGTTTAGTGTTTACTATCTTATTTTTTGTTTTTAAAAATCCTTATCTAATTTTTAATTTTATTAGTATCTCTTTTATTATAGTGGGGGCCATTCTTATTTTTCTTAACTACCTTAGAAAGAAATAACGTAGTTAACATAATCGGGAATACAAAACACTTAAAAAGCTCTAAATAGTACTAATTTTAAGCCCTAATGAGGAAAAGAGTTCTGATAAATTTAAGATGAAAATGAAAAATAGTACGGGCCTAATGTTCCTAGGAATCTTACTAGTTCTTTCTATCTCATTTGTTAGTGCGGGTATTTTCTTAAATAAAGACGGAACAATTGGAACTACAATCTCTGTAATCCCTGATGAAGATAATTACTCTTTCAGAGACTACGGACTTGATGAAGATGGTAATGGATTATATGATTATCTGGTTATTGAATTTAATCTAACTGTTCCAGAGGCTGGAGAGTATGAAACTTATGCAAGACTTGAAGATAATCTAGGTCATAGAGTCTACACTAGCGGGCATGAGGAAATTGATCTGGTTACTGGTGAAAATGTTATTTCTATTAAAATTAGTGGTATGGAAATTTATTCGGGTGGCATAAACGGAGAGTATAAACTAATAAGATTAGAAGTTGAAGGAGATGATAATAATTTTGAATTTGAACTTTATGAAGATATTTATACAACTTCAGATTATGATTATACTGAATTTGAAAGACCTTCCTTACAGCTTACAGATTATTTTAATGAATACGTCCTAGATAAAAATAATGATGGACTGTATGATTATTTGATCATTGAAACAAAGATTAACATTACTCGAGCTTCAGAATATGAAATTGAGTGTGAGCTAGAGAATTCTGAAGGTAGATCTATCTCAGATTTTGAATATGAAGGATATTTTGAAGAAGGAATTCATACCATCAATTTCACATTTCCAGGAGAGGAAATTAATCAAAAGGGATCTAACGGGCCTTTTATTTTGAAAGAAATACATGTAGAAAAAGAACCAGAAGATATAAGGTTTAAATATTTGAATGTGTACACTACATTAGATTATAATTATTCTGAGTTTTCAAGTGAAGAAATAACAGAACCCATAATCTTCGAGGAAATAACAATAACTCCTGATGAAGTATATCCTGGTGAAACTGTTGAAATTGAAGTTATTGTAGAAAATAAATGGGCGGGAGATCAAGAAAAAGTCCTAATAACTGTTTTTAATGAAGCGCTAGGATTAAATCTCTCTGAAACAATTGAGCCCTTGGATGAAGGAGAGAATGAGAGAGTTTTATTTAACTTTACTATTCCTAGCGATGCTAATTCAAAAACATATCGTTTAAATTTTGAAGCATTCTGGGATTATGATTCTGATAAAGATATTTATAATAAAGAACTAGAAGTTGAGGAAGTAGACTATCTTAAGATATTATCTGATTTAGCCGTTACAATTACTACGCCAGAGAATAATTCAACAGTAACTAAAGACTATGTTTGGTTAAGAGTTGATTCTAATGGAACTGCAATTTGTGAGTACGCTTTTGGAATGGGAATGACATTTTCTGCACCCAATTGTTCTGAAGGCGAAGCTTGTGGTCCTGGTGGTGGGGGTGGAGGGGTTTCAGTACTAAAAGAAATGGACATAACTGGAGGGTCTGAACACATGCACCTTATTGAAGGATTAAGAAACACGATTAATAATGAAACCTATCATGAGTGGTATTCTATATATGTTTCTTGCAAAAATGAAGATGGTGAAAAAGATTCCGCAAAAACAACCTTTTATGTTGATATAAACAATGAAATTCCTCCTGAAGTAGATATTTCTGCACGATTAGATTCTGTTGCCCGTGCTGGAGAGGATATGGTTATTGGAGTAACAGTTAAAAATATAGGGACAAAAACAGAAGAATTTGAATTAGGGGTTGGAGGAGATTGGGAAAATTTTGCATCAGAATTTAATTATAATGAAGATACAATTCAGTTAGATCCCTGGGAGTTTAAAGAGGTATTCTTAACTTTTAAGGTAAATGAAGATGGTGCTGGACTTCAAGAATTTTCTATTTTAATTAGCTTTAATGGAACTTTAATAGAAGAACAAAATATTCAAGTAACCATTGATCCGCCATTAGACACAACAGGCCCAGTAATAACCCTCTTAGGCCCCTCAGATGGATACACAAAGAAGACAAGAAGTTCTTCTTATGAAATTGATTTTAGATATAGTGTGTGGGATGAATCAGGGGTAGATACGTGTATTTTGTTTATTGATGGAAAGATTGAGGGATTAGAAATAGGCATTCAAAAGAGCACTGAATATGTTTTTTCAGAAGATCTTGACAGGGATGATTATGAATGGCATATAGAGTGTGTAGATTCTTATGAAAATAAGGGTGTTTCAGAAACAAGAGACTTAGAAATAAAAAAGAAATCTTCTTCAAGTAGTTCAAGTTCTAGTTCAAAAACTAAAGATTATCCAGTAATAGTTCCTGTTGTTACAACAACTGAGCCAGATCCAGAAGTTGTTATTAATCTTAATCCCTTGCTTTCTCCTCCTTTAGAAGGAGCTATTAGTTTGAATTCTTCTGCACAAAAATCCGAAGGATTTTTTAGTGGGCTCGGCAGGTTTTGGAGAAGGTTGTTTGGTTAGATTATTATATCTACTAACTAAATTTAGTTAAGGCCATTCATTACAGTCCATCTCTTCCCAATCAATATTGTTTTATGTTTCATTTTAGTTTATATAATTAACACTATAAGAGAATATAAAAAATTAACCTTTCCAATCTATCCACTCAATCTCGACAATCCTTAAAAAGTCAAACCATCGCACACACATCGATGGGAAATCCTGAATGGGTAACTAAACTTTTAGAATTAAAAAAGCAGGCTGAAATAGATAAGAAAGCGGAGAAATCTAATAATGATAACTAAACTAAAAGAAAAAGGATCCCAGCACCCATGAAAACCCGACACAGTCCAGTAGGTTCGGTTGGGGCGTACGGACAAAGTGTCCCATTTCATGGTTTTTTTCTAAAAGTTTTTAAACTAATAATTGATTTAATAAATATGATAAAGCCTATGAAAATCGTTAAGCCCCATTTATTAGAAATTATTAAGTTAGAAAGAACAGAACAGGGATTATTTCTTCCAAACTCTCCTAAAAAAGAAACTCTCACAATAGAATCAGCAGTAATTAATTCAGTAGAAATAAATGATATAAAAGATTATTTAGATGCAAATTATGCTAGAAGAAACTTTCCATTTGGAATGATTTTAAATCTAAGAGGAAAGAAAATTCCATTTATTACAGAATTTAGAATACCTCATCCAGAAGATATGGTTTACTTTTTAAAATTAGCAGAATCGAGATGGCAATTAATAAATGATGGGGATTGGAGAGGATTAAAAAAACAAAAAATAAATTTGCATTATATACCTTCTAATCAGGTTCCAACATATGTTCCTTCTAAAAATGTTTATGGAATTACTTTCTTAGATAAGCTATAGGAAACTAGTCCCTTACTTATCCCACACTTCTCCAGTTAGCGGTTAGATGTCTATTGCTTCTTAGCAGATTTCCACATTTCTTCAAAAAAACTTCCATAAGAATCTCTGACTTCCCTACTATCTATTACCACAATTTTAATAGGATTTGTCTTCCAAATAACAATTACAACTTTATTTCCATAAATCCATGTTGATGTCTCACTTAGATATTTCCAAGATAGATATTTTACATCTCCGACAACTATCTTCTTAGTAGGATCATTTTTACTTGGATCTGTTGAATTTAAAATTACCCTGCATTTCACCTTCATATTCTTCTTTAACTCTTGTGTCTGAACATAGTACTCCTTGCCGAAATGCCTTATCATCTCACCTCCCTGACCCATAAAAAGATACTCTTTTTTAGTTAAATAAGAATAATCATAAAGATCTTTAAAGAACGACTTAAACCCTGCATCACCTATTAAAATTTTAATATTTGGCTTTTCCAAGTATTCTCTCATGCCTTTAATTTCCTTAATCTCTTTTAAACTCTTGTCTAGTTTATCTAGCCTCTGTTTTTCTTGTTTTATTTTTTCATTAAAAACATTCAAATCAGTTAAGCAGTAATAACCTTTTCCTTCTTTCTGTATAAAACTTAAAAATCCCTTAGCACATAATTTTTGAAGAGAATTGTAGACCGTTCCCCTATGAAGGGTTGTTCTTTCTATTATTTGACCAATTTTAGACTCCTTAAGTAGAAGAATCTCCTTGTAAATTTTTGCTTCTGTAGGGGTCATCCCAAAGTTAGTAAGAAGATCATTGTCCATGATAACCCATATTTCTAGAGTATAAAAATATATCTTTTTTGTCGCCGTCATTTACGGTAGCCTTTGTTTAAATAAAAAATAATTTAATAGAATGGTATGGTAAAAATAAATACTAAGGAAAACAATTAAAATTAAATTTGGAAAATAGAAAAAATGAATCTAAAAAAACAAAATAAAGTTAAAATTGAGCTTTCTACTATAGATACTCCATTTACAAAAGATACCCAATATGATATAATCGGTTTGTTCTTAGCAATAGTTGTAGGTATAACTAGCTTTTACATTTCAAGACCAGAAGGAATTCTAGAATGGTCTCTTAAATTGTTAGAATTCTTAGGTATACTATTTGCAGGATGGGCCATTGGATTAATGTTAAACAAGTTTGATCAAAATAGGATCAGTCAAAAAGAAAAACAGATTCTAGAAGAAAGAGCAAAATCTCATCATTTAAGTTTAAATAAATATTTATCTAAAACATTAGAAGATATTACAAAACCAATAAGAAAGTGGGCAGATAAGAATAAAATAGAGTATAATTACTTAACATATAGTAATTATAAACATACCTTAGATTTCCATAACTTTCCAATAGATTATATTGATTTTCAGGTTATTGATTACCATCTAGAGTTTATAATTAGGATGCATAATTCAGAATATATTAAAAGAATATTAAAATATCTTCTTAATTCAGAGCTTAAATTAGTTCTAACTTTAGATAATTATCATTTCGGAAATCATCCTAAGGAAAAAATAGAACAAAGAGCAATTGAAAGAATAAAAAAAACACTTATAGAATCTATCCTAAACCCAAGTTATTCAATTAAAGCCCATTTATTTTAGTTGCTTTTTTTAGGGGTGGACAGGTTTTTTTTCTGTAAGAGAAATATTTATAAACTAGTATATACCTAGTATATACATGGATAATCAAGAACAGATAACTAGGATGGTCAAGTCATTTGGAAATGGAGCACATGTTTTTGTTCCGAAAGATTGGGCTGGAGAACAAATCCAAATAATAAAACCTGCAAAAAAGAGTTTAAGAGAAAGAATACTTTTAGAGTTAGACCCTTATTTAGACTCAATTGAGGGGGTTTATTTGTATGGATCTAATGCTCGAAGTGAACAAGTATTAGATTCTGACATAGACTTATTTGTTATAACTAATAAAAAGATAAAAATTAACTCTAAGGGTTTTGAGATATTATGTTTAAAACAAGAGGATATAGAAAAAGCAGTAAAGATTGAGCCCTTGCTTATGTATTCTATTTTCTCAGAGTGCCAAACTATAATTAATTCTAAACTAATTGAAAGTATTAAGGCAAACTATGAACCTAACCTCAAAGATTTTAAGATTTTTCTAGAAGACTCTAAAAGAATGATTAAAGTAAGTGAAGAATTTTTACAATCAGAAAACTCGGATTATGTTTCTGGAGATGCAGTAATTTATTCAATTGTTCTTAGGCTTAGGGGGTTATTT
>Ga0268276_1003276_pt1 | contig 12779 bp, 9 predicted proteins | sample saktaG_4_FD_190145 | JGI IMG/M metagenome (GOLD analysis project Ga0268276, IMG submission 190145) | Saline water microbial communities from Sakinaw Lake, British Columbia, Canada - sak_2010_1_5_45m | ecosystem: Environmental > Aquatic > Non-marine Saline and Alkaline > Saline ...
TCATCGACGATATCAAAGCAAAAACAGGGGTGAGTGTCTAGCAAAATAAGATTAATTAATATATATAGGCTTGAGAGGGAGCTAAAAGGAAAAACCATGCCAGATCTCCCGCAGCGGGGATAGTCTCCTTAGACACACCGCAGGAATAAACAGATAAAATATTGGAATGTGTCAGGAAAGTCAAGTCCCGCGTGACCGAGGATTCTGGAGCATTGTGAAACATACCACATTAAGGCCATTGCAGAGCTGGCGGCCTGCCGTGTATAATACTGACGCATGACTAACGATGCTTTTACGGACTCTTGGGTTTTCGCTTGGTGTGTCGTGCCGCTCCTGATCTTCGTGGCGCGCATTCTCGATGTCAGCATCGGCACCCTGCGTGTGATTTTCGTGTCTAAGGGTTACAGTGTGTATGCGCCGATCCTTGGATTTTTCGAGGTGCTGATCTGGCTACTGGCGATACGTCAGATATTGAACCATATTGACAACCCCATGTGCTACATAGCGTTCGGTCTGGGTTTTTCTGTGGGAAATTATGTCGGAATCAGGCTTGACGAGAAACTTTCGCTCGGCACGGTGATGGTGCGGGTGGTGCCGAAATTAGACACATCCGATTTGATCGGCCACATGCGCCGTGAGGGCTTCGGGGCTTCTTTGGTGGACATTGAGGGCATGTCGGGTAAGTTGAAGATGATACTCGCGGTGACCAAACGGAAAGACCTGAAGGCGCTGCTGGACATTATTAAAGTCAATAATCCGAACGCTTTTGTCACGGTCGAGGATGTGAGGGCCGCCAAAGAGGGGGTTTTCCGTTTGTCGAGCGAAAGGTCGTTCTCGTCTTTCTGGCTGCCCAGCGCCCTGCGCAACCGCAAATGAGCGGCGTTCCGCTGTCCTTTTTTCCGCAGTATCCCCCTTCGGCTCTTCATGATTTTAGTGGGTACTATGCATTATGCAGTCGGAGTGAAGATGTCGGCAAGAGATTGTTTTAACGCAAAAGCCGCAAAAGGGAAGGGCGTTTATCCCGTCTGCCTCACGCTGAATACAGCACGGCAGGACGAATAAACGCCCTGCTGATCCTGATACGCTTTTCCCATAATAATCCGGTTTCTAATGTGAAGCTGAAACTGACCAGCGCAATTGTCCGCTCCGCCGTCCATGTATCCATGGGTGAGGCGGGCGTGACAATTGCGCTCTTATAGCGGGTTTTGCGTAAAAATGTTTCTGGCAGTCATCAACAGGCGTTGCCCATTACATTTCTCGAAGCATTAGCATCCCATAGGATGCAGGAGTTTAGGTGTTTAGACTGTTAGGTGTTTAGGTTTGTACAAAAGTAACGATTCTAATGCGCAAAACAAGCAATTGCGCCTTTTTACACAAAATACCGTTTGCTTATTGAAACATACGCGCCAGTTGCATTTAACCTAATAGCCTACAGCCTAAAAAGCTAACAGCCTATGCGTCCTATGGGACGCTACTGTTCTCGAAGCAACAAAAAAATTCGCAGAGGGTTGACGGTGTGGCGTTTTTTTGTTAAAACATCTGGTATACAAGTTTGAAGCACTAGGATTTTTATTTGGTATCATTATGGAATCGGGGCGGTTGATGTCAGAAAACGCGACAACAAGAGCGGTGAGGGCAGTGCGTCAGCGCCTGCGTGACGGCGGGGTGGTCAACGGGATATTCTGCAAAACCACAGCGCCGGAGTTTATCGAGTGTATCGGCCACGCCGGGTTCGATTTCTGCATATTGGACATGGAGCACAGTCCCGTCGGTTTCGAGACTTTGCAGAACCTGATCCGCGCCGCCGAAGTGTCGGGTGTGTTGCCTATAGTGCGTACACGCGACGCGTGTGAGGGCAGCATTGCCACGCCGTTGGACCTGGGGGCGGCAGGCATTCAGGTGCCGCAGGTGGCGGAACGCGAGACTGCCGAGGCGGTGGTGCGCGCCGCACGCTATGCCCCGGCCGGCCAGCGCGGCGTCTGCCGTTTCGTGCGCGCCGCCGCTTTCTCCGCCATGAGCCACACGGAATATTTTGCGGCGGCCAACGAGGCGCTGGTGATACTGCAGCTCGAGGGCACGCACCTGGAGGCTTACGAGGAGATCGCTAAAATTCCCGGGGTGGACATTTTGTTCATCGGGCCTTATGATTTATCGCAAAAATTGGGTTTGAACGGCGATATCGAAAATCCGCGTGTGCAGGCTGAGATCCGCAAGATCATCGCGGTCGCCAAAGTCAAGGGCAAGACGGTCGGCATCTTTGCCGACACGCTGGGGCAGGCCCGGCTCTGGGAAGGCCTGGGTTGCCAGTATATAGCATACTCTGTTGACGTCGGCTTGTTCTACAACGTTTGCCGCGAGACCGTGCAGGCACTGAAAGGCTTGTGACATGGGCAAGAGCTGGAAAAGGATGATCGCGCTGCTGGGACCGGGCATTTTCGCCATCGGTTATTCGATCGGCACCGGCAGCGTGACGGCGATGGCGAAGGCCGGCAGTCAGTACGGCATGCAGTTGTTGTGGGTGCTGGCGCTTAGTTGCATCTTTTCCGGTTTTCTGATGGAGGCGTACGGGAGGTTTGGCGTGGTTACCGGAGAGACCTCGCTGTATGGCATCCGCCAGCATCTACCCGGCGGCAAAGCCGTGGCTATCGCGATATTGATCGGTGTGGTCACGGCTCAGTACACCTGTCTAGGCGGCATCTTGGCACTGTCATCCGGTGCGGTTTATGAAACCCTGGGCATTTTTTTTCAATCCCTTCCGCAAGAGAGTTACTGGGCGAGTCTAGCGATCGCGGTGGTTTTAATAGCTGTCATTTATGCTCTGCTGATCAATGGTCGCTACAGCTTTTTTGAGAAAGTGCTGGTCTTTTTCGTGACGCTGATGGGCGCGACTTTCATCATTTCGATGTTCGTGGTCTGGCCATCACCTGAAATTCTGAAACAGGCGGTGGTGCCTTCTATTCCACAGCAAGATGGCGCTTTGTTGATGATAGCTTCTTTTGTGGGCACGACGATGTGCGCGCCGACCTTTGTGACGCGTCCGCTGTTGCTGAAGGAAAAGGGGCTGACAGCAGATAACCTTAGGGAGCAGCGCATTGACGCGGTCGTGTCGGTCACGCTGATGTTTGTGATCAGCGGCTCGATCATGACTGTGGCGGCGGGCGCGCTTTACGCGCACGGCAAGGAGATCGTCAGGATACTCGACATGGCGCATACGCTCTCGCCGTTGGCCGGCCGGACGGCGGTGGCGCTTTTCATGTCAGGAACGGTTTGCGCCGGACTCTCTTCGATTTTCCCGATCCTGATGGTCGCGCCCCTGTTGCTTTCCGATTACCGCGTGGGGCGAATGGAGACCCGCACGCGCTCCTTCAAGCTGATCTGCCTGGCTGCCTGTGCGCTTGGTCTGGTCGTGCCCGCGTTGGGACGCAACCCCATCTCCATCACGATCATGGCGCAGGTGGCGAATGTCTTTGTCCTGCCGCTCACGGTGCTGGCGATAGTGCTGCTGGTCAACCGCAAGGATCTGATGGGCAAAAACAGGGCAGGCCTTATCCTCAACGCCGGGCTCGCCCTGGCCTTCATCTTCTCTTGCGTGATCGCCGCCACTGGCACACGCGCCATTGTGGGAATGTTCTGTGATGTTCTTTAAATTCAACCGGATAAATAAAAACAAAGACAAGGAGTAAAGCGATGAAAACAGTAAATCAGGTTTTAGCTTTTCGGGGGTCATGGTTGTTAACATGCGTCGCCGCTTTTGGTGTTTTATGTGCATGCAATGTTATTGGAGCCTCCAGTGTTTTATCGTTTCCAAGGGGCGCTTCTGACAATTATGTGCAGACCACGGCCAGAATAACCACTGTTTTTTCACTTACGCTGTTGCCGGCGTTTCCCAACGGCGCTGAGATTTTAAAGGACTATGAGCATCCGCCCGTTAACTTCTCACCCGGAGAAGAATATGGTGACGAGGAGCGTAAATACCAGGGCATACCAACAATCGAGCGTGCGCCCGGAGGACGGCTGTGGGTTGCTTGTTATGCTGGCAAAGTCTGGGAAGACCGCTATAATTACATCTTGGCTGTTACCAGCGCCGACGACGGTGAAACATGGAGTGACATACGTTTTGTGATCGATCCTGATGGAGATGGTCCTTTGCGTGCTTCCGATCCATGTCTCTGGTTGGACACAGCCGGCAGACTATGGTTGTTTTGGGATATAAATAAAGAGTGGGACAGGTCGTTAACGCTCACTTTTGCCATGACAACCGATAACCCGGATGACCAGAATCCTGTCTGGAGCAAACCTCGAGTAATATGCAAAGGCGTAACCCTCAACAAACCGATAATCAGAGGTAATGGCGAATGGATGCTGCCTACCGCAATATGGAACACGGACTATAGCTGCCGCGCCATGGTTTCATTGGACAAGGGCTTAACTTGGTCGTTACGCGGTTCCGCCAATGTTCCGCCTAACCGTCGGAATTGTGACGAGCCGATGATTGTAGAACGCCAGGACGGTTCGCTTTTTCAACTGGTAAGAATCATTAAATTCGGCATCGGAGAATCGGTTTCGTTGAATGATGGGCGCACATGGACAGAGGTTGAGGATTATCTCCCGGACGCCACATCACGGTTTTATCTGCGACGTCTGATTTCCGGACGGTTAATTCTTATCAAACACGGTCCGCTTGACCGCAAGATTGGACGTTCACAATTGACCGCTTATCTGTCGGAAGATGAAGGCCGGAGCTGGATAGGCGGTCTGACATTGGACGAGCGTTCAACCGTCTCCTACCCTGACGGCACACAATCGCCTGACGGCATCATTCGTGTGGTTTACGACTGGAACCGGGGGGAGGACAAAAATATTCTGATGGCAGTTTTCACGGAAGAAGACATTCTGGCGGGGAAATTCTGCAGTTCCACGGCGCGTCAACGCGTTTTGGTCAATAAAGCCACCGGCATTAATCCTAGATTAAAACCCAAATTAAGCGCCAATGAAAACGGCAAACCGCTGCAGACAAACTCGGTTGCGACATTTCGAGCCTTGGTCGGTGAAAACGGCCTGCTGAAAGAAGGCGCCACGATATTTTCAGACCGCGACTATCGGTTTCACAGCCTGCCGGATCAATTGAACGGTAAAAGGTTTATTAAATCTTCCATTGACGGCGTTAAAGCGGTTTGCGATAAATCCGGATATGTTTATGTGATAACTCCATTAAAAGGTCGTAATGCAGACAGCCTGGAGTCTTTCTTGATGAAAAGCGGTTTTGAAAAATGCGCGGTAAAAGAGTTCGTGCTTTTTCTGATTGACGGCAAAGAAGGACCCTCAAGAGCCTGCTCGGTTTTTCAAAAACATGTTAACAAAAGTGAAATGCTTGAACTGGCCAAATGGGGAATCATTGTGTTTGCGCCGCCGCAGCATCTGGAGCCGCCGCCCGTCAAGGCCAATGCAGTTCATAAACAACCTGTACCTTAGTCCACTATAAAGGGGGTTTAGTTCAGCGGATCTTGGTTCCGTCTCCGCTGGTTTTAGCGGTTGACTTCAGGCCAAATGTGTCACATAATGTGTCACATGAAAACAGCCACCATACGTCAGATGCGGCATGATCTGGGGACAGTGCTCTCATGGGTCGCCGAGGGCGAGGAGGTCACGGTTTTGAAACGCTCGAAACCCGTGGCCCGGCTTTGTCCCCTGCGACCGACCGCGCCACCGGACGTCAAGATGCCGGACTTCGCGGCCCGCGCCAAGGCCATCTTCGGTGACAGGATCATACCGAATGCGGTTTTAGAAGAGCGCGAGAATAGCCGATGGTAGTTTATGCCGACACAAGTTTTCTGTTCTCGCTGTACGCGCAGGATGCAAACACCGTTAATGCCGCAAATGCGGCAAAACGTGGGCGGCTTGTCTTACTTTATACGGATTTCCATCGGCATGAACTCCGCAATGCGTTCAGGTTGTCGGTTTTTCGCGGGCATATTGATGACCGCGAATGTCAACGACTTATACAACTGGTAGAAAGCGACGCATCGGATGGATGTCTTTTGGATGTTCCACTCGCGTGGACGGAAGTGTTTGCGGAGGCGGAGGCTTTGAGCGCGGCTCACACCGGTAAGCTCGGGACGCGCGCTTTCGATATCCTGCATGTGGCGGCGGCGGTGGTGCTGGGAGCTTTGGCGTTTTACACCTTTGACGCGCGGCAAAAGGCGCTGGCTAAGAAGGCCGGGCTGAAGGTAAAACCGTAGTTAGGAGATTAAACTGTGGCAGAAGCGTTAAGTGAGATAGCGTATAGGCACATCGCCAAGAAACTGATGTCTGCGGAGCTGGCGGTGGGCCAGAAGATATCGGAGCAGAAGATAGCGGCGGAGTGCGGTATCAGCCGTACCCCGGTGCGTGAGGCGGTGCGCCAGTTGGTCGAGGAGAGGCTGCTGTATCAGTTGCCGCGCAGCGGGACTTACGTCACGGATGTGAAACGCGATGAAATCATCGAGGCTTACGAGATCCGTATGGCAATGGAGTGCTTTCTGATCGACAAGGCGATCCGCAACATGACACTGAAAGACCGCCGCGAGCTGCGGCGTCTATGTGACGAAATGCATTCAGTGATCAGTATCAACCGCGACACCGGGTCGGAACTGCTTGACGATGCGTTGGTTGTGCCTTTCCTTAAGGCCGATCTCTCGTTTCATCTGATATTGCTGCACGCCGCCCAAAACCGTACTGCGGTCAAGGTCGTCACCAGCGCTTATCAGCGCAACCGCTTTTTCGGTCATCACAGCCACCGCCGCGACCTGCTGCATCTGGCATGGGCTTGGCGTCACCACACTTTGATCGAGAAGGCCGTGCGTCAGGGCGACGCCGAAAAAGCCCGCGAGGCGCTGCGCAACCATATCACGCGCAGCATGAACGACGCGCTCAAGAATTTTGACATCTCGGAGCGCCATGCGCCGGAGCTTGACGATCCTGTCAATGTCGCGGTAGCGCGACTCACGGGCTTAGACTGACGCATACGGGTCATTACCGTTGCAGTTCAACGAGGGTTTCGAAGTGGGCGGTGCGGGGGAACATGTCGAACAGCCTGAAGCGGCGCAGGCGGTAGGGACCGCGCAGCAGCGGCAAAAGGTCGCGCGTGAGTGTGGCTGGATCACATGACACATAGAAGACGCGGCGAATGCCGCTATCGATCAGCGCCGCCACGGTCGAGGTGGGCAGACCCTCGCGCGGCGGATCGACTATGACGGTAGTGTTGTCAGGTTTTACGATATTGGCGGTCCAACTGTTTGCAACGCGGCCGATCTCGCTGCAAAAGAATTTTGCCCTCACACCTAAAGACGTGGCGTTAAAGCGCGCGGCGTCGACTGCGGTTCGACCGGATTCCACGCCGGTCAGGCGGGTGCCGCCTGCCGCCGTGCAGGCGAAGCCGAACATGCCGACCCCGCAGAAGAGATCAAGCACTTCGGTAGCGGACGGGCCTTCGGCGAACCAGTCGGCTACGGTTCGCGTCAGTTCATCGCTCACCTGCGGATTGACCTGAAAAAATCCGTCATGGGCCACGCTCAACATGCCGGAAGGGGTCTTTTCGGTTATGCGCCGATCTGGCGGAGGCAGAGACCCGCCTCTGTCCGCCCAGCAGAGTACGCCATCTTGCGGCGTGTGGCGGAAGGTAATGTTTGTGCCGTCACTTAATTCGCGGATGGTTCCCGCCGAAATCAGGTGGCCAAGAGAGCGGTTGATCGCCTCGCAGGCTAAAGGACAGGCCGGTATTTCCAGCAGGCGGTGTGATTGCTCCAGCATGTAGCCGAGCCGCACGTTGCTACCTGTGCTTTTCGCGTGCAGCACGATTTTGTTGCGGTAATGCAGCGGTGCTGGAGACGGTAGCGGCGGCAGTTTCACTACGGTGTCGCTACCGGGCAGGCGGCGCAGGAAGCCTTCAAGTTGCATCTGCTTGGCCGCCACTTCAGCGGCGTATGCCAGGTGGTCGTAAACGCAACCAGGAACGCGGCATGGCGCACCGCCCTCAGGGTCGGCGACACGGCAGCATGGAGTGATGCGTTGCGGCGAGGATTCGATGACCTCCAGAAGCTCGGCGCGCGCATAATGCTTTTTAGTCGCGGTCACCCTTGCCATGACTGTTTCGTCAGGCAGTGTGCCAGGCACGAAAACGACCAGGTCGTTGACACGCGCGATCCCGTCACCGCCGTAGGCCAGGGATTCTACTCGGCACCTCAAACTTTCTCCGACGGGTATCATCCGGTAATCTCGCCGTAAAGGGTCTGGGGGGCGGCGCGTGTGATGCGCACATTCACAAGGTTTCCGGCAGAGATACCGGAACCTGGCTCGAAGATCACGATTTTGTTGCCGGATGAACGGCCCGACCAGCGGGATGTGTTGCGCAGGCTGGGGCCTTCGGCCAGCACCTCCTGCACTGTGCCGACCAGTTGCTGATTGATCAAGGTGCCGCGAATGTCCTGATCTTCCAGCAATATCTGGTTGCGGCGCATCTTCTCTGCGTCCGGCACGTCATCCGGCAATGCGGCGGCGGGCGTGCCGGGTCGTGGCGAATATTTAAAGATGAAGGCGTTGTCGAAGCTGGCCGCGTTCATGAGTGTGCGTGTTTCTTCAAAATCAGATTGGCTCTCACCCGGGAAACCGACGATCACGTCGGTGGTGAGGGCGATGTCGGGCATGGCGTCACGCAGGCGGCTTATAGCGCTAAGATAATCCTCGCGCGTGTATCCGCGGCGCATAGCCTTCAATATGCGGTCGGAACCGGATTGGCAGGGGAGGTGCAGATGGCGACAGACCTGCGGCAGAACTTCCATGGCGTGAACGAGCTGTTCGGTACAGCCGGACGGGTGGCTGGAAGTGAATCGCACACGCGCGATACCGGGAATATTGGCCACAGCCTCAAGCAGGCGCGCGAAGGGCTCGGCGAGGCCGTGTCGGCTGAGAGCCCCGTAGTTATTGAAAACAGTGTTTTTAAGGCCGTATCGCATGACGCTCTGTCCCAACAGCGTAACCTCGCGGATGCCGTTGCGCGCCAGAGAGGTGATCTCGGCGATGATCTCCGCAGCCGGACGGCTGTACTCCGCGCCACGGACATCCGGCACGATGCAGTAAGAGCAGCGGCGCTCGCAGCCGAGCAGGATGGTGACAAAGGCGGAACAGGCCATGCTGTTATGCGCGTCGGGAATGTCGGGGTTTTCCTGGAGGTCGGAAATCTCGCAAATGTCGGTTTCTCCGTTCCGCACCCTTTGCACCATGCGCGGGATGGCTCCGCAACGGCGTGTGCCGACCGCGAAATCCAGGGTCGGAACTCGCTTGAAAATCTCTTGGCCGAGACGTTGCGCCATGCAACCCATAACGCCCACGATCAGGTCGGGACGCTCACGTTTAGCCGCACAAAGCAAACCGAGTTTGCCGAGAGCCTTGTCCTCGGCTTTGCCGCGCACGCTGCATGAGTTGACTATGATCAGGTCGGCCTCGTCTTCTGTGGCGGCCGGTGAATGTCCGGCGGCCTCCAACATGGTTGAGACCGACTCGCTATCCCGCACATTCATCTGGCATCCATAGGTGCGTATCGAATAAAGCATATTAAAGACTCAGGTGGAATAGTGAGTAGTGAAGAGTGAAGAGTGAAGAGAGATTTACGATTTAGGCTGGGGTTTGGGGTCTATATCCGGGGCGTTAGAGCAGTCAGGGTTGTTTGTTCTCGCTCGGGGGCGAGGAGTTGGGTGAATCGGAAAACTGGTCTGTGATGCGCTCGATGATATTCACATAAGACCAATCCGGATTTTCAAGCGTGCCGAAAACCCGGAACTCCAGCAGCATGCGGGAGAACGGCAGCGACAAGAAATGAGTGATGCGCCCCGCGATGGTCCTTTGTCTGAAGATATTGGCTCGAATCACAAAATCGACCTGATCAGTATCAATATTATAGTAACCGCGGCCGTTTATGCTGAATATATTGCCTTCGATCAGCAAGTTTTTGGTGTGCAGGACACCGTTAGTGATGTTGAAATCCATTGAACCTGAAGACTGGTTGACGACAGAGGATACGCCCGGTATATTGCGGGCCAGATAATCCGTGAAGCCGGCGAAAATCTTCATGCGGTGAATCAGCCCGTTGGAGATTATGACTTCGCCTGATCCGTAAAGCTGCGGAATTGTCTTGCCGCTGGTGGGGCCCGACAGTTTTATAGTTCCGGAGACCAGACCCGCCCGCGCGTTGGTCACGTTGAACGCCTGCGACAGTTCATCGAGTCCGACCTTATCCAGTTTTACGTTGGTTTCGAACACGGTCGAGCTGGCGGAATATTCCGGGAAGTAAAAAAAGATATCGCCTGTCACTTCGCCGCCGCAGTCTGTCTTTCCGGCGACATCGCTTATGTGCGCGGTGTACCCGGTTATGGAGAGGTTGCCGGAGAGGTCATTCAACGGCAGATTCAACACAGCGGCCTTGTCCAGCCTGATTCTGCCCGCGACATCGTTTGTCACGGTGCTGACGCTTGAGGAAAGGGCGATCACGCCTTTGGCGGAAAGGGACGGCATCGTCAAAAAGCGCACGCGATCCAGTTCGCCTCGGTTCAAGATGTTGAGGATGTCCAAAAGCTGGCCGGCGGCCATGTCGGCATCAGCCTCCAGTTCCAGTCCCTCGGTATCCTCGTTGTACACCAGACGTCCGTTGATCGGCCCGGTAGAGCTTCTGGCCGACATCGGGTGGATCACGACCACGGTGTCAGAGTTTGTTTCTGTGGCTACTATCTTGCCTTTGGCAAACTCCATCGGCACTCCTCGGTATGAGCAAGGACCAACATCGAGGTCCAGTTCAAAGGCGAAATCGCTGGTGTCGATATTCGCGGAGATGGAAAAATCGGCATCCACCGGACGTTTGATTTCAGAGAAACATTCGATCTGCCGGATGGCGCCGCGGGCGTGCAGCACTTTTAACAGCGGCATGATATTAGGCGGCAAAGCCTGTCCCGAGACTTTGCCGACAACAACGCGCTGCTTCAAATCGACGGTGGCGTGTCCCGCCACTGACATATCAAAAGCTTTGTCAGGCCACTTGATGTCGACATCGGAAAACAATATCCTGTCACTGTCGATATTCATCATGGCAGACAGCTTGCGGGCTTTTATGCCTAATATGTCAAGGTTTTCGAGGCTGATAGGAAACGGCTTAAGATCAGGCATGCGTTCAGGTTTTTCCGGCTTGGGCTTTTCCTTTAAAACGCCCGGTGGAGGCAGAGAGGGCATTGAGAGGTTTTTTATGCTTACACCGCTGACACGCTCGCTCATGGCCATGTTCGGTTTGAACGAGATGTTGACGGAAACCTCTTCGGCTGAAACCAGAGCTTTGGCGGCGACGTGTTTGGGCAGTGCCTTTATACGGTGGAGTCGGAGGCCGTGTTTCAGGTTGAACGACGCGCGGTCGATCCGCACGTAGACATCGTCGTTGGAAAGGGCGGCGGCCAAGCGGTTAAGGACAGGCGCCGGGATGTTGCGGTCGAGGACATAGAGGGTCAAGAAAATCGCGCCAACTAATATCAGCAGCAGCCAGAAGACCGTTTTCAGAGCTGCTCCGAGGTATTTTAAAAGTTTCCACATAAACGACCAGTGCCTTGACCATATCCGTTAGTCAATAGCTTACCCAAGAAGCACGGCGGCGGGCAACAGGAAAGGGTGGCGGATTATGTGAAAAGTGAGCCGGTCTCAACGCATCCGCGCGGCCAGAGCCTTGGCGAAGGCGCTGCAAGAGACTTCGTTAGCGCCTTCCATAAGGCGGGCAAAATCGTAGGTCACGGTTTTAGACGAGATCACCGCGTCCATGGCGGCGATAATCTTATCGGCGGCCTCGGTCCATCCCATGTAGCGCAGCATCATTTCGCCGGACAGAATCAGCGAGCCGGGGTTGACCTTGTCGAGATTGGTGTATTTCGGAGCCGTGCCGTGGGTGGCCTCGAAACAGGCCACGCCGGTGGTGTAATTGATGTTGCCGCCCGGGGCGATGCCGATGCCGCCTACGCAGGCCGCCAATGCGTCTGAGATGTAGTCGCCGTTCAGGTTGAGAGTGGCGATCACGTCGTACTCGTTCGGCCGGGTCAGCAATTGCTGCAGGAATGCGTCGGCGATGCAGTCTTTGACAGTGATCTCGCGTCCGGTCTTGGGGTTTTTGAAGGAGCACCACGGGCCGCTGCCGATGGGCTTGGCGCCGTAAGCTTCTTGCGCGAGCGCATAACCCCAATCGCGGAAGCCGCCCTCCGTGTACTTCATTATGTTGCCTTTGTGGACCAGAGTGAGGCTGGCGCGGTCATTGGCGACGGTGTAGTCGAGGGCGGCCTTCACCAGGCGGCGGGTGCCCTCGATGGAAACCGGTTTGATGCCGATGGAAGAGGTCTCGGGGAAGCGGATTTTTTTAACGCCCATCTCATTTTGCAGGAACCCGATCACTTTCTGCGCCTCGGCGGTTTGCGCCAGCCATTCGATGCCGGCATAGATGTCCTCGGTATTTTCGCGGAAGATCACCATATTGGTGCGTTCCGGATGTTTGACGGGGGAGGGGACGCCTTTGAACCAGCGAACGGGGCGCAGGCACACGTAAAGGTCAAGCTCTTGGCGCAGGGCCACGTTCAGCGAACGTATACCGCCGCCGACGGGGGTGGTCAGCGGGCCTTTGATCGACACCAGGTATTCGCGGCAGGCGTCCAGGGTTTCCCGGGGCAGCCAGGTGCCTTCGCCGTAGAGTTCGTTGGCCTTTCCGCCGGCATAAACCTCCAGCCAGG
>Ga0268276_1003277_pt1 | contig 12776 bp, 9 predicted proteins | sample saktaG_4_FD_190145 | JGI IMG/M metagenome (GOLD analysis project Ga0268276, IMG submission 190145) | Saline water microbial communities from Sakinaw Lake, British Columbia, Canada - sak_2010_1_5_45m | ecosystem: Environmental > Aquatic > Non-marine Saline and Alkaline > Saline ...
ATTGCAGGAATGTGACTTCCAAGAATGTTCTGGTTTCTTATGTGTTGCTTTTTTTTTCAAAGTTATCTGTTTTGAGGTTGGAGTTCACCACTCCCGAAGACTAATTGGTTGGCTAAGGCAGCCTCAAAGGGTAAATTTATACTTATTATAGATGCGTTGAACCAACTTGAAGACAAAAATAGCGCGTTAGACCTTGGCTGGTTACCATTATTCATTCCCAAAAACGTGAGATTAATTCTTTCTACACTTCCAGGCAGGAGTATGGATGCTTTAAAGAAACGTGATTACCCAATATTAGAAATTCAACCGTTAGAGAAGCGTGAACAAAGAGAATATATCGAAACGTATCTTGGCAGATATGGAAAAAAGCTTACGCGAGTTCAAATCGAGCAAATCACTAATAATAAGCAGGCATCCAATGCATTATTTCTTCGAATATTTCTTGAGGAGCTGAAGTTGTTCGGTGAACATGAAAAACTCAACGATCGAATTCAGCATTACCTTCAAGCACAAACCGTTGATGAACTTTTTAGTCTGATGCTAGAGAGACTTGAAGAGACTTATGAAGAAAACAGAAAGGGATTGGTTTGCGATTCTTTAACGCTTTTATGGACTGCACGAATGGGACTTACCCACCATGAAATCCTTGAATTATTGGGATCTTCAGGAAAGCCTATGCCACTTGCATACTGGGCTCCTCTCTTCTTGTCTTTGGAGGAATTCCTAATTAACCGTGAAGGACTATTAAGTTTTTTCCACGATGCAATGAAGAAGGCTATAGCGACCAGATACTTAAATTCTGAGACGGCACATAAAAATGCGCAAATACTAATCACGGACTATTTTGAACAAAAAGCACATGACCATAGAAAGTTTGAAGAATTACCATGGCAGTTGCAACAGATGTCTGAGTGGGAGAGGTTGAAGAACTGCCTAACTTCAATCGAAATGTTTTTTGAATTCACAGATTCTGACAATTTTAAAAACGAACTTCTTGAATACTGGAGACCATTGGGAGAAAAATATGACATTGCTTTGGTTTATAACCAAATGCTAGAGACATTCGAAAAGACTTCCCCTAATGATGAGCAACTTAGCAAGATGATAACACTTGTTGGACAATTTCTTTATCAATATGGGCGACGAACTGAAGCCGACATGCTATTTCACAAAGCAGTGGAGATTTTGGAGCATACCTATGGGCCAAATGATCAGAGAACATTAGAAAATATGGCCAATCTTGCCTTGCTACCGATATACAACCATGACTTTGTTGCCGCAATTCAGATTCAAAGGAAGATTTCCAGTGCTACTAAGCAGCTGCTCGGACCAGAAAACAAGCAAACATTAGCTTCATTTGAAAATCTAGCTGGTTCGCTTTGCTTAGATGGTCACGATCAAGAAGGTTTGGAAATGGCAAGAGACATTTATAATATATACGAACGAGTCTATGGCCCGAACGATTTCCAAACAATTACCAGCATGACCAACTTAGCAATTCTATTGAGGAATAATAAGCACCATTCAGAAGCTGAGATACTGTGTCAACGAGCAATAGGGTTGATTGAGAGGTTCTATGGTCGTGATCATACTCTTGCATTAACAAATACTGAGACTTTAGCCTTATTATCCATGGATAAAGGTGATTTTGCCAAAGCTAAAGAGATGTTTCGGAATATACTTCAAATTAAGGAAAAACTCTTTGGTGTGGAGCACCCTGTGTCATTAAGAGTCAGGGATGAACTTGCTTTTTTGTTAGACCAAATAGGTGAGTTCGAGAATGCTTCGGAATTATATTGGCGTTCAATTGATGCTTTGGTCAAAATATATGGGGAGACATATCCTGAGGTGCTTACAAGAGTAGGTAATATGGGAGCGCGAGAATATCGAAAAGGGGACGTCGAAAATGCTGAAAAATATTATCAATATTCAATAAGTGGATTTACTAAAGTTCTAGGTCCAGACCATCCCGATACACTATTCGTTATGATAAATCTAGTCATAATGTGGAGTAGAACTTTCGAATTAAAAAAGGCTATGCTAGGCCGCATACAATTGGAAAAATCATTAGAACGTTCGTTTGATTCAAATAATTTAACATTCCTTTCTGTTGCTCATATGTTGGCCTTCAATCTCGAGGAAAATGGGCATCATGAAAAAGCGAAACAATGGTATTCGCGTGCATTAGAAGGGCGAAAAAAATTGCTTGGCTTAACGCACCTAGATACATTGTCAACCATGTCGAATTTAGCGTATGTTCTTGGGGCACAAGAAGATCATAATGGAGCTAAAATATTATATCTGCAGGTACTTAGCGGGCGCAAAAGCACGTTGGGTGATGAGAATGAAAAAACGCTTCAAACCATGCTGAACCTGGCGCATTGCCTTATGAAAAAGGGTGAAATCTCAGCTGCCAAGCCGATATATATTCAAGCCATTGATATCTCGAGGAGAGTTTATGGACCTAATCACTCTTTGACAAAAGAGGCAGAAGAGGCGTTTAAGGTAGGCTTGAAAATGGTGGCAGATATTGAGTTACAAGGTGACAGATTGAAACAACGTTGGGATACTGTAGATTTCAAATTCGCCCTTGAACTTATCGAATTCTCTGAAAAATTACGAAAAGCTGGGAGGGAAGAAGATGCATTAATATTTGGTAACCATTCAATTGAAATCGCAGAAAAGGCATTTCATAATGCAGCACAACTAGCATCCTTTGACTTAGATAAATTTATAACTTTTCTTGAAACTGCCTTGAAAAGTAAAGTGCGACTTCATAGGTCGTTTAGTATACTTGTCCAGAGTATATCCGCCAAACCAGAAACGAAGCCAGAGCCTTTAAGGAGACTGGCTTTAGAATGTTATAGGTGTGGCGATCTTTTTAATTCTGAAAAACTCTTTCAAGAGGTCTTGGTTCGCGGATATGAGGTGCCAAGTACATATTGTCATCTCATTCGTATACTACTTTTGGCAAACCGTGAAGAAGAAGCACATATATCACTTAATCAAGCGCTGGCCCATATTGATGATGCAAAAGACTATGTAATTTGTCGTTTACTTTGGTTTCAAATTCTTTTTGCTATACTAGAAAGTTCATCTCTAAATTCTTATATTACCAAAATTAAAATTGCCCTTCAGAATGAAATGAGTTGTAGCGAATGGACAATGAAGCCTCTATTAGACCAAATCAAACCTAAAATTACGGAAAGTCAGCATGCATTTCTTTCTGCTTTAATAGATGGTTTAAGTGCTAAGGAAAATCTTGAGAAGATGAATGATTTTCCCGAGTGGAAAGAGTCAGAACCTAAAGAAATTGATTAGCCATTTATAGGCATAATTTTATTCAAATTTCTTCATTCCTCCGCGCTGTCTCAACTAGCACGAGATATAAATACCACATTATCTATTTGTTAATTTTTTTGTAGTATTGGCATAAAATTTGCATTACCTGACGGGTACTTTAAATTCAACAAAATGCCATACGAAATAACCTCGTCAATCGATCCTGAAATTCTAAAAAAAGTACTTTGGGCAAAATTAGCTTTCAGTGCCCATGCTTTCAGTATTGGAGACTTTGAATCAGCCATGCCTCAATTATTAATAGCGGAGCAAATAAGCAGGCAACTGGGAGAAAAACGGTTTCTTGCCAAAACACTTGGTCATATTGCGGTGTGCCTGAAACATCGGGGCGAGGTTATTAAGGCCTATGAATTGCATAAAGAGGAAGAAGCCTTATGCCTTGAGATTGGTGATAATAAGGGGTTGGCTTACGCGCTGCTGGACCAGGCGAGGATTCTGTGTGAAAAAGGGGAGGTTAAAACTGGTTTGGATTTATACCTGAAGGCTGAAGAGATTTCGCGGAGTTGCGATGAGTGGGGTGGCCTTTTTATCGCACTGTTTAATTATGCATTTTACGCATTTTATGATACCAGCAACCTGCAAAAAGCTCAGTCAAAATGCAGGGAGGCACTGAATCTAACCGACACAAGGAACGTTAATATGAATGATCGTCCGAATACGCTGAACCTTCTTGCCGAAATTGACGAGAAGCTTGGGATTCAATAAATCGAAACATGAAAAAGTTTTTACAAATCGGATGCTGCGTAATAAGGATACTAAGGCATTATGACTGCGGATGACATTATCATTGGTTTAGACATCGGGACGGCGAATATTGCTGCGGTTGCCGGCATGCGGACCGATTCAGGGAAGATAAGGATCCTGGGCTATGGGAATTCATTGTTGCCTGGTTTCCCGGGGGAAACAGAAGCAGAAGAATATATTGAAGGGGAAATAAAAAAGCTTATTGAAGATATCTGCAGGAGGTCGGGCATTGAAAAGAGATCTGTTACGGCAGGGCTTGGGGGGCTGTTGTTCAGATCCCATTACAATAAAGTCACGTTTTACCGCGATGATCCTGAGAAAGAAATCAGCCTTGCCGAATATGAAAGGGTATGCAATTGCTCTTATGGAATGGAAAGCCCGCCGGGTGAAGAATTGGTTGCAGTTATACCTGGTGAATTTTACCTGATTAATCCAAAACCATCTGCAGATAGGCCGGGGATTAAAGCTACTGTTGATCGATTGCATGCAGGTTCAAAAGACAGATCAGTTGGTATCGCACCCTACTTATTCGACTACTCTCTGCAGGCCGCACCAAACCTGAAAAAAATTCTTAAGACCAGGAATCCTGTTGGCAAAATCGCCGAGGCCATGATGTGCAGTCTTTTAGAGGTCATCGGACCAGCACAGTTAACAAAGTATATTTCAGCATGCCTGTTGAAAGCTGATCTTGCTCTGGAAGATCAAATAATTGATCCTGTTGCTTCTGCCGATGCGGTACTTACCGAACGCGAAAAACAGGATGGTGTATTGCTGATCGACATAGGGGGAGAGATTACGAATCTTATCGCTTACAAAAATGGAATGATTATCGACCTGCTTGCCCGGCCTTCCGGAACAAAGGAAATCAGGGAAAAGCTGACGGACCTTGTGAATTTTGCACTTGAAAATATAAAGAATTCAGGCTTCCCTGATCTGAGTAAGCTTGGAATTGTCCTTACAGGCAGCGGGGCACTTGTAAAAGACCTGGCCTCGTTTTGTACCATAAAAACCAAAATTAAAACCCGGATTGGCTATCCTGATTTACATCTTGACAGTCCGGTTAACAAAGACCTGCGAAGCCCTGTTTATTCAACTGCAATCGGACTGGTTATTAACGGCTTTAACAGAAGAGAAAAGGAAACTTCAAAGGCCCGGCGACTGCAGGAAGAATTGAGCAAAGCTGGGTCCCCTGCCGCTTTTACCAGGTTTGTTAACAGGAGAATGAACGACGATACTGACGACGATCAAGAGCCTCCATTTTAATTCACCAGGGAATAATTTCAAGATCAAAAAAATCTCTGTTGCCGTGTTCCAAGCAATCACAGAATGTTACGGAGGTGTTGGGCATCAGCCAGCGCAACATGCCTTCCCCCTTTGATTTGTCATGCTCGCTGAGGTTAACAGGTCGCAATGTTTCAGGAAGGGCATCTGGTCTGAAGATTTCAATCTTTTTAACGGGTGTATGCCCCACAACCTGGTCAAACCCCTGCAATGGGTTTTTCACCAGCGCATGCCTGTCGATCCAGAACGGGCCCCCGATCTCATTTCTCATGCCCCCTCGTTCATAACCGACCTCAAACAAGGGTGCATATTTTTCGCTGAACAATCTCTGCAGGGTCGCCGCAAGGTTTTCATCCGAATCAATCACTTTCGGCAAAATATTTTTCCTGTAGTATTCCTGCTGTATCCCCGCATGGGTCCACAGGTAATTTTCCCATTGGTGCGCAACCCTGAACAATTGGGAATGTTTCTTATATATTGCCCTCACTTCAGCTTCAAGGGTGTAACGGTAACCGCTGCACCGGTAATATGGATTGATATAGCCTATTTCATGATTGCCCAGCAACAGAACGATTTTTTCAGGCCAGTCCAGCCTGAACTGAATGATCTCCCTGAAATTCCGCAGTATGTCCTCATCCGAAACCGTGAATGAATCAACATAGTCACCAACAAAAACGATCAAATCGTAATTCTCAGGCGAAACTTTTTTCCAGCAATCCAGACCGTGAAGATCACCTATTGTCAGAATTCTCATCTTGTCTATTTTAATAATTCAAGCAATGCCCTTCTTCTCTTTATGAGGTCTTTCAGCTCAAGTACCATATTGGCATTGACCTCCTCGGCCATGGGTAACACATATTTCTCAGTCTGGTCAAGGTATTCGGAGATCTTCTGATCGGAGAAGATGTCCCTGTGCAGATCGGTTAGATTACTGATACGGTCGGCGACTTTGAGCAGCTTTGCATTACGGGAACCCTGCGTCAGTATCCGGTTCAGATAGTCAGACTTCTCCATACCAACAGGTTTTGTTACCTCCAGAACCAGGTCTACAACCTGGTTGGCATCCCGGTCCATACTTCTCAGTGACTGCTGGTCGGTCCAGGGTACATCCTCAATCAGGTCATGGATCACCGAAGCTTTCAAGAGCACCGCATCTGAGAAATATTTGTAATCGAGGAGTATTCCCAGGGTTGCAAATGCATGCCTGAACTGGTTCCCTCCTACCCTGCGCTCTACGCCAATCAAAGCAGTGGCCTTGATGATGTATGGAGCCAGCAGTAAATTCGAAAGTAATTCAATCTCGTTCATAGGTCCTCGTATTAATTGTTTAAGATATTGACTGCGGAAGTTGCGCCACCAGCTTCTCCGCATTTGGTTTTTGTTCTTTTAATTCCTGGTCAGACCTGAACACTTCATTCAGCACCGATTCCTTGTTGAACGAATGAAGTAGATATTCTGCCGGCTTTCCGCTGATTGGTTCCTGTTTGTCTTTCTCCAGCAACTCAAGATTTGAAATATCATTGGAGTAAAAGTATTTTGAGTCATCCTGGCGAACCAGTATTGAATCACTGAACACCCTCATCCTGCCCTTCAGCCTGTAGTTTGGCAAATCATGAATATCCCATATCCAGATATCTCCTTCGTCGCTTCCGGCAAAAACCAGATCTTTCCTCATCGTTTGAGTCCACAACATGCTGTTTCCGCATACAATCTCACATTCACAGGTAAATGAAGGCAGCTTCCAGAATTTTATCCTTCCGTCAAACGCGATGGTGATAATGATGTCTTCCCTGCTATCATGCATCCTTATCTCTGAAATATCAAAGTGATGGCCTTTAATCGAAAACAGAATAAATACCGGATCAAGCCTGCACACATAAATCATGCCGGTTTCATCTCCCACAATGATCAGCTTCCGCGAAGGATGAATGCACATCGCCCGCAAATTTAGGGCCAGAAATGTGCTGCTCACCATCCGCCCTGATCCAAGCCTGAAAACGTTAAGATATCCGCTGTTGGAGATGACATAGAGATTAGACCCGTGATTCAGACAGTACCCGCTTCTCATCGATGCCCTGTGCTCACCGGTTTCATGATATATCATTTTCAACAACCCCTCACTCAAACTCCATAACCTGACCTTGTTCGATCTGCATTCCGGTTTTTTATCCGAATCGTAACAGAAAGCAATCAGGCTGTCTCCTGATTCGCGCACTGTCGCACACGGACTCCTTCCCATTTCAGGGTCACTGAGCCTCAGTCTTTCCTTCAGGGTAAAATAGTCGACCACCCTAACCGTCCCATCCCAGCTGGCAGTGATAATCTCGTTATTGTGAACAAGAATCATCCTCACCGTTTGCTTGTGAAAATCATAATACCTTATGCTCCCGGTACTAAGGTTTATAAGGTGTACGCGGCTTCCCCAGCTATGTGAAACAAGAAGTGTATTGTCGGGTTCGTGATAGTAAAGATATCTCACTCCGTAATGCTGTGTCCCGGGTTTTACCCTTAGATCATAATCCTGGATGAGCTTCCTGTAATATTCTTCCTTAAATAAAGCCAGTGCATCTGGCCTTTCCTCTGTTCTTGCTGGTAACATCGGCCTTGAGAGATTAGGGTTTTACTTAGTCTGTTGGTCATTCCTGTTTCCTGAAGCCTTTTCGGCGATGCAGGCTGCAATCTCTTTGATAACTTCCTCAATGCAGCCTTCAAGAAATTCAATCTGCCGCTCAAGATGGTTGCGATGCAGCAATGCCAGGTCTTCATCGCTTACATTTTTAATTTTAAACACGATATCATCTTTACTGCTGGTGCGGATGATCACTTCGTCAACCTCCCTCTGGGTTTTTATGACGAACTCCCTGCTGATCTTTGGATATCGAAGCTTGTCGTTTAAGCCTGTAAAGTCAATGAATTTTACTGCCATCTCATGTTTGTACCTGTAGATGATCGCCTTATTCAACAGATTGATCAGAACATAGTAATGGATGAAATAATCTCTCTCATCAGGCTTTTCCTCATTGTAAGTCTTGCTGGCTTCGATAAAGATGTCTTTTAAATCCTTAAATCCATTGTTTTCCAATGGCCTGAAAGCTTCATTGCAATTTTTCGAGATGCACCTGTACAGTTGCTTCAGGCGGTAGATCATAAAATACATGGAAGCCTCTCCCCCGGCTATCGTACTGAATGGCCTGGGCAGGGACGAGTTGCGTTCCTGCTCGCTTTTAGACCTGGAAATCACCAGGAATTCAAAATATCTCGTCTCAAGTTCCTTCTCACTTCGAATCAAGGGATTATGGGCCAGGCGGAGTTTAATGTCAAGCTGACTTATAATCATCTCTTTTGCCCTGATCTTTAATATCAGGTCCCTGAACTTCTCGTCATACATCCTGTTCACTGTTTCAACCAGGTGGTAACTTCCGAGCAGCTGCATTAATTTCAATCCCAGCTTGTACTGAAGATGAAAATATTTCTTCTGGTTTTCGTCAAGCCCTGCAAAATCCGTTACATTATATGATCCAAGAACCGAAACAGGGAATTTAAAGAGCTCATTCGCGAGGATGAAAAACAACAGTGAATCAAAACTGATCTCATCCTTCAATTCATAGCGCTTAAGCAGTTCATCCCATCCTGATCTTAAGCCTTCGAAATACGTATCCATTTGTGTGCAAAATTCATACACCAGTGAAACGGAGGTGCATTTCGGCAGATCGGCAAGGTATGTCCCCCGTTCAAGGAAGTCTTTTGCAGTTAGGTCCATCGTCAGATTGAAATGTCCTTCGAAATTGTTTTTTACAAGCATCACAAGGCCCTGGAAGGGTGTAAGCCTATTGTGAAATGCGTTCATAATTAATGCATCCGGATTTACCAGCCCGTTAAAAAATCCCGACTTGGTTTGTTCAAGAAATTCATCCAGGGAAAAACTGAATCTCGCTGCATCCTCCTGGGTTTCCCGCAGCTCCACATCCGCAGACAATTCCGAAATATCCAGCATAAGGGGGTAATAATCCGACAGAAATTTTTTATCGCTCATCACAGCTTTGTTTTCATTTTTTTCGTTACTTTGTGTTGCCTGAAAATCTTAATTAGCGTGGATTTCAGCCTGTTCTTTGCTCTAACACCTCATAAACCGTGCCAATCAGAAATAAAACAATTATATCTTACTGATTATGAGGAGATACAAATATTCAAAGGTTGAGATAGAATAGTTGACTTGAACCTTCTCGGCCGCAAACACTTTGACTTGATCTTTTACAAAAATCCTGTGATATGAATTTTTTGATCTTTTCAAAACATAGTGCAGACCAGGGCATCCCTTTGATTTGTGACTGGGATCTTTCACAAGTGCATAAAATCACAGGGGAGGTATCTAAATCAGGGGCCCTGGGTTTGCTCTCAGAGTCTTCATACAAGGCTTTGGCCGAAAACCTCAGGAAGCTCCAGTTCTGTTACTGTGGCATAAAAAAAGATAAGGTTGAACTCTTTCGTTCATTTCAGTTTGACGACAAATCGGCCAGGAAACAGCCTAAAATACTGATCTTTCCCGGCAGTGATAAAGGCGCCCTGAAGCGCAGCATCAGGCAGTTTTTCGCAAAACGGTATTCTGCTGCCGACCCTCCCTGCCTCATCGTCGTGCATGATGACCTTCTTGAAGCGACCGTAAAGGATTTTCAAGCCATCGTCTCCAAAAAGGACCGGCAAAGAAAAAAATATTCCGATAACCCGATACGTCTGCTTTTAGAGGAAACCGCGAATGATCCTGTGATAGAAGAGATCAGCGAGGTGTATATAGGTTCTTCATACGAGATGCGGATGGCCCGATTGATGATCCTTAAAGCATCCCAGGCAACTTCCCCGGTTCTTATCCTTGGTGAAACCGGGACCGGTAAAGACATTATCGCACAGCAAATAGGAAAACATTCAAAATATTACAGGAAATCCTTTGCAGTCGTCAATTGTGCCGCCCTGCCTGAGACTCTGCTTGAAGGAGAGCTGTTCGGTTATAAACAAGGAATATACACAGGAGCCAACCGGGATAAGGACGGATTGCTGGTAGCTCATAAAGGCGGAACGGTTTTTCTTGACGAGATCGGCGATCTCTCCCTTGCCAACCAGGCAAAGCTCCTGGTTGCAATCGAAGGAAAAAAGGTTCGCCCGATAGGTGGCACCGACACTGTAAGTATAGACGTACGCATCATTGCCGCGACCAACAGGAATGTAGATTATATGGCGAGGAACGGAAGCTTTCGTGAAGATTTATTGCAACGTCTTAATTTCCTGCGCATTTTTGCACCCTCTTTACGCAGTCACCGCGATGATATTCCTGCAATTGCTGATCACATCTGGGAAAAACTCAATCATCCCTGTCAGCTTTCCAAAGCATTCCATGAGCATCTTAAATCATGGCCATGGCCCGGCAATGTTCGTGAATTAAAGTCACTTCTGACCAGTATTAAAGATATATACGGCAATGACCTGCCCACTCCGGCCCACATAGAATCTATCCGCAACTACCACAATGAAAACATCCCAAATGTGCTGAACAGTTCTCAGGATGATAAAGCCCAGCTCCTCAAACTCGAAGCAAAGCTGAGGCTGGTGAATCTTCAGAACATCGTTCGTGGAATTAAAGTGATGATGCGTCCTGTCATAAACCAGGAACTTAAACCGGGGAATTTCCGCAATGAATCGGAAAAGATCCGGCATTATTTTGAACAGCAGATTCAATTGATCGACGATCTCTGCAGGGAACCTGTATATTTCAAGGATTACGGATTGTTCAAGGAGACAACACGTTATCGTTACCTGCTTGAAAAAATGCTTAAACACTGGCCATCATCTGCCGGGGAATTGCAGCAGGCCTGGTCGGGGGAACTTCAGAAACTTGACGAGGATATAACCCTTGGGATCCTTAAACTGATCTGGGGAACCATGGATATGTGATTTCTACCTCAGGTCTTCACTTAAGATTAAGTGTAAAACAGGGCAGGGAAAACTTTAAATCAAGTGAAAAATGAAATAATATGTTGAATGTTGATAATAATGTCTTATCTTTGCACAAATAATTAAAAAATCAAAGTATTATGAACAAAGGTGTTGTCAAATTCTTTAACAACAGTAAAGGATTTGGATTTATCAAAGACGAAGAGTCTAACAAAGAGTATTTTGTACACGCATCAGGTCTTATTGATGAAATAAGGGAAAATGACGAAGTCACATTCACTCTTCAAGAAGGAAAAAAAGGATTAAATGCTGTAAATGTTAAATTGGCTTAACAAAGCTTTTTACTTTACAATATTTTAAGATCTTAAGGCTGTTTCTAATATTGAGACAGCCTTTTTCTTTTTTATTTGATTTCTAAATTATTGTTTTACAATTCCATTGAGGATAGATTATAATAATTAATGGAAATGGCGGAATAAATTCGTATCTTTTACCGAATCTCTAAAAAAAACTTCTTTGAAAAACAGCCGTAACCGAAAAAGTGATGTATTGTCAAATCGGATGAATCTGGCAAATCATCGACTCAATGTTCCCAATTTAAAACTGGCAACAGGTTCATTTGTTGATAAATACCCCATTGTGCTTGACGGCGGGAGGACTGTAATATTCATTTCCGATAAAAGCAAAGAAGCGGAAATCAGGCTCAGGTATTCGATGCGTGGGCAATAAAACAGACCCTTCAAAACAAAAAAACCTTGAATATACTGATTATCAGTGTTCAAGGTTTTTTTGATGTGGCATCGACTGGAATAATCCCCCTACTATTCAGAACTACTCGGATTATCGTTGACCGCCATACTTTATTTAAATCAATAAATTGCGAAGATCATACTGCTCCGGCGAAGGCTGGTCAAAGAGGGCGTTTTTCCAACCTGGATACAACCAATAAGACCAAATCTTTATACCGGAATATAAATACCGGCAGATTATTTCCTGTGAAAAAGAAATTCGACAAAAAATATTGTTGTACATACAAATAAATGATTTATCTTTGCACCGGATATGAATGATCAAGCTACCTATTGCAATTGCCTGTACTATTCCTCGAATGCATTGGCGCGCGTAGTAACAAAAATGGCGGATGCGGAATTTGCAGCCGTGGACCTCGCTCCCAGCTACGCCTTCGTGGTTATGACCGTAAATAAAAATCCAGGCATCCATGCAGGGGAACTGGCAGAGATCATGATGCTGACACCATCGACCGTGACCCGCCTAGTTGACAAACTTGAAAGTCGTGGCCTGGTCAAAAAACACAGGGAAGGCAGGATCATGATGATCTATCCGACCGCAGCGTCCGTTGAAATTAGTGAAGCCATTAAAGCGGCATGGTACAGGCTTTATCTGAGGTTTACCCATGTTCTCGGGGAGGAAAATGCACGTCAGCTGAC
>Ga0268276_1003279_pt1 | contig 12772 bp, 8 predicted proteins | sample saktaG_4_FD_190145 | JGI IMG/M metagenome (GOLD analysis project Ga0268276, IMG submission 190145) | Saline water microbial communities from Sakinaw Lake, British Columbia, Canada - sak_2010_1_5_45m | ecosystem: Environmental > Aquatic > Non-marine Saline and Alkaline > Saline ...
TGGTGCTCTTCCTCTGCAGTATGCCTGTGGAGTTATTGAGGTCCGAGGCGGCATCTGTTCCTGTCAGGTAGGTCACTGTGATTGTGGTTGCGTTGGTGGTGTCGTTGGTGTAGGAGACGTCACCGCCTGTGGGGCCGGTGCCGTCCACTGTCACTGCCACGGGGGTTCCATTGTTAAGGTTGGCTGCCAAGTCAGCTGCCATCACGTTTATCGAGGATGCCAGTGTGGTGTCAACGTCTGTTGCAGTGCAGAGGTTGGGGGTGTAGGTGCCTTCCGGCCAGTCGTCCACTCCGTCGTCAAGCGTGTAGTTGCAGGTGCCTGCCAGGCCGCTCCCGGTGTCTGTGAGGCTTGCAAAGATGGTGGTGGTGTTTGAAACATACATTGTACCTGCGTTGTCGAACGACGGGCGCAGGGACACTGTGCCCACAGTGGGCGCTGCGGTGTCCACCTTGGTGTAGTTTTCAGATGTATAGAACGCCCAGTTGCCTGCGAGGTCCGAGATTATGTACTGGTACATGTAGCAGTAGCCGTCGGTCAGGTTGTCGTCAGAGTATGTGCCATCGACCGAGGCATTGACAGTGGCAAATTCGCTGTAGCCTGAGCATGCCCCGGACAGCAGGGTGCCCTCTTTCCTCTGCACCGCGCCGGTTGAGTTGTCCAGGTCAGACTCTGTGTCGGCGCCGGTTGCGAAAGTCACTGTCATTGAGGTTTCGTTGGTCGAGGCATTGGTGTAGGTCACATAGCCGCCTGTGGGCGCCGATGTATCCACCTTGACGTAGCTGTCATTGGTGTAGGTGACCCAGTTGCCGACGTTGTCGGCTATCAGGTATTGGTACATGTAGCATGTGCCGTCGGCGACGTCGCTGTCAATATAGGTTCCGTCGTATTCGTTTGCGATTGTTGCGAACGTTGCGCCTGTGAAGTTGCACTGCGCGCTTGCCAGCGTGGTGCTCTTCCTCTGCAGTATGCCTGTGGAGTTATTGAGGTCCGAGGCGGCATCTGTTCCTGTCAGGTAGGTCACTGTGATTGTGGTTGCGTTGGTGGTGTCGTTGGTGTAGGAGACGTCACCGCCAGTCGGGGCATCGCCGTCCACTGTCACTGCCACCGCAGTCCCGTTGCCGATGTTGCTTGCCGCGTCAGGCGCCCTCACGTTTATCGAGGATGCCAGTGTGGCGTCAACGTCTGATGCAGTGCAGAGGTTGGGGGTGTAGGTGCCTTCCGGCCAGTCGTCCACTCCGTCGTCAAGCGTGTAGTTGCAGGTGCCTGCCAGGCCGCTGAGGTTTTCTGAGAGGCTTGCGGAAATGTTGGTGACGTTTGGCACATAAATTGTGCCTGCCTTGTCAAAGGACGGGAGGATTGACACTGCTCCCACCTCAGGGGCAACCATGTCCGCCTTGGTGTAGTTGTCGCTGGTGTAGATAGCCCAGTTGCCTGCAAGGTCTGCAACCATGTACTGGTACATGTAGCACAGCCCGCTGGACACGTTGGTGTCGGAATAGGTGCCGTCGTATTCGTTTGCGATTGTGGCGAATTCGCTGTAGCCAGAGCATTCAGCATCTGCCAGCGTGCCTTCCTTCCTCTGCAATACGCCCGAGGAGTTGTCAAGGTCGGATTCAGTGTCAGTGCCGAGGTCATAGACCACTGCTATGGTGATTGCGGCGCTGGATGCGTTGGTGTAGGTGACAAAGCCGCCTGTCGGGGCTGATGTGTCCACCTTGACGTAGCTGTCATTGGTGTAGGTGACCCAGTTGCCGACGTTGTCGGCTATCCTGTACTGGTACATGTAGCATGTGCCGTCTGTGATGTTGGTGTCAGCATAGGTTCCGTCTATTTCCGTTGCAATCGTGGCAAAGGAGCTGTAGCCAGTGCACTGCCCGCTTCCCAGCGTGCCTTCCTTCCTCTGCAGCATTCCTGTGGAATTGTTGAGGTCCGAGACGGCGTCTGTTCCTGGCAAATAGGTCACTGTGATTGTGGTTGCGTTGGTGGTGTCGTTGACATAGGCGACATAACCGCCTGTTGGCGCCGTGCCGTCCCTGGTCACTTCGACTTCGGTGCCATAACCTGTGTTGCCTGCATTGTCAGGCGCCCCCACGTTGATGATGAATGTTGCTGCGCCTGATGTGTCGGCATTTGTTTTGGTGCAGAGGTTTGTGCTGTATGTTCCCTCCGGCCAGTCGTCAGTCCCATTGTTGACCGTGTAGTTGCAGGTGCCTGCCAGGCCGCTTCCCGTGTCTGAGAGGCTCGCCGTGATGTTGGTGGCATTCGAGACATACACGGTTCCTGAGATGTCGAATGACGGGCGCAGCGTCACTGTGCCCACTGTGGGAGCTGTGGTGTCCACCTTGGAGTAGTTGATGTTTGTGTAGAACACCCAGTTGCCCGCGTTGTCCGCTATTATATATTGGTACATGAAGCACTTGTCGCCTGTTACGTTGGTGTCAGAGTAGGTGCCGCTGTAGGTGGTGTTGACAGTGGCAAATTCACTGTAGCCGCTGCATTCGCCGCCTGCAAGCGTGCCGTCCTTGCGCTGTATCTGCGCTGTGGAGATGTTGAGCCCTGAACCTGAATCGGTTCCATTGCTGAACACCACTACGATTGTGGTTGAGTTGGAAGTCGTATTGGTGTAGTTTATCGAGCCGCCCGTGGGCGCGGTGGTGTCAATCACTAGTGTTGTTGTTGTCGGAAAGCGAGCCCGGGTCGCCAGGGGTTGCAAGCGTGTTGTCTGCGAGCGGGTGTGCGCCTGATGCTGCGCGGATGTCGCCAACGAGTGAATCGACTGTCGCGTAATCGAGGTCAGCCGCAGTGTCGCCTGCCTGCACAGTGTAGATGAAGTATAGCGTTGCGGATGATGAGCCGCCATCCCAGGTGGCATTGCGGTTAGGGTCGCCGGTGTTAAGCTGCAGCGTCGGCGTGCCGGAATTGACCAGCACTGTTTCATTGTAGGTGACCGAGATGTTCAGCACTTTTGAGAGGTTGTAGTACCCGTCAACGCCAGCGACATTGAGTACGGACGGCGCTGCGCTCGCAATCCCTGCGAGCACCAAGCTTGCCAGCACGAATGCAAGGAAAAACCTTTCCGCTCCGGCGGTGCTGCATGTTCGGCCAGTAGTATTTTCACAATTCTTCATCGGCTCACCTCAAACAAGCATGATTCGCGTCCTTCCCCGTTAAAAAACAAATTAGTGTGTGCTCGGGAAGGAAAAGCGTAAGGCTTTCTGTCAGTAGTTATTGCACCCACATTCCCATGCTTCGGGTGTAAGGTTTAAAAGCATTTCTTTGTCCCGAGGTGAAACGTTTTGGTGGAAAACATTTGGAGATGTAAGAATTTCCGATTTTTTCTGGCACGCCATGCGCCCCCTATGGTTTAAAGTGGCTGGAAGCGCGGGGAGAATCGAGGAGGGGGATGCTGCATTGTAGTCACCTTTCCAAAAGCATTAATAAATTGTAGTCACCTAAAAACAGACATGCACATTGAATCGCGAGGAAGGGGGAAACGGAGGAAATCCTACCTTGCGCGCTCGTACAGGCTGGGAAAAAAGGTAATGAAGGACAGGATTTACCTCGGCACGGGCCTGGGGAAGGCGGAGCTTGCGCACAGGCGCGAGATTGCAAGGGAGCAGCTTGAGGGCAGGGAAAGGCTGGCAGGCCAGTGGGAGATTGCCTTTGGCAATGTGGAAGCAAAGGCAAGGAAGAGGCGGCTTGGGAAAAAGGAGTGGGAACGGTTTGTGGAGGAATTCGCCTACAACAGCAATGCCATTGAAGGCTCAAGCATTGCGAGGATGGAGGTGGGCAGGATACTGAAGGACGGCCAGTGGCCCTTGAAGCCCAAGGAGGACATTGCTGAAACGTACGGCATGGCAAGAGCAACGGAAATGCTGCTGGGAAGGAAAGAGCACCTATCCCTTGATTTGATGCTATCGCTCCACAAGGCGATTTTCAGGAACTCCAGGCTGTTTGCAGGGAAATTGAGGCGCGTGGACGTGGTGGTGAGGGACAGGCAGGGGGAGATTGTGCACCGCGGCGCGCCAAGGGAGGATGTGCAGAGGCTGCTTTTGGGCCTGGTGGAATGGTACTATAATAATAGGGAAAGGCTGCACCCTATGGTGCTTGCGGCTGTGGTGCACTGCCAGTTTGAGAACATCCATCCGTTCCACGAAGGCACCGGCAGGGTGGAGCGGCTTCTTATGAATAATATATTGCTCAAGCACGGTCTGCCGCCGATTGTCATCCCCTACACGAGGCGGCGCGCCTATTACGCCGCGCTGCATGCTTACGAGCGCAGGCTGGGGGTGGCGCCCATGGTGAGGTTCCTGGAAAGGGAGATGGCAAGGGGCAGGAAGTAGGCACGTGCTCATTTTAGGATTTTTTTCCTTGCGCCGGGCATCACACGGCTTTCATCCCCCCCAAAACTTCCTCCTTCGCAGCCTCAAAATCCGGCTTTTGCGCGACAAGCGCGTTCATCTCGACTTTCCAGAGCCGGGCCAGGCGGCCAATTGCCTTCTCAAGCGCTTCATAGGAATATTGCATGCCATAGTAGGAAAGCTTCCCGTTTATCAGCCCCTTGTCAGGCAAAAACCCCTGCCGCAGCAGGAACGACAAGTCGTACAGGTCGCAGGCATGGTGCGCGTAAGGGCGGCGCGCACTTTTTCAGCCGCAATCTCCCTCCTGTCCATCACAAGCAGGGAATACGGCATCATGTCAGGGTATGCAGGGCGGATTTCGACGAGGGCGGGCGCAAGCGCGGTTTTCCTTGCTTTGGGGCGGGGGACGGGTGTCTGAAAAGAGGCTATGCCCACCGGATGGCAAATTTCCGCCCACTTTTTGCGCAGCAAAAAGGGGTGCCTTTTTCGCTTGGCGAAAAAGAGCACAGAAATTTGGCAGACAGTGGAACGGCGCGCCGTTCCACCGGATGGCAAAATCGGCAGATTTTGGCAGGCAGTGGTGCAACAGCACCACTGGAAACCTACCCTGTGAAGGTTTATATGCCACCCATGAGATATTCCCATGTGCGAGCGAGAGACGAGAGTTTCTCGGCAAAAAATAAAGAGGCGAAGTATGCTCGAAAAGCTGTTTGCGTCCAAGAACAGGGTAAAGATGCTGAAATTTTTCCTTTTTGACAGGAAAACGGCGCATCTGCGCGAGATAGCGCGACAGACATCCATGCAACCCAGTGCCGCAAAGAGGGAGATAGGGATACTGTTGTCGCTCGGCGTTATAAGGAAAGACAAGGAACGCTATGTTGCTGACGAACATTGCAGGTTTTCATCCGAGCTTTGCAGCCTGCTTGCAAAGACTGATTTTATAGTCGAGCCTATACGCGGAAGGCTCCTGAAGCAGCCTGGACTGAAATTTGCATTCATTTTCGGAAGCATTGCATCCGGCAAATCCACGGGCATGAGCGACATCGACCTGTTCATAATAGGCAAGACAAGCCAGAAAGAACTTGCCCCTGCCCTATCTTCCGCAGAGAAAACAATAGGGAGGGAAATAAACGCAGTCATATGGGGCTATGATGAATTGCTGGGCAAGAAAAGCACAGGATTTGTCAGGGATATTGCAAAAGGAAAGATAATCATGCTGGCCGGGGATGAGGATGAACTTAGAGGGATTATTGGCTTTGGGAAGGATTAGGAATGTTGAAAAGACCCAATTCGACCCAGCCCTTGCCGAGAGGGACCTGACAGCTGCACAAAATAGCCTGTCATCCGGTGATTGCGACTGGGCGCTGTCGATAGCCTACAACTCGGCTCTGCAGGCAGGGCGGGGGCTCATGTTCCACATGGGCTTTCGGCCAGCAGGCACAGAAGCGCACAAGGCGGTGTTTGAGTTCCTGCTGGCAATCGGCTTTGAGCCTGAAATTACCTCTTATTTTGACAGGATGCGGCGCAAGCGCCACATCGCAGTATATGACAGGGTGCAGACAGTGTCGCGTTCTGAGGCAGAGGAGTGCATAGACCAGGCAATTCTATTTGTTCAAAAAATTAGAACATTTGTTCAAAAAATTAGAACAGTGAGCGAGGATGCCGGCACGTAGCTGGTATAAGGATTATATAGGCTAAAGAGCCATATGGAGGAAGAGTTGGGTTTCATGTCCAAGAGCAAAATTTTAAGAATAAGCCTGAAGCGCGCCATTGCGCCCTATCTTGCGCTCCGCGCATCAGCCGACAGGCTATTTGACAGGATTGAATCGTCCCCAAGCAAGGAAGCTGTGATTGATTTCTCAGGGATAGAAACAATCACGCGCTCTTTTGCACACCAATATGCCCTTCGCAAGCAAAGCAGCCAAAAGAACATTTCGGAAGCCAGGATTCCAAGCAGCATCAAGTCAGTCATGGTCCTTAGCGCAAAGCCGATTCATATAGCAACTGTGGCTTGCAGACCAGTAAAGCCAATGCGGTTGCTGTTGTAGATGGTGCCATCCAGATAGGCAAAAGCCCTTCTTTTTTTCAAGCAGATGCAAAAGTCCAACGAGCTGTTAGACAAATCCTGTGGGGCGCAATGTTTCCATCATCAACAAGGCAGGCACTGCGATGCGCTCACAGCCCTTTCTTTTTCTTCTTTGAGAAAAAGGCGAGGTGGAGGATGCCGGCTATGAAAATTGCTACAAGCGCAGCCGCGCCTGCCATTGCAACGAGGTCGGAGATGCCTTCGGCCGGCGGCTCTGGCTGCGAGGGCGGCAAAGTGGCGTTTCCAGGCTCTGCTGTGTTTTGCAAGGCTGGTTCCGCGGTGCTGTTCGCCTCAGGCGCCCCTGCAGGGGCAGGTGCTACTTTCCTCTCAAGCGCGTCAAGCGTGCGCTGGCGCACGAGCTGCGCGGATTGCGCGAGCGTGAAGAACGGCTTTGCCTTGGCATATGCCTTCTGGGCGTAGAGCTGCATGTTGGTAATCACTGGAAGCGCGTAGTCAGGCTCAAAGCAGTAGGAATACGCGTCGTAAAGCGCGCTGTTTGACGCCTGGGTGGCTGCGCGGTTTATGGCCACGAGCGAGTCAAGGTAAGCCGCTGCCTCCTCCTGCGTGATGCCGTCCAGAAGAGCGGCGTGGGCAACGCTCTCGTTGAGGTAGACTGTGCCAAGCAGAATGCTGTTGTTTTCGAATGCCCATATCTCGTTTATGAATGCCCGGCCAACGCCAAGCGCAATTGGCCGGCAAAAGCTGGTGACCGAGTAGCAGGCCTTTTGGCAGGTGTCAAAGTCAATGCACTCCGTCCTGTCGGTGCCTGTGAGTATGCGGCATTTGTCCTCGCCCTTCTCGTAATCGTCCGACACCGAGGCTATGCCTGCGTGCACGTCCGAAAACGTGAGGTTGGGGGAATGGCCCTGCGAGAGGTAGTAATCCGCAAGCGCGCCCTCTATGTTGTGAATGTCGGTAAGCGGCTGGTTCTCAAGCAGTGGGATGCCTGAGGCGAAAATCGCATAGACCTCGTCGTTTGACACCACTGCAAAGCCAGTGGTGCCTGCGTAGGGGAATTCGGCAATGGAAAAGCCTTGATCGGCCGGCACTGCCTGCGCGGCAAAGTCAAGGAGCGCCGGCGTGGTTATGTTGAGCGCAAATGCCGGGCTGGCAAGGAGGATGAAAAATGCCGCTGCAATGGCAATTCTTGTGTGCGCCATGGGGGAAATTACGTGCAGGAAATTTAATAAAACGGCATTAGGGCCGATTACTAGATTAAAGATTGTTTAAGCTGGTGAGAACAACAACGACTGTAACCATAAATGCTTGATTTGGGCTGGCAGGTGGTGTTGAAAGTGTCTTTTTGCTCCCACGACTGGCGCACCACCCGGTTTAAATTCATTTCCCATACATTGAATACTCTTGGGTTCATGTGTTCCTTGATTTGAAGAGTTTTTTGGCCCGAGGCTTTTCCAGGCATGATGGCGAGAGAAAGGCATTGCTGGTGCTTTCCGACGGCACGTCTTTTGCTGCGAGAGGGTTTGGCGCAAGCACGCGGAGCGTGGGCGAGGCTGTTTTCACGACAAACATGACAGGCTATGAGGAGTGCCTCACAGACCCTTCCTACGCCGGCCAGATACTTGCCATGGCTTATCCCCTTATTGGCAATTACGGCATGTGCCGCGAGTGGTGCGAGTCTGAAAAAGTCCACGTGCAAGGCTTTGCAGTGCGCGAGCTTTGCCGCGAGCCGCGGCATGTAAAGTCGCAGCAATCGCTTGCGAAAAGGCTTGAGGACGAGGGCGTTCCAGGCATCTGGGGGCTTGACACGCGCGCGCTTGTGAGGAAAATCAGGCAAAGCGGCGTGATGCCTGCCTGCCTGGCCGTTTTTGACAAGGGGGATGGCAGCGCTGAGAAAGAGGAGATGCTTGAGCTTGCCAAAAAGCTTGATTACTCGAAAATCAATTTTGTAGAGAAGTGCTCGATTGGAAAAACAACGAGCTATGGGAAGGGGAACAAGCGCGTGGTGCTCATTGATTATGGAGTGAAGATGGGAATTGTCAGGGAAATGAACAGGCGCGGCGTGGAGGTCGTGATTGTCCCTTGGAATGCAAGCGCGGATGACATACTGTCGCTCTCGCCAAAAGGAATAATCGCTTCAAACGGCCCTGGCGACCCATCTGTGCTCACTGCGCAGGCTGAAACGCTGAAAAAATTGTTCCATTTGCCAATCTTTGGCATTTGCCTGGGCAACCAGCTGCTGGCGCAATCTGCCGGCGCGAAAACTTACAAGCTGAAGTTCGGCCACCGCGGCGGCAACCACCCAGTGCTCGATGTGCGGGAAAACAAAGTGATAATCACCACGCAGAACCATGGGTTTGCGGTTGATGAGAAGGGGTTGCCAAAGGAATGGCAGGTGACGCACAAGAATTTGACAGACAATACGGTCGAGGGAATCGCGCACAAGGAACTGCCCATTTTCGCAGTGCAGTACCACCCGGAAGCAAATCCCGGCCCTTGCGATTCAAAATACCTGTTCGACAGGTTTGTTGCAATGATTTGAGGTTTTAAGATGCCAAAAAGAACTGATATCAAGAAAGTGATGGTGATTGGCTCGGGGCCAATCGTGATTGGCCAGTCTGCTGAGTTTGACTACTCGGGCTCGCAGGCATGCGCGTCTCTGCGCCAGGAAGGCGTCATTGTTGTTGTTGTGAACTCGAATCCTGCCACTATTCAAACAGACCAGGAGATTGCTGATATAGTATATATTGAGCCGCTGAGAGTGGACTTTTTGGAAAGGATTATTGCAAAAGAGAAGCCTGACGGCCTGATTGCCACCATGGGAGGGCAGACCGGCCTGAATTTGGCAATGGAGCTTCATGAGAAGGGAATCCTGAAGAAGTATGATGTGGAATTGCTGGGAACTGGCATTGAGGCGATTGAGAAGGCTGAGGACAGGGGGAAGTTCAGGCAGCTCATGAAAGATATCAAGGAACCTATCCCTGACAGCGTGGCGGCGAACAGCAAGCATGAGGCGGATGAATTTGCAAAAAAGCACCCCTTCCCGCTAATCCTGAGGCCTGCTTATACTCTCGGCGGCACTGGCGGCGGAATTGCCAGGAACAAAAAAGAGTTTGACGAATTGATGGAGCTTGGCTTCACGCTGTCACCCTCACACCAGGTGCTGGTGGAGGAATCCGTGCTTGGCTGGGGAGAGTTTGAGTATGAGATGATGCGCGACAAGCACGACAACTGCATCATGATTTGCAACATGGAAAATGTGGACCCCATGGGCGTGCACACGGGCGAGTCCATTGTGGTCGCGCCCGCGCAGACCATTTCAGATGACGAGCACCAGATGATGAGGAGCGCTGCGATAAAGATAATACGAGCGCTTGGCATTGAGGGCGGCTGCAACATACAGTTTGCGCTCAACCAGAAGACTGGCAAGTACATTGTCGTTGAGGTGAACCCAAGGCTTTCGCGCTCGTCAGCGCTTGCCTCCAAGGCGACAGGCTACCCGATTGCAAGGGTGGCTGCGAAAATTGCGCTTGGCATGGGATTGCACGAGATAAAAAATGCGGTGACGAAAAGCACGCCTGCGGCATTCGAGCCTGCGCTTGACTATTGTGTTGTGAAGATACCAAGATGGCCGTTTGACAAGATACCTGAAAGCAGCCGCGTGATTGGCACGCAGATGAAGTCCACAGGGGAAACAATGGCAATCGGCAGGACTTTTGAGGAGGCGTTTGGCAAGGCGCTGCGCTCGGTCGAGATGAAAAAGACGAAGGTGGAGAAAGCGGACTGGGAGAGGCACATGTCCGCGCCCACTGACCTGAGGATTTATGCTGTTCTTGATGCTCTTCGCGCAGGCTGGGACAGGAATAGGATACATGGCCTGACCGGCATGCACTTGTGGTTTTTGGACAGGCTTGAGGATTATGTTGCTGTGGAAAAGAGGCTGAAGCGAGAAGTGTTTGGAAAAGTTGTGCTGCTCGAAGCAAAAAGGATGGGCTACTCGGACGACCAGATTGCCGCGCTTGTTGGGCAGGAGGCGGAGATGGTGCGCCAGATGAGGAAAAAGCACGGCGTGCTGCCTGTCTACAAGATGGTGGACACGTGCGCTGCCGAGTTTGAGGCTGCAACACCGTATTACTATTCCACTTATGAGACTGAGAATGAGAGCGTGCCTTCTGACAAGAGAAAGGTGCTCATCATTGGCTCAGGCCCTATCAGGATTGGGCAGGGGATTGAGTTTGACTATTGCTGCTGCCATGCCGCCTTTGCCTTGCGCGAAATGGGCATTGAGTCAATCATGGTGAACAACAACCCTGAGACTGTGAGCACTGACTTTGACACGTCCGACAGGTTGTACTTTGAGCCGCTTGCCTATGAGGACGTGATGAACATCATTGAGCATGAGAAGCCTGAAGGCGTGGTGGTGCAGTTCGGCGGGCAGACGTCCATCAACCTTGCGCAGAGGCTTTCCATGAACGGCGTGAAAATACTGGGCACGCAGATGGATGGGATTGACGTTGCGGAAGACAGGGAGAAGTTCAAGGTGCTGCTGCAGGAGCTGGGCATTCGCCAGCCTGACAATGGCACTGCGGTGAATGAGGAGGAGGCAGTGGCGCTTTGCATCAGGATTGGCTACCCGATTGTGGTGCGCCCGTCCTATGTGATTGCAGGCAGGGGAATGCAGATTGTTCATGACGAGGCTGAGCTGAAGAAATACATTGGCGAGGCTGTTGATGTTTCAGAGAAAAAGCCGGTGCTCATTGACAAGTATGTTGAGAGGGCGATTGAGTGCGAGATTGACGGGGTTGCTGACGGCGAGCACTTGTTTGTCGGCGGCATAATGGAGCATGTAGAAAGGGCTGGCGTGCACTCGGGGGATGCGAACAACGTGGTGCCGTGCGTGCGGCTGAAAAAGGAAGTGCAAAAGCAGATACTTGATTTTTCAGAGAAGATTGCGCTTGCCTTGCAGACAATAGGCGCCATAAACATACAGTATGTTGTGCAGGACGATGTTGTCTTTGTGCTTGAGGCAAACCCGCGGGGCTCAAGAACAATGCCTTTCCTTTCAAAGGCGACGGGCGTGCCGCTTGTAAAAATTGCAATGCAGGTCATCATGGGCAAGAAGCTGCACGACATTGGCGCTGGGGGAGACATGCCAAAGATGGACCACTACGCAGTGAAGGGAGTGGTGTTCCCGTTTTTGAAGCTGCCTGGCTCAGACACTGTGCTGGGGCCTGAGATGAAATCCACTGGCGAATCCTTGGGCGCTGACACTGAGTTTCCCATGGCTTTCATGAAAGCACTGCTTGGCGCGAACCTCAAGATACCTGACACAGGAGGAGTTGCAATTTCGCTGAAGGACGGGGACAAGGAGCGCGCGCCGCCGCTTGCCGACACGCTTCAGTCGCTTGGCTATGATGTGTATGCCACGCCGACAACAGCAACGCACCTGCACAAGAACGTGATAATGCTGAAAAAGATTGACGAGGGCGAGCCTAACATCCTGTCTGAAATACGCAAGGGCAAGATACACCTTGTCTTCAACACTCCGAAGAAAGGCAAGGTGGCCTCCACGGACGGCTTTAGGATTAGGCGCGCGTGCCTGGAGCATGGCATACCGTGCATCACGAATTTCGAGGCGTGCGAGGCGCTTGTCGCAGCAATGGCGCACGCGCACGGCAAGCAGCCCTCGGTTGAGAGGATTGAGGATTATGGCAAAGCAAAATAAAGAGGCACTCGAAGACATTAGATACGTCCGCAGGGCAGACCGCAGGATTGCGAAGGGAAAATTGAGGCTGTGCTCGGAAAAAGAACTGCGTGAAGTGTTAAGAGGCGCGTGATGAAGAAACCTGAGCGTCGCGACATTGCTCTGGTGTGCTTATTTTGTTTGCCGCACAGCCCGCAAAGGCAGGCCAATTCCCTGCCGTGCGCCCGCGCGCGGCTGCCGGAATATCCTTTCGAGCTTAAGCCCGTTGAGGTCAGAATTCCCGGATGGCAGGCCGCTTTTCCCGGATGACTCCTGCGCCTTGCGAAGCGCGCTTAGGGCGCCAAGGATGCCTTGCCTTTGCGGCTCGTTCCCCTCTTCGCGAAGCTTTGCCTCGAAAAGGCCAATCGCGCTTTTCCCGCCGCCAAGCTCCACGGCAAGAGCTGCGGCGCGCTCGCACTCATTTTTCTTGGATTTTGGAATTATGAGGAGGAGGTAGGGCATTGCCTTGCCGGGCATTTCAAGCAGGGGCTTTTTCACCATGGCACTGTCCGACCTGAAGATATGGACAGCGCAGAGCCATGAGGCCGCCCTTTCGGTTTTCATTTCAATGAGCGATTGCGCGCACGCGTATTCGACTGACAATGACTGCTCCGCTTTGCCCAT
>Ga0268276_1003281_pt1 | contig 12742 bp, 17 predicted proteins | sample saktaG_4_FD_190145 | JGI IMG/M metagenome (GOLD analysis project Ga0268276, IMG submission 190145) | Saline water microbial communities from Sakinaw Lake, British Columbia, Canada - sak_2010_1_5_45m | ecosystem: Environmental > Aquatic > Non-marine Saline and Alkaline > Saline ...
GTTGTTGAACGGAGTCGCAGGGCCGGATGACGGGTTATGGGGTTTGAATGCCCCGTTTGGGTTTGGCGCGGGCGGAAGGCCCGCCCCTTGTCGAACTACAGAAACAAGCGCGAATTTGTCTAATGTCTAATTACGACCCCTAGTGACCTCTGTCTCTCCTTTCGTTAACGCCAATGCTATATTTCCACATCAACAGCAAAGACCTTCTTCTTGTCCTTGCTCACTGAAATAATGATATCTACGGATAGGAATGTTCCGCCCGCTTCCGCAAATGGGGTAGGTGCTGCAACTGCGGGAACCGAATAGGTCATAACTGGATACTCATTCCCCGTGGCAACCACGACTTTTGCGCCCTCGCCTTTGCTTGTAATCTTAGTCTCATCGAAACTCTTAACAGTCAGTCCTTTTACAACCTCTTGCATTGAATATGAAGTCCGGTAATCCATTTTGGTAGACGCTGTGTCTGGACCCGAACTGACCCATGTGCGCATGAATTCGCTGACCGCCTCCCTCTCGGTTCCACCGCCAAGGATGCTACCGCCACCGCCTGAGAATTGCGACCAAAGGTATAAGCAGCAGATGATGACGCCAATGGTTATCGCTACGGACTTCCCGACTGCCCCGGATGCCGCCGTATCCGCGCCTTGGGGTACAATCACTGAACCGCCGCAAGTGAAGCACCGGACGGTTCCGCCTGGGTAGGCGACACGTTGGATGTTGATGTTGCAGTGGGGGCAGATGAAAGCAACCTGCCTGCGCTGTGGTCCTCGCTGGGGTGGCGGCGAAGGCGGGGTGTGGTGTTGTGGTGGTGGAGCCACTGGTCTTGAGGGTTGCGGCGGAGACTTCTTGGGTTGGAGTGTTTGTTTTGAAGTGGCAGAAGGAATCTTGATGCGGCGTTTGCAGGACGGACAATCCAGCACTTCGCCTCCCATATCTTCTGGGGCTTCAAGCGACTGGCCGCACCATGAGCAGTCGAACTTGATGTCACTCATATCGCCTCCTTCTCTTGCCGTTCAACGCCCGGCCTCTCCGTTTGCGAACCCGCTGCGGGTGAGCAATACGTGAGCAGGCCGTTTTTGGCCTTCTGTATTGATGCCCTTTGACTACTCGCCCTCTCTCTTCTTCGCCACGTCGCAAATGACGTACCCGAAAATCGTCCCGCCCAACGCAATTAAGCCCGATGATGCTTTGTCGTTTGCGATGGGGACGAATGCCACGATGATTACGATCAGTAGACCTGCGGCAATGCAGGCGAATCGAATGGTGTTCTCACTGTCGATCCGTTTCTCCTTCAGGAGGAGTGCCAGAAGTCCAAAGGAAAACAGAAGCGCCAGTGCAATTACGACTACATTCGGCCAGTTCATACCTTTCTCCTTTCATGCTCGTTCAATTCCTTTGCCCAACGGAAAGAAAGTGAACAATGCGGTAATCCGCATACACTCCATAAAATTGTTGCCGTTTCCTTGTGCAGTCCATGATCTCTCACACAGGGCCCAAAACATGATTACAGTTCGGGCACACAACCTGAACCTTGGTCGACATACCCCGTAGAGCACCAAGCACCAAGGCAGGAATAAAGCCGATGCCAGTGAGTATGAGGAAGATCAAGAATGGCCAACTGAGGTACCATGGAACCTTGTCGCTGCCCTCGACAACCCCCATCATTCCATTGTAACCGCAGCCTAGGCAGAGAACGAGCTTGTGGCGTTTGTACTGCGCGAGTGATTGCCTAATATTGTCTGGTATTCCTGAATTCCCGTACATGGTTTGGTCCTTTCGTGTTCATGCGAGCGGTCTTCTCACAGGCCAACATCAATTGAGGGCGTCGAGTACTGCCTGAGCCGCCTGCACATCGGTTCCGTCCCCAAGGTTGATCACGCCCTCACTGGGCTGGCCATTGAGCCAGATTGCGTCATCGTCCGAGATGTGCGCGATGTCGGCTGCTGCGAGTGCCTGTTTGACCTCGTCAAGTCGATCGACGGGGACACTCATGTATGGCCCCGCCGTTCCGTCAGTGAACACCTCAATCAGATTGCCTTCTCCATCTTTCATATCGTCCTACTTTTTGGCGAACTCCGCGTTATGCGGCAAGACCCGCTTCGCGCCCTGATTCTGATTGGGCACCACTCCCGGATCAGTATCCAGCGCCAGCGTCTGGGGAGAGTGAAACACATTCCATGAGCCGGTGCAATGACAAAATGGTGTATACGGCGATTCCGAATAATATTTTTTTGGGCAGGAATTTCGACTAGACAGAGATGACGCCAGAAGCAACGGGGTTCAAAAGGCACGGGGAACCTAACCGTGCGCATGGCGACGGTGATTTTTGCTGGGTTGTGACGGGACGGGCTTGGGTCTTCTTCTTGCGCTGGCAGGCTATGTGACAAAGCGCAATTGTCTGATGAGCAGGTCATCTGGCGGCGGGCCGATTATGCGCATGCCCTCTGCAATCATCCGCGCGAGCGCCCTTTGGGAGGTTTGTCTGGCCCATCCGTACAGGCGGGCGAGGTGGCCGTGGTAGAACAACTCCCAGATGATCTGGGAGCACTGCATGATGGAGTAGTAGTTTTTACTCGCGGTTTCGTTTGCGCAGAAGGCGTGCCCAAGCCCGGGACCGTTGTTCTTCTGTGTATTGAAATGGTCTTCGATGCAGTGCCTCTTCCTGCCTGTGGCGGCGCACAAAGTGGTCACGCGGTCGGCAGTCAGCCGGTGCATATTGGTTATCCATGCGTAAAGCGTCGCCGCCGCAGCGGTAATATCCCCCTCCAATATGACGGATGCCGTGCCGTTGGCAAACGGCAGGTCCGTCACCCACCTGAAGTCGTGGAAAAGCGCATCGTCCCCTGCGCCGTGACGAAGTCTGACGCGGTTCATGTACTGAAGCGACAGGAGTTCGAGAACCTCGAACCAGAGCAATGGCTGGCGGCCTTCCTTTATGCAGAAGAGATATTTCCACATGTTCGATTCGCAGATTTCGGCGGCTGGGACGCAACAGTAGAGCGCGTCCCCGACGAGGATGATCGGCAACCGCGGGAAGAGTTCTTTTAGGTGCGGGGCGAGACGCTTGAAGGCGTTCAGCTCGCAGTCTTCCTTGTCCAGATCCGGGTCGTTCATGTCCACGAACTCGTGGAGAAAAGGCAGCTTTTCACCGTTTACGAGGATGCAGGCCTGAAGGACGTAATGGTAACGCGCGGATCCGCGGGCCTGCCCGCCGGGATTGCCCTTCCTGCACTTCTCGCGGACAGTGCCGTCCACGACGATGACATGCCACTGATCGAAAAGCCTCGCGTGATCGAGCGTCCGGGCTTCGATAAGCTGCCGGATCATCTTGACGGGCAGCAGGGCCACTTCGTCCGCGTCCGTCCTCGCCGCATGATGCGCGGCGTTGTCCCCGCACGTGACCCTCGGCACCCCGTCGAAGCGCTCGTCGTCGGCATGCTGCCCGCTGAGCGCGGTGAAACTCTTCGGGGTCTGCCCCGTGTTTCTTTTCTCGTCAAATGCGTTGCGCGACCCCGCCCGTGTCAGGAACATGGTCAGGATCTGCATCCAGATGTGCGCTCCCTCGTACACGCACATGTCCTGTACCCGCGAATCAGGGAGTTCGCCCATCCACTCGCGCAGATCGGAAAACTTTCCCCTGATGAATGCCATCATCTCCCGTGCGACCGTTTCGGGCTCGGGCGGTGGGTTCGGCTTGCGGCCCGCCGGTTTGCGACGTGCCGTCTGACCAGCGCCAGGGATTGCCCCGTGACCTTCCTGATGAGCAGTTTTAGCCGCTTGTATTCCTTTGTCCACGCTTTGACCTCCGGCACCAGTTCCATCGGCACGTAAACCGTATGGGTCTTGCCCGCCTTCTTCCAGGTGAGCTGCCAGCCCGGCTGGGCGCATCCCGCCCGCTTCACGGCGCACAGGCTGCCCTCCATGAACGGGCCCACCCCGGCGATGCGGCGCAGGGCCGCCTCGCGGTTCTCGTAGAACCGATTTCTTGTGACTTTTGACTGTTGCATGTCAATACGGTACTATACTTAGTGATTTTAGGCAACAAAAAAACGTGTCCGAAAATATTTATTTCAGGTACTTACGCCCTTTTGGTCAATCGTCTTCCGGGGAAAGGGGTTACGGCACGCTGGTTAGCCCGAAAAATATGTAATTCGGAATCGCCGTGGTGTATAGGAGCGCGTAAAGAGCGGGGGAGGGGTAAAAAGAAAAGCTGAAAAGCTGAAAAACTGAAAGCTGAAATGGGGAAGCTGAGAGAAAAAAGCTGAAACGCTGAAACGCTGAAATGCTGAAATGCTGAAATGGAAAAGAGAGAGAGAAAAGCTGAAAAGCTGAAAATGGAAGGCTGAAAAGGGGGGCGCGGAACGCGCGAAAAGGCACCAGGAGGCGGCGCGAAAAGGGGGAACTTGGCAACAAAACAGTAGATATATAGAGGGGCATGTTGGCCCGAACGAACCGATCCGATGAAAGGAATGAAGCTATGAGCGACCCTGTAACACCTGACCCGGTGACGCCGCCCGCCACGCCGCCGGTGACGCCTCCCGCGACACCACCTGCCGCGCCGCCTGTGACGCCGCCTGCCACGCCGCCGGTGACACCGCCCGTGACACCGCCCCCGGCGCCGCCCACAACACCGCCCGTGCCGCCGGTGGATCCGGCTGCGGCGTTGAAGGCTGAGAATGAGACTTTAAAAAGTGAGATCACGCGCCTGAACGGGTTGCTCGGTCAGGCCGCCAAGACGCCATCCAGTTCGATGCCTCCGGCGAAGACCGCCGAGACGGCCGAGGATTGGCTGGCAAAGGAAATCCAGAAACAGGGGTAACACATCATGCCTATGAATCTGACTGCACTCAAGGGAACCGTCCAGGGCTATTTCGACCGCGCGTTTGTCGAGGTCGCCCAGACGGATTACGAGACCCCGCTCGCCAACAGCGAGTTGGGCTATCAGGCGAAGCTCGCGCCGAATACCGGCACCTTCGTTCAATTCCGCGTCATCGGCGAGCTGCCGCTGGACACCCAGGCGAACTCCGATTCGCCCAAAACCTACACCGACGAGCAGGAGCCGAGCGCGGCCATGACGCTCTCGGATGAGGTCTTTCAGGCCAGCATCGAGGAGATCGCGGGCTATGTGAGTCTGCGCGCGCGGCTGATCGAGCAGGATCCGATTGACATCCTGCCGACCGTGAAGAAGCGGTTCGTCAAGTGGGCGCGCCGGATGATCCACACCCTGGCGAACGACCGCATGGTGATCCCGATGGGCGCGCCGGTGACCAACCTGTCGAACACCTACATCGAGGCGCCGCTTCCCTTCCGCTCGATCTATGCGGGCGGCAAGGCGGCGTTCAGCGGCATGCAGGCCGAGGACTTTATCAGCCTGCCGGACATCTTGCGCGCGGTGGCGCTGCTGCGCAACGCCAACGTGCCGATGATCAAGGACCGGTATGCGTGCGTGATCGACTCGGCGGGCATCCAGCAACTGGCGCTGGGCGACAGCCGCTTCGGCGACCGGGTGGAGGCGTTCAAGGACAGCAAGCAGCGGGTGCTGTCGGCGGGCGACACGATCGACTACGCCGGGGTGCTCTTCAAGGTGCAGTCCGACCCCTACCGCTGTCACCTGCCCGGCGCGGGCGGGGAGCTGCGCGTTCGCAAGAACGCGGGCAAGGTCCGGGTCTGCCACATTTTTGGCGAGAACGCCTGGGGCTATCTCGATCTCGGCGAGGCCGGAAGCAAGCAGCGTCAACTGCTCGCGCCGAACTTCAAGGTTCAGGACATCACGGTGACGGGCAACCACATCACCTGCGCGCTGCGCTTCCCGGTGCAGTGCCTGGTGATGCGGCGCGACTACGGCCTGAACCTGGCCTACGTCTCGGCCTTCGACGAGGTGCCCGGCGACCTGCCCGACGAGGACGCCGAATGACGGGCGGGGCGGGCAACCGCCCCGGTCGGACCGGATTGGATAAAGTGACCGTTTCTTTTTAAGCGAAAGCGAGCGCAACATGCAAATGATCAACTGCACCACGGTGAGCGGCAAGGCGACGAGCGCGACCGCCGTTCACGTCGTGATTTCGGAATACCAGAAGTCGAAGGCCGTTGTGCGCCGATTCAGCGCCATCGGCACCGATGCCGCATGCGTGGCGAACTGGTGGGTACCCCGCGCGGCCCTGACGTTCGGTCTGCTCCAGAACGTCCTGGCAGCGGCGACGACCGTCAGGATCCCCGTGGACGTGGCGGCCGGGCATGTGTTCAAGGGGCACACGCTGACCACGAACGACAAGCTGCTGGTGATGACCTCGACCGGCTGGAAGCTGGTGGCCATCAGCGTCGTCACGGACGTCGCGGCGGAGAAGTATTGCACGGTGACGATCTCGGCGCTGGGCTGCGACATCGCGGCCGGCACGAAATCGTACATCGTGCGCGCGGCGGACCAGATCGCCGGGATCCCGGCGGTCGGAGCGGGTTCCGCCACGGTCGAGGATTTGCTGTCCGGCGACAGCGGCACGCCCCTCCTGATGGAACTGGTTGCGACGAGCAGCAAGCAGATTCTGGGCTGCGCGTTCGTCGAGTACTGGGGGTGATTCTCTTTCCGGTCGCCCCCCGTGCCTTTTTTCTGAACTCCTTTGGGGCACGGGGGGCGTTTTCATGCGGGGGTGCGTGATGACTGCTTTTGAGATCATCCATGACGCGGCGGTGTTTTGCGGCCTGGCCGAACCGCCGGAGCCGGTCGAGGGGGAAGAGGAGGCGGCCGCGGCCGAAACGCCCGCAGCCATCGAGGCCGTGGGCCTCGCTTCCCTCAACCGCTGGCTCGCGCGTCTGTGGGATGCGGCGCCGAATGCCGCGCTTCGCGCGGCGGTGTGGTCTGACGAGGTGACTACCGGGCAGGCGGACATCGTGCTGCCCGTCGCCGTGGACGTGATCCAGGCGGTGCTGCTCGACGGCGAGGCGCTGTCCGCGCTGGGTCCGGGGCAGCGGGGTCCGGGCTACCTGCCGCTGGCGGACGTGGCGGCGGGCGAGGGCGGGGAGGCCGGGCTGTGCCGGGCGATCCGGCTGGTGCCGGCGGCGGTCTGCGACGGCGTGCTCGATGTGTGCGGAACCAGCCGGTTCGTTCCCCTGGCGCTGGATGAGGCGACCGGATCGGATCGGCTGGACGGCCTGCTGTTCCAGTATGTCGTCGCCGATCTGTTTCTGCACATCAAGGATTTCGAATCGCGCAAGGAGGCGATCAAGGCCGCAGCGGAACTCAAAAAGGCGTGGCTGGAATCGGCCGCCGGGTTGCCCGAGTCCGCCTTTCTCCACCTGCCGGAGAGGAGTTTTCATGAAGGCTGAGGCGCAGACCGACTTTACCGGCGGCATGTGCGACGCTGGCCGCGGCCGGCCCGCGAACGGTTACGCCCTCGGTGTCAACGTCGACATCGACCGGTCGGGGCGCATGGTACGGCGTCCGCTCGCTCGGTTCATCGCGGGGGTGCCAGGGACGGAGATTTTGCATGCGGCCATGATCGAGAGCGCCCTGTTGGGTGATCTGCATCTGCGGATTGTGCGCCGGGCGGGGCGGATATATGTGGGTGGGTGGAACAGCGCGTTCAAGCAGGCGCTGGGCACCACGTTCATTACATTGCCCGACGAGGTCGGCACGTCGTCTATCCAGGAGGAGGCGACACCCGGGGCGGCGCCGGGCGTGCTCGAACACGCATCCGCCCTGCAGATCGGCCAGAACCTTTTCGTCTTCTTCAAATTCCTGCGGGAGTTCCGGGTTTACTCCGGCACCATTGACGGTTTTGTCTACGTGCAGGGCACGCCGGTCATGTCTCTGATCCAGCGGAGTTACGCCGTGCCGGTGAGTCTCGCGGCCGTGTACGCTTTTTCGCGCGTCTGGATGGCCGCCCGGTTGACGAGTGACGCGCCCTATATGCACGTGGCGGTATCCGACCGCGTGGACGGGGACGCGAAAGCCCCCGACCTGGTATTCAACAACCCCATGTTGCCGGTGGATGACAACACATCGAGCGACATCCTCGGGTTCTGTGTGTTGGGGACGACGCTGCTCGTGTTCAAGCGTTTCAGCGTCTGGCAGATTCAGGGGGCGAACGGCGAACCGGGAGGGATGCGCGTCCGGCAGCTCACGGACCAGGCGGGGCCGGTTGGCCCCAACGCGTTTCTCTCCAGCGGCGGACGCTGCTATTTCATCTCCGGGGGCGGCCTCACCTGCGTTGAGGCAGACGGCCAGGTGAAGACCCTCACCGGGCCGTTCGCCGAAACGTATCGCACGCGGGTGCCGTTGACCAACGCGGAATACGCGGGCGTGTCGCTGTGCGCGCACGGCGGGCGGATCCTGGCGTCGGTGCCCTACGATGCCAGCGGCGAAGCCGGCCAGGGGGCGGCGGCGGTTGGAACGGCGATGCTGGTCTACTCGATCGGCCTGGAGCGGGTCATCGCGTTCTGGACCGGCGCGGGTTTCGGCGGGCTGCTGGTGGTTTCGACCGAGCGCGGATCACGGTCGGCGTATTGCATCTCCAACACCGGGTCGCTCGAGCTATTCCGGGAATGGGTGTGGAGCGATCTTGGGACGGCTCACGACAATCTGGAGTTGCTGATCGAGACGCGCGACCTGGCGCCCGGCCCCGGCCGGCACTTTGTGGCGGGGCTGCGGTTGAGCGTCGCCAACCGGACCGCGGCCGACGGTGTGGTGCATCCGGCGGAGGTCACGGTCACGTGCGGACTCACGTCGCAGACGAAGCACATCACCGAGGGCTACGCGACACTCGCCTTCCACTTCTGCCGGGCGGTCGGATCGATCGCGTTCCGGATCGCGGCCACGGGCGGGATGCTCGTGATCGAGGCGGTCACCGTCACCTACGTGCCGGGACAGTCGTTTGGCGCAGACTTGGCGAAAAGCATGCAATTATTGAAACCGCCCACAGGCCCCCTGTTCGTGCCGCCCACAGGACCCCTAAAGGAGAAATGATATGTCCGCACCCGATATTTTCGCGCTCGCGCGCGTCGTCATGTCGAACTCACTGATTGAATGCACCGACGCCGACACCGGCATTCACTACGTGGCCGAAGCCCCGCCCCGGTCCGATCCGGACGCCGCGGTCTGGAAATGCTCGGCGGTGTTCCCGCTATCGAACGGCGGGCGTCGGATCAAGCACGCGGTCGCCCTCCACGCCCCGGGCGTCGAGGGCGAGAACCTATCCACTCTGACGTATGCGTGAGGGCGAAATGAACTATCGTCTGACTGTGGCACTGACCGTGACGCTGAGCCTGCGCGCATCCATCGGCTGGGGCTGGGATTTCAGCCTGTCCGACATCCTCAAGTGGGATCTCGTGCGCCGGACGGACGTTCGGGCCTTGGTCGAGCGCGAGATCAACACCGTGTACGCTTACCCGGTGTTTGAGCTGACGCTCGGCGGGCCGTGGACCGATTTCGAGATCAAGGCCAGCACCAACAACTTTCAGGGGTTGGTCTACTACTATCACTCGTCGGCCACGAACTCCCTGGGGCAGGATGATCCCGATCCGGTGACGTATTTCGTGGACGACTGCGTGGAAGATCCACGGGTGTGGGTGTTTGCGCCGCCGCACGTGCCCATAGCCACATTGATCGCGCATCCCCTGACCGAAGTGGAAAAGGTCATTTTCATGCCATCGCGGACGTGCCAGACAGCGGCGGACGCCTGGATGTGGCGAAGCAACACCAATCTCGTTTGGTCGTATGCCCGGTATGGTGCCGGCGCCTATGAGCTGAACGCAATCCGGACGAAAACGCACTGGAATCCGGTTCGTCCTCAATCCTGGGAAAAATCCCGCACAACGATTCCATGAGGAGATTCAGCATGAAGAAGTTGGTTATCCTGGCCGCGTTTGCGGCAAGTCTCGTTACCGGGTCGCTGAGGGCTGACCCGGCGGCTCGCCTGGCGGCCTTCAACAAGGCCACCGGCAATGGGAGCAACCTCCTGGCGATCACGTTCGGCGCGGCGCCCGGAACGATGACGAACACGCTCAAGAACCTGTCGGCGGCCGGCTGGACCGATGACGCGATGATTGCCACGGGCCATGCGCAGGTGATCCTGTGGGCGGTCAAGGCCGACGGCGTGGCAATGACCGAGAGCTTTGCCGAGAAGCTGTGCGCATACGTGACGGCGAATCTGATCGGTACCGGACCTGCACTCGCGGCACAGACTATGCCTGCGGTGCCGGTCAGTCTCCGCGCACCCTTTAGGGATGCGTACATGGCCTATGCCGTCGGTTACTATGGCAGTCAGTTGAATGCTTACCCGCAACCGACTCGGATTGCACTGATGGTTGACAAAGCGATGCTGATAGAGGGGAGTCTTGGCGTTTACATGGGAAACGCGGGGAGCCTGCAAACCGCCACCATCAACGAGCTGGTTGGGCTGCGCCTGGCGCCCGAACTGCGGCCTACCGACGAGGCCACCCTCATTCTCGACAAAGCGACGACCGCGGCCAAGAAACAGTTGCGGAAAGAGGGCAAGAGCTTTGTCACTTACACGGAAATGACTCCTGTAGTGACGAATATCGTTGGTGCCGTGACCAATATAACGGGTGGAGCGATTGTGATTAATCCTCTGGCAGCCAAACTGGCTCCCGTGGTCTAAGCCATCAATGCGCCGCTTATGATTGGAATTGAAGATGCGCTGGCAACGTGTGGAATTACTATCACAAACCAGAACGCCAATCGTGCGGCCATGTCGGCGGTATCCGATACCTGGAAGAACGCCGTTCTGGACGGTGATGTTGCGCCTGCGCAACAGGCTCCGTACCTCACCGCCTTGAAAGTCAGGCTGGGGATCAAAGACTACAACAAGTTTGTTGACGTTTACAACAACGGGGCGCCCAAATGAGGAAGCGCCTCTGCCTGCTGATCTGCGGGGCGGCGGGAATGGCCGGTGTGGCGGGAGTGGCGGCCTTGGCCGTCATCCCGCCAGCCGGGCCTGTGACCTGCCCGGACTGCAGTCCCCTGGTGTACCTGCAGGGGATTGATGTCCCGGTGTGCTCCTCGCTGGGCACCATAGCCTTTGCGCCGGCATCGCCGATGATTCCCGCGAATCCCGCGCAGCACCCCGCGCAAGCCCGTTTGCCCGCGTTTGGCGCGATGCTGACCGGCATGCAGCTCGCGTTCAATCCACCCACGCATGCAGGGCTGAGCGTGGGGGCGCCAGTGGCCAAGCCGAACGGCGTATACGCCGCGCTGACGGCCAGCGCTCCCGGGCAGGCTGCGCGCGCGGATTACGCGGCGCTGACGGCCACGGCCCCAGGGGAGGCTGCGCGTGCGGATTACGCCGCGCTGCAGGCCAGCACTCCAGGGCAGGCCACGCGCGCGGATTACGCCGCGCTGCCGGCGACGGCTCCAGGGGAGGCCGCGCGTGCCGATTACGCCGCGCTGCCGGCGACGGCCCCAGGGGAGGCTGCGCGTGCGGATTACGCCGCGCTGCCGGCGACGGCTCCAGGGGAGGCCGCGCGTGCGGATTACGCGGCGTTGACGGCCAGCGCTCCTGGACAGGCCACGCGTGCGGATTACGCCGCGCTGCCGGCCACCGCCCCAGGGGAGGCCGCGCGCGCGGATTACGTCGCGCTGCCGGTCAGCGCTCCTGGGCAGGCCGCCCGCGCCGAATACGCCGTGTTGCCGGTTACGGCCCCAGGACAGGCCGCCCGCGCGGATTACGCGGCGTTAAGCCTGCACGCCATGACGTTGGGCGCCCCACCGACTTACGGTGTCGCCCAGCCGCACACCCCGGCGTTCGCGATCGAGCGCCGGGGCGGCCTGGTTTCCGGCGCCAGCCTGGGGCGTTCGGGGGGCGACTGGTTTGCCTTGTCCGGGAAGACCCCGGTTACTGCCGGGGCCGACGCGACACGAAAGCCCGTCACGTACAGCACGGGAGCGCCGGAAGTGGATCCGTTCGTTGGCTGTGAGTCTGCGGAGCCATGGGCCTACTCGGTCGCCGGGATGTATGCCAACCTGGCCAGAGCGGCCAAAGCGCGCGGAGATGAAGCGGCGTATGTGAAGCTGGTGAACCAGTATCTTCAGATGGTGGAGCAGGGAGAGCTGAGAAAGACGATGGCGCCCAGGCGACGGTAAGGCGAAAGGCATTGTCATGAATCACGTATGCCAGAAGGAAAAGGAACTGGGCGGATTGAAAGATCAGGTCGACCGCGTGGAAAAAGAAATCTACGTGGGGCGTGAACGCCGCGACCCGGTTTTAATCCGCGTGGACCGCGTCGAGCGGATCGTCGGCTGGATGGTCTACGTATCGACCGCATTGCTGATCGCCGTGCTGGTGGCCGTGATCGGCATGGTGTGGTCAGCCGTCAAGCAGCAACAGTTTTCCGCCAGCGTGGCGGCCGCGAAGTTGGAAACGTGAGCACGTTAAGCAGCGATTTCGGCCCCGCGAGTGCGGGTGTCCGACGCCCCGGATGGTTTGGCACTTTTCCAGACGGGGCGCTTTTTTAACTACGGGAGGGCGTATGGCGTGGGCAAAGATATTTGCGGTAGTGATGGGCCTCATTCGGTTGGGCGCGGGCGTTTTTGAGTACATGAACCAGCCGGCGCGGCGGCGCGCGGCCGCCGCAAAAGCGATTGAAAAAGAGGCCGCCGAGAGGCGGGCGCGGGAGCAGGCCGACGAACAGGCCGTGCGCGAGGGCGACAAGGATCACGTCAACGGCCGGCTCTCCGACCTGCTGCCGTTGGTCGTCGCCGGCGCCCTCTTCGCGTCCGGATGCGCCACCC
>Ga0268276_1003283_pt1 | contig 12738 bp, 10 predicted proteins | sample saktaG_4_FD_190145 | JGI IMG/M metagenome (GOLD analysis project Ga0268276, IMG submission 190145) | Saline water microbial communities from Sakinaw Lake, British Columbia, Canada - sak_2010_1_5_45m | ecosystem: Environmental > Aquatic > Non-marine Saline and Alkaline > Saline ...
CGAGTCGCGCAACACTCGGTACGGGCTGCTGGTTAAGCTTTGCCCGATGGGGACTTCCTGCCCAGGAACATAGACAGGTCACCCCTATAAGAAGCACCAAGCTGCGCTTGGCGCACTAACAGAAAGCGTCACTGTCTCGGCAATCAGGACATCTTTCTCTTTATGAGCAAAGAAATATTTTTTTTCTGTTGTTTCGTCAGGGAATAGAACAAGGTCAATTAACATTGGTCTTCTGACACCATAAAATGGCAGGGCATATTCATAGTCTCCTTTATCCAGCATATCTTCAGCCTTGACACCGGTCATTCCTTCAATTGCCCGGTTCCAGGCAATTACCTTGCCTTCGTGATCAACAGCAAATGTAGCGTCAGGCAGGAAGTTGATGATGTTGGCAAGTCGCCGTTCTGATTCCCTGAGCGCGTCCTCTAACTGTTTTCGCTCCGAGATATCACGCGTGACTCCCAATATCCCCAAGGGCCAACCCTCTGTATCTCGAAGGAATGTCATTTTGACCTCGGTCCAGACAGTGGACCCATCCTTACAAATATGCTCAAGTTCCAGTGTCCGCGACCGTAACAGGTCCTTTTGTGCCTTGCTTTCTATAGCCAGCTCTTCCGCAAGGGTTTTATTAGCGACATCTAAAGAAGCCGGGGTTAAAACCATACCTACAGTCTGTCCCATAATTTCTTCAACACTATATCCTCGCAGACGTGTAACGGAAGGGCTTACGTAGGTGTACCGAAGGTTCATATCCGTGGTCCAGATGATATCTGATACGTTATCAGCCAGCAAACGGTACTTTTCCTCACTTTCTTGTAACGCTTTGTTTATACGCTTGAGTTCGGTGATATCTAAAAGTGATACCACACTCTTCTTTGATCCGGAAATCGAGGCTATGGTAAGAAAAACATCTTTCACTTGACCGCATCTGTCAATGAATCGAAACTCATAGTTCCTCGGAGTTGCGATCGGATCAAGTCTTCTCAGACGATGATACTCCAAATCGCCTTCTACAACAAATTCCGTCCATTTCATCTTGTCTTCTATTTCTTCTTTTGAATATCCGCTAAGTTTTTCGTATCCTGCATTGGCCATAGAAATTGTCATATCCTCTTCAACAATCACTGTGGCTGTACCAGTATTCTCAAAGACACTGCGGTATCTTGATTCGGACGCTTGCAGCGTTTCCTCCGCCTGCTTGCGGGCTGTAATGTCTTTTGCAATCAACATGGCGTAAACAACCTGTTTTTCTTTCTTAATGGGAATAATCCGAGTTTCATACCATGCAACTCCATCATCCGAACCGTTGCCAGTTGTTTCGAGTGTTTCCATCTTTCCCGTCTGAAAGACTTGCTTAAGGAGTTTCTTATGTCTCTTGTGGGACTCAGGTGATTGAAAGTCATACAAGGCTCTCCCAATCACTTCTTCCATCACAAAACCCGGTAGAGCGCGATTAATAAATTGTATTGTGCCCTTGCTATCCACAATTATTATGAAGTCAGGAGAGTTTTTCACCAAGGAATGCCACTTAATATCGCTATCTCGCAGCACATCCTCGGTTTTTTTGTGCTCAGCGACTTCCTTTTCCAATTCCATAATCCTTTGTTCCAGTTCTTTGTAAGTCGGATTTTGAGTCATTTGAAAAATCTCCAGACTTTCTTGAAAACAAAAAGTTCATACAGTGCTCTCGTCATCTCATAAACTATTAGCGCAATCGCCGGATTTAAACTTCATATAATAATGTTTCCCAGATCATACGTTCATTCTCCGATGATTTTCACCAGGACTCTTTTCTTTCTCCGGCCGTCGAATTCACCGTAGAAGATCTGTTCCCAGGGACCGAAATCAAGCCTGCCGTCGGTTATGGCAACAACAACTTCTCTGCCCATAATTTGCCTTTTCAGGTGGGCGTCTCCGTTATCCTCACCGGTTCGATTATGGAAATAACGGGAGATCGGCTCATGTGGAGCGAGTTCTTCGAGCCATCCCTCGTAGTCCTGATGAAGGCCTAACTCATCATCATTGATGAAGACCGATGCCGTTATATGCATGGCGTTGCAGAGCAGAAGGCCTTCCATGATTCCGCTTTCCCGCAGGCACTTATTTACCTGTGGAGTGATATTAACAAAAGCCCTCCTTGAGGGCACGTTGAACCAGAGTTCCTTTCTGTAACTTTTCATAAGCACCTCCCCATCGTGATCGATTTTGTATTATAGCTAATCATTTCTTCTTTTCCAAATTCCTTTTATAAATTTTTACGGTTTTTAGAATTGAAACTATTTACACTAACGGTTATAATTGAAGCTCCCCGTAGCAAGCTGTGGGGAATTAAACCCTACAGATTTCACATCGCACTTCAAGTGATTAGAGTAATCCGTGTAATCTACGAAATCTGTGGATTAAAATTATCGGCGAATAATCATGAAGCATGATACACGAGAGGACATTCGAAAGATTTTTGATGCGGGGTTAAAAGCCGCCAATCCGAAAGAGGCAGTTTCCCGCGCTGTGTGCCTTTCAGCCGATGACCGACTGCAGGTCGGAGAGCAATACTACGATTTAGGACAATTCGACAGGATCAGGGTGGTTGGTGCCGGCAAGGCGGTAGCCCCTATGGCCGCTGCCATCGAAGATATTTTAGGGCCGCGGATAAGCGAGGGGTTCATATCGACAAAATACGGACACGGCCTCCCCTTAAAACAGTTCACCGTTACTGAAGCGGGACATCCCGTCCCCGACGAGGCCGGACTTGCCGCTTCACAACACATCATCAATCTGCTCGAACAGTCTGACGAGAAAGACCTGATCATTTGCCTGATCTCAGGCGGCGGCTCTGCCCTCATGCCGCTTCCGGTTCCCGGCATTTCGCTGACAGATAAACAAAAAACAACTCAGATCCTCCTCGCCTGTGGAGCAACAATCCATGAAATCAACACCATACGTAAGCACATTTCAGGGATTAAAGGGGGAAAGCTCGCCCGGGCGGCCTTCCCGGGAACTCTTATTACGCTGATACTGTCGGATGTAATCGGTGACGATCTTGATGTAATCGCCTCCGGCCCTACGGTTCCAGACAGAAGCACATTCACCGATTGTATGGAAATACTGGAAAAATATAATATTACGGACAAGATTCCGCCTCATGTTATCGAATACCTGAAAAGGGGTGCCCGGGGTATAGAACCTGAGACACCTAAACCAAAAGACACCATTTTTGATAAGACCGATGTCCTTATTATAGGAAGTTCAAGCCTCTCCATTGATGCTGCAAGGGATAAAGCGGTCGCCTTGGGTTACGACACACTCATCCTATCCTCCTTTATCGAAGGAGAAACCCGTGATGTCGCAAAGGTTCACACAGCTATCATAAAGGAAATTTTAAAATCAGGGAATCCTGTTCCAAGTCCTGCCTGTATCATATCAGGAGGTGAAACCACCGTCACCATTCGCGGGGATGGCCTTGGAGGACGTAATATGGAGTTTGCTCTGGCCGCTGCGATCGAGATAGAAGGGCTTGATGGGGTTTTTGTCTTGAGTGGAGGAACAGACGGCACTGATGGACCAACAGATGCGGCAGGCGCCATTGCCGACGGTACAACCGTTCAAAGAGGCATGGCTAAAGGATGTAACGCTTTAAATTTTCTTAAAAACAACGACTCATACAACTTCTTCAAAGTCCTCGAAGATTTACTGATGACAGGACCAACCATGACCAATGTAATGGATTTGAGGGTTTTGTTAGTTGTTTAAGGATTAAGCTTTCTTAAAAATTGCGTTTTCTTCTTTAATCACTCCTTCGATATCATGCAGGATCATGGGCATCTTCATGATAACGCGTTCCCATGAAACAGTTTTCGGTATTTCAAACGGCTGCTCATGGCTTTTCCTTTCTGCCGCCAGGATATCCATGTCCAGACCGTCGTTGAGATACTTTCTGAACCTTTCATCGCTCGAAAGGAAGCGCAAAAAACGTTCCGTAAGTCTGTACGGAGAGGTGAGAATATCACCGGCATAAAGGATGGAATCCCTGAAGATTCCTCGTGCCAGCGCTTCTTCAGCATTCCGGTCGTACTTAAGGTCTGCGAAGGATGAATTATCTGCATACTTCTTGATCATTTCATCAGCCACGTCCAGATACGTAATTGCAAGATCCTGGACAAAGTAGTCTGAAATTTCAAATCCCTCCTCAACAACCAGAGTTGAAAGTAGAGTAGTAACAATATCAATAGCCATTTTGAAGAGGCCGCCTTCCATGTCATCTTTAGAAATTTGCTGATGTTTATGGTCGAAGGGATCCACGGAAACCTCTACCTGAGCTATATTGGTTGCTTTACGATAAACCTCTATAAGAGTGAAAATTTCGACGCCCCAGTTCGTTGCAAAATGCATACGTCTGAGCAAACTTATGTCGAAGACTACTTCTCCGGAAAGCTGGTAATTGAAAGCCCGAAGGAAATCTATAATCCGTAAGAGCTTCACATCTTCGGACTCTGAAAACTTTCGTTGAAAAACCAGAAGAAGAGGATCGAGAAGAAGCCGTTTCACTCGTCCGTACATCTGCCCCTCTGTTATCCTCGAATAGAACGCCTTCGAAAACTGATAATCAAGAACAAGGATGGGATAAAAAAGGCGGTCAAGCTGGCGGCGGTTAAACGTTTTTATATCAGCATCTATTACGCCAACACACCCGGCCCCTAATGCCTGGGCAACACCAAAGGATATAAACATGTTCCTGCCTTTGCCCGGTTGATCCAATCCAAAGCCGGCATCCCTGAACTGATCATAGATTCCGGTAAATCCAGCGCCCTGATTGTGCTGGATCAGGTAGTTTTTTATGCCTCCCTTCTTAAGGATCCCTGCAAGGAGGAGCGCTTCATCGTCAGTCGCGGCATCGAGACCGAAGATTATGTGCGTAAGGTAGGATACATTTCTCAATTGACTGACAATATTTTCAAAAACAGGCCTGTTTTCCTCCAGGGTAAATTCCGTGGCCAGCGTGGGAATAACGAGCACAGGCCTCTTATGTCTTGCCCTTAATTTCAAACGCGGCCTGAGATACCTGGTATCCCTGCCCAGAAGATAGAGGTTTGTTACTTTCACATGTTTCTGAGAAAAGTCTGACACGGTTTTTCACCTCCTTAATTTACTGCTGCCATTTTAAGCCAGAATCCAAAAGCAGTCACCTGCCGCAAAGTACGGGTTCAGGGTAAAAAACTGTTATGGTGTTCTTGTGGATAAATTTTTATACCAGAAAGAAGAGTACCCCGTCAACTACCATTTTACCAGCCGCTTTCACCAAAGTTACTCTCCCAATTACGATTTTTACCATTCAATCATCCCCCGGATTCTTTTTCATAAGTATCGGTCCCTTTAAGTATTTAAATGACAATATTGTTCTTGACGGGAATATCAATTTTAATTAGTATGTGAAGTTAGTTTTTAGATAGAAAATAAACTTGCAGGGAGGCATATGAGGTGGACAAAAAGAGATATGAATTGAATGTCCAGCTGGCCCAGATGTTAAAGGGCGGTGTCATTATGGATGTTGTCACTGCGGAGCATGCAAAAATTGCCGAGGAGGCCGGAGCTGTAGCAGTTATGGCCCTGGAAAGAGTTCCCGCAGACATCCGCAAAGATGGTGGTGTTGCCCGTATGTCCGATCCCGCGCTCATTGCATCGATCAAGGAGGCGGTATCGATACCTGTTATGGCCAAGGTACGTATCGGTCACTTTGTGGAAGCCCAAATTCTGGAAAGTCTTAAAATTGACTATATTGATGAGAGCGAGGTCTTAACCCCCGCCGACGAAGAATGTCATATCGACAAGACTAAATTTGGAATCCCTTTTGTTTGCGGGGCCCGCAATCTGGGTGAGGCACTGCGCCGCATAGCTGAGGGAGCAGCAATGATCCGCACCAAAGGCGAAGCGGGAACCGGGAATGTGGTTGAAGCGGTTCGTCATATTCGAACAATAAACCGTGAAATCAGACAGCTTGTCAACATGCCTGTGGAGGAGGTAGTCGGTTTTGCCAAGGCTAATGGTTGTCCTTACGAGATTGCACTCGAGGTTCGAAAACTCGGCAGATTGCCCGTTGTTAACTTTGCAGCAGGCGGTATAGCAACACCCGCGGATGCAGCTTTAATGATGCAACTTGGTTGTGACGGCATCTTTGTGGGATCCGGAATATTCAAGTCGGAAAACCCTCCTAAACGTGCGGCGGCAATCGTTAAAGCAACTGCATATTATAACGATCCGGCAAAAATTCTGGAAGCCTCGATGGAACTTGGTAATGCGATGGCGGGGCTTGAAATTTCTGACATCCCGGAGTCGCAGATCCTGGCGAAACGCGGCTGGTAGAAGATTAAACATAAATGCATAAATGGGGACAGCGCCTGTTTTATTAGCGGCACTATCCCCATTTACACTTATCGAGAGAAATAAATGTCATTGAAGGCAATCGGTGTGCTTGATCTTCAGGGTGATGTTGTTGAACACCTTGATCACCTTGAACGTCTGGGGCTTACCGGTGTACGTGTAAAAGAACCTACGGACTTTACTCACCTTGCCGGACTGATTATACCCGGTGGTGAAAGCACATGTCTCTTTCGGTTGCTGAATATTTTCGGTATCAAGGAAATTATTATTCGTGAATTTCAGCGTGGGCTAAAGCTCTGGGGAACGTGCGCGGGAGCTATCCTACTTGCCAAAACTATTGTCGGTGAAACACCTTATCTCGGTCTTATCGATATTGAAATCCGGCGAAATGCTTTTGGGAGTCAACTGGACAGCTTTACGACTGAAGCCCTTGTCCCCCGTGTGGCACCACAGCCGATACCCCTCACTTTCATTCGTGCTCCTAAAATTACCCAAACGGGTACCGGGGTCGATGTGTTGCTTCAGCTAAATGGTTATATTGCGGCTGCGGAAAGTTCCAATATTCTTGCAACAGTTTTTCATCCGGAGCTGACGCCGTGCCTTGCGTTCCATCGCTATTTCGCTCTCAAATGCGGTCTTAAACCTTCGAAAAATGAAAAGGCTTCTTTATTTGATCCTACCTGGGACAACAAAAGCTGGACACGACACGCCAAGGTCACTCAATTTTAAGCCCAACCATTTGACTTGAAGACATTTTTCAGGCGTCTTCCTGATCGCTTTTAGCCCTTTAACCCATACTTTTGGAGTTTATACCGTAACATCCTCTCGCTGATGCCGAGCATTTTGGCGGCCTTCGTCTGATGGTGGCCGGTTTCTTCCATCGCCTCCTGGATTCGCTGCCGTTCCAGCATATCGAGCGATTCTCTCAGTGTTTTCCGGTCATCTCCGGAAGAAGCTGACACTTCCCTGAAGGGTAAGTCTTCAATGGATATCACCGGGTTCCTCGAGATAACCACCGCCCTTTCAATAATGTTTTCCAGCTCCCTGACATTGCCCGGATAATCATACTTCAGTAGGAGGTCTTTCGCCTCGCTGCTTAAATCTTCTATCTCCCTTCTATTTTCAGCAGCAAAGCGGCGCAGAAAATGTTCAATCAATAAAGGAATATCCTCTTTTCTTTCTCGCAGCGGCGGAATGGACACTACAACCACATTGACTCTGTAAAACAGGTCTTCTCTGAAAGTACCCTGCTTCACCTTTGCTTCCAGGTCCTGGTTGGTTGCACTAATTATTCGAATATCTGAACGAAGTGTCTCATTTCCTCCTAAACGTTGAAATTCACGTTCCTGGAGAAATCTGAGAAATTTGACCTGGACGGGAAGCGACATCTCGCCAATCTCGTCCAGAAAAATAGTCCCCCCATCGGCTTCTTCAAATCGACCTATCCTTCTTGAGGTCGCCCCCGTAAATGCACCTTTTTCATAACCGAAAAGTTCGCTTTCGAGCAGGTTTTCAGGCAATGCCCCGCAATTTACCGCAATCATCGGCTTTTCCGAACGGGGGCTTAGATTATGAATCAATCTGGCAAAGAGTTCTTTGCCGGTGCCGCTTTCACCCTGTATCAGGATAGTGGCACGGCTTGAAGCAACCCTTCCGGCCATATTGATCAGCTTTTCCATCTTAGGGCTTCCGTATATTATTTTGTCAGTGATAACTCCCTTTTTCCATAGCTTCTCGCGGAGGATTTCATTTTCTCTGATAAGAGTCTGCCGCTCTGAGAGCCTATCAATAAGAATATTGAGTTCATCCAGTTCTATGGGCTTGGTAATATAGTCAATGGCACCGGCCTTCATGGCATCTACTGCTGTCTCTACCGTCCCGTAGGCAGTCATCATCACCACTTCAATTTCCGGGTTAATATTCTTTATCTTCTTAAGTGTCTCTATCCCGTCCATTTTAGGCATTTTATAATCGAGGAGCAACAGGTCAAAATAGCCTTCGAGAACTTTATTGACAGCAGTTTCCCCATCTTCGGCTTCCGCAACAACATGCCCCTGTCCGGCAAGAAAATCCTTAAGCATCTCTCTTTGTGATTGGCCATCCTCAACAACAAGGATATGTAATTTATTCATGGTCAAAACATCCTTACCATTATTCTGTCCTTTTTACCGGCAGCAGGACTTCGAAAATAGTTCCTGAACCGGGCTTGCTCTTTACACGAATTTCCCCTCTATGTCCCCGTATAATCTCATGAGCCAGCGGGAGACCTAAACCTAGTCCTTTCTCTTTCGTTGTATACTCAGGGTTAAAAATGCGATCCACCTCTTCGGGTGTTAATCCAGGACCCGTATCCGAAACCTCGACACTCACCTTATCTGTCCCATCCGGCTTAACGGAAACCGTAATGGTTCCATCACCGGAAATTGATTCCATACCATTTTTAAAGATATTGTAGAGCGCCTGTTCAAGTTTATCAACATCCATGGGAACTAAAGCATCGTTGCCATTCCAGACAGTTTTTATCGTAATACCCCTGGCCTTGACTTCCTCTTCCATAAGATCAACAATCTTCTGCAAGACATCTACAATAGAGTGGTCGCGAAGTTCCAGTCGACGGCTTCGGAAGAAGGTAACAAACTCCTCGATGATTCCGTTCAAACGCCTAATCTCATCACGAATAATTTTTGTTATGTGGTAAAAATCCTTCTTCTTTTCTTCACCCTGGGGAGAATACTCTCGCTGGAGTCTCTGACTGGCCATGCTGATAGCATTCAATGGGTTGCGAATCTCATGGGCTACTCCGGCGGCAAGTTGCCCAAGGGCAGAAAGTCTTTCAGCTCGCTGGAGTTGTTCTCCCATTTCTTCTATTCTTGCCAGATGCCTTTTCTGATTCCAGTAAAGCGCCCATATCGACATAATACCGATCAGCACGATGAATATCATGGAAAAAAACATTCGGGTTTCATTTTCTTTGAGGATTTCGTTGGCCTTATCCATCTTGAGACCGATCCGTGCATATCCAAACACCCTTTTATTCAGGCTAAACGGTGTGAGTATTTCGAGAATTTCCTTTCCGTCAAATAGGATCTCATGACTTGCCATCTTTGCTTTTTCTGTTATGATATCTTGGACAAGTGTGTCTGCCTTCCCGAGTTCTCTTGGAATTTCACCAGCTTGCCCAAGCACCCTTCCCTGCTGATCCATAACCATTAAATAGGCCAGGCCCTGCCCCCACCCCACATCTTCAATAACTTTATTGACAGTAACCTTCGTGCTCCAGTACTTTGTTCTTTTATCATCCAGAGCAATAATAATGGTGCCCCTTTTATCTTTCCGGGGAAAGGTTATATAACTAATTTCATCAAGCTTCCCAAATATATTCAATAAATATACAATTATGTCTTTGTTTCTGGATATAATTGATGGAACCGTCGGTGCGTTGACATCCTGAAGAAATTTTCTGCTCTGAAAAACAATCTTTCCCTGTTTATTGAGAAAAGTGATAAGAGAAAGATTGTCACGGTCGGCTATTTTCTCCAGGTCCTCTACACTTAGATGCTCCGTTTTCCATTCTTTATCTATTTTCTCTGCAAGATCCCCAAGAGTCTTTACAAGAGATTCCTGATACGAAAGTGCCTTGCCGGTAAGTTTGCCGCCCCCTTTAGGTTCTTTAAGAGCCCGGCGCAGATAATTTATATTTTCCTGCGTTACATTTTCGACGGTTGTAATGATATCAAGTCCTCTGTTCTCCATGAAACCAATCAGTGTTTTGTCAAGCCTTTTCCGTTCCATGATCCCCATGACCACGACAAGCACTATAAAAACAACGATAACGAGCGACACCGTCAAGGGCATTATATATTTTGATATCACTTTCTTGTCTCTCTCTATGGTTTCCACTTCTTCTTCCTCAATGGTCTCGTAAAGTCCCGCACCATAATATTAGAATCGCCTCAAAAGTCAACGTTTTCCTTCAACGGTAAAACGGTTCCTCGCTGTGTTCGACAAAATTGTCGAATTGTGGCAAAAGCCTGTTTGTAAAACAAGTGCTTGTATTTTAAGGATTATTCCGTCGCACTCATGCCATGTAATCGACATTTATTTCCTCAAAACTATTACAGGCACACTGCAAGTTTGATGGGATTAACGGAAGATATTGTTTGGTTTCTGTGTGTTAGCGTTCTTAGGATTGTTCTGGCACAGTAGATGCAGTGAAATATAGCACTACCAAAGTAAATATAAAAAGAAGCTACTGACCCGTCAGGGACTAAGGTTGAAAATGTAGTTTCAGCCCTAAACCTTGGCCGGGCAAGTAAACTCCAAAATCGGGGAGGTCAAATGACCTCCCCCTCCTCCAAATTTTCCTTACTTTTCAAATAGTAACAAAACCAGATGCAGCGCACCACCGCAGGTGGACTCTTTACTAAGCCGGAAATATTTTCTCAAGAGGATGATAGCAGTCCTGATCTGGGTCTGAAAAATCCCGAATCCTGCCGATTACTCCGCTTATTTTTATCCCGGATATCTCTTCAATCGCCTCTATATTTTCGCTTATCATTTCTTCTGATGTGCCATTCTCTTCATAATCTAACAAGACAACTCCTGCAGGTTTCATGCCTCTATTGCTCAGGATCTCAAGGGTAAGAAGGGTATGGTTTATCGTTCCCAGCCCGGCCCTTGCAACAACAATAGATCTGGCACATGTCAGCTCGATCATATCTATCACCAGTTGCTTTTCATTGACAGGTACAAGAAGCCCTCCGGCTGCCTCGAGGATAACCGGAAAGTAGGAGAGGCTCTTTTCATTAACAGCATCCTCTATTACCGCAAAATCTATCTCTCTACCTTCATCACGGGCTGCAAAATAGGGAGCCTTGGGATTTTTGAAGCAATATATTACCGAATCGGCCGGATCTTTATCATTTAGGGCCTTAACATGTTGGTATATAAACCTGGCATCGCTATCAGTATCGTAGGGATCCACGCATCCAGTCTGTGCCGGCTTGAGATAAAACGGCGTATATCCCCTTGCATAGAAGAATTGCATGAGAAGCAGAGAGAGTACCGTCTTACCCACACCGGTATCGGTTCCAACTACAAATATATTTTCTGTTCGCTTATTCAAAAAAAACCTCTTTGCAGAACTGGCCGATATTCCGGCTTACCGCTGCTTACTGTTTTCTGCCTACTGCCTACTTACCAGTGCGTCAATAAACGCTCTCATATCTTCTTCAGTATGCAGGGCAGTTATACTGATTCTCAGTATCGCCCTGCCGATCGGTACCGTAGGGTATCTGGCAGGCAGAACGAATATACCCCTTTCAAGTAAGCTCTGAGACACTTTTGCCGCCCTGGCTTCTTCACCAATTTCGAGGGCGAGTATATGGGCATCTCCGGTTAGCCGAAAGCCTTCACGTTTCAGACCTTCTTTTAAAATACTGCTTACTTCCCGCAAGTTTTTTCTCCTGTCCTCGGAGCGAGAAACAATCTCCAGCAGATCTATCGCAGAGGCGGCATGCGCTTCCGGGAGAGTGGTCGTGTAAATAAGCGGTGAAGAAAAATTGAACAGATAATCTTTGAGTCCCCCGGGCAGGAGTGCAAACGCACCGAAAAGACCCAGGGCCTTACCGAAGGTTCCCACCGCAACATCCGCCACATCATGAGCAACACCCCTTCCGCCTTCACCAATAGCACCATATGCATGGGCTTCATCCACGACACTCAGAAACCGATAGCTCTTCTTGAGTTGCCCAAAACCCCGGGTATCCAGCAAATCACCATCCATACTGAAAAGTGATTCAGTCAATACGGCAACCTGGTCTTTCTTGTTGCTGTCCAGCCTCTTTTTAAGATGCGACATAGTGTTGTGATTATATCCATAGAATTTAGCCCCGCTCAAGGTCATCCCCTTTACACTGCTGGCGTGAATATGTTTGTCGAATATTACACTATCTCCCTTTTCGAACAATGTGGAGAGGACTCCTACATTCGTCTGATAGCCGCTGGGGAAAAAGAGGGCATCTTCATAGCCGAAAAAAGAGGCATATTCCTTCTCGGCCCGATTTATAATCGAATAATTACCTGAGACGAGGCGTGATGAGGAGGACGAGGTGCTGTATTCCCGGAAATTTTTGGAGACTTTCTTACGGAGATCCTCTGACGTACTGAGGCCGAGGTAGTCATTGGATGCAAAATTCAACACCTTTCTGCCGTCGACAATGAGATATTTCCCTTCCCTTCCCGTTATTTCAGGCGGATTTCGGTAGAGGCCGGCTTGCTGCTGAAGGATCAATCTGTTCTTATATCGTTTTGTAAACATGAAAAGACCTCTCTATAGTGTTTTTGTAATATTTCTTTTTTAAA
>Ga0268276_1003284_pt1 | contig 12732 bp, 8 predicted proteins | sample saktaG_4_FD_190145 | JGI IMG/M metagenome (GOLD analysis project Ga0268276, IMG submission 190145) | Saline water microbial communities from Sakinaw Lake, British Columbia, Canada - sak_2010_1_5_45m | ecosystem: Environmental > Aquatic > Non-marine Saline and Alkaline > Saline ...
AGATAAATTTAAATTCAAAGTAGATAAAGACTGTTGCAGCTCTTGCAGCTGTTGTTGCAGGGGCGATGCCACAAATGGTTCGTGTTGATTAACAGTGGATGCCGCCGCGTTCATTCCTGGAATATTTAATGAAATTGGAAGCGTTAAATCAGATGGAACATCGAGTGTAACATTTTGAAAATTATTTACACCAAATTGTTTATCTTCTGATTGTTGTTGTGGTTGTGAGTGATGTTTTCGTGTTGATGAAGACGGGTGTGTGTTTCTTTTAAATGTTTTTAAATAATTGAGAGAGGATTCAAAATCTTTTGAAAAAATATCAGTATATTTTTGTCTATTAAAAGGCTGTTTCTGTTGCTGTTGATGATTATTATTTCCATTATTATTATTATTATTATTATTATTATTATTATTATTATTATTACTAAAACGATTTTGAATTGAAACATGTTCAACATTAGATTCATTTGTTGTATTTTTTGTCTCTTCTCTCTTTTGTTTTAATAATTTAATTAAATTATTTTTTAGTTCGCTTGGTTTGATAAATCCCGGCAGCTTTCTGTTTTTTTTTATAGAACTATTTCTTTTTTGTGATGACAATGTCGGATTTAAATGTTCGCGATTAATTGTAATCACCTTTTTTTTTAATTCTGTCATTTTTTAATTTGATTCAAGTATTTTTTTTAATAATTGTCTGTTTGATATTATATAAATTATATAAAAAAACATTAATTTTGACACAACAAACAACAACTATACACACTAAATAAAAATGATGAAAAAACCATTTAATATATTATCGTAAAAGATTTAAATATAAATTGATTTATAAACTAGTCAAAAAGGAAACATTATAAAATGGCTTCTCTTGCTCCCGTTGCTTCTTCCGTTGCTTCCGCAGGTAATAATAAAAAGGGCGAACAAAAATATGATGATTATGACGACACTCATTCCGAATATTCGGAAGCGCCTTGGAAAATTATAAGTTCGTATTTTGAAGATCAACATTTGAAGCGTCTAGTGAGACATCAAATAGAGTCGTACAATGATTTCATAGGTGTTCAAATCGAGAGAACGATTGGAATGTTCAATCCGGTTATGATTTCATCAGAACAGGATTTTGATAAAAAAAATAGAAAATATAAATTGGAAATCGAAGTAAATTTTGATAAATTTCATCTTTATCGTGCTCAAATTCACGAAAATAACGGCGCCACGAAACTCATGTTTCCTCAAGAGGCGCGTTTAAGAAATTTTACATATGCATCTACAATGACAGTGGATGCAAATATAAAATACATTGTTCGTTCTGGAGAACTGCTTGAGAACGTGCAAACGTTTCACAAGGTGTTGCCAAATATTCATATTGGTAAAATGCCAATCATGTTGAAATCGTCGGTTTGCATTTTGAATCAATACGCTCACATCAATCATGTCGAGACGGGAGAGTGCTCGTATGATGCAGGCGGTTATTTTATTATCAACGGAAGCGAAAAGACAGTGCTTGGTCAAGAAAGAGCAGCTGAAAATAAAGTGTTTTGTTACAATGTTTCTAAAGGAAATACGAAATGGACGTGGCTAGCGGAAGTCAAATCTGTGCCCGATTTCAAATGCATTTCTCCAAAGCAAATTAATATGACGATTGCCAGCAAGAATAACGGATTTGGATTTCCGATTTACGTGCAGATACCGCGCGTAAAACAACCCATTCCGTTGTTTGTGTTGTTTCGCGCGCTGAATATATTGTCGGATAAGGACATTTGTGAAAAAGTTGTATTCGACATTGAAAACAGGGAAGGGAACAATGAAGCAATACTTACGGCGCTTCGTGCGTCCGTCATTGATGCCAACACGGTTCTCACTCACGAAGACGCAATGCGCCAAATTACCTCCATTGTCATGTTTACTCCTTTGAATATGGACAAGGAGACGGGAGCAAGAAAGAAGCGCGATTTTGCAGTTGAAATATTGAATTCCGACCTGTTTCCCCACTGCAAGACTCAGGCGCAGAAGATTTATTATTTGGGTTATATGGCCTCGCGAGTTATTAAATGCAGTTTGGGACTGACAAAACAAGACGATCGCGACTCGTACATGAATAAGCGGATTGATTTGACCGGAGTTCTTCTCAACAATTTGTTTCGGAATTATTTCAACAAGGTGGTAAAGGATATGTCAAAGCAGGTCATTCGCGAAATTAATACGGGTTCGTGGAGGTCGACCGAAGACTATTTAAGCATTATCAACAAGACGAATGCGTATAAAATAATCAAATCAACAACGATTGAAAATGGAATCAAGCGTGCTCTGTCCACCGGCGATTTTGGAATTAAAAATGTCAACACAAACAAGGTGGGCGTCGCTCAGGTTCTCAATCGGTTAACGTATGTGTCGAGTTTGAGCCACCTTCGTCGCATTAATACGCCGATTGACAAAAGTGGGAAATTAATTCCACCCCGCAAGCTTCACAATACTACATGGGGGTTTTTGTGCGTTGCGGAATCTCCAGAAGGTGCAAGCGTTGGTGTCGTGAAAAATATCAGCTACATGTCCCACATTACCATTCCGAGTCACGCCGATTCGCTTCACAAGCAGGTTGAACCGCATATTCAGTCTCTTGACACAATCGCAAATTGCGGAGAGCTCGTTGATGCAGTAAAGGTATTTGTGAATGGTGCGTGGGTTGGAATAAGCAGAAACCCGGTTGAACTTTACAATGCATTCAAGGATAAAAAGAGCAAGGGCATTATCAATATTTATACATCGGTTGTATTTGACATTCGAAACAAGGAAATTCGAATTTGCAATGACTCGGGGCGAATTATGCGCCCGGTTTTGCGCGTCAAGAATAATCGCACATTCATCACATCGGATGTGCTGCGCAAATTGGACCGCCGTGAAATAACATGGGACGACCTGGTGACCGATTGCAGAATTGATAATGCAATTCTTGAATACATTGACCCGGAGGAGCAGAATTTCAGCATGATTGCAATGAAACGCACAGATTTGAAGAATGGGTTGAATCCGACTTCACAGTTCAACTACAATTATACTCACTGCGAAATTCACCCGAGCACTATATTTGGAATATTGGCATCGTGCATTCCGTTTCCAGAGCACAACCAGTCGCCCAGAAATACCTATCAATGCATCGGACTTCATGAAAACGTTCTTATGGGAGATGGAACTAGAACACAAATAAAAGATGTTAGAATTGGAGACAGTGTCATGTCATTTTGTCCCAAAACATTTGAAGTAATTAAAACTAGGATTGTAAATCACTTTATTCGTAAAAATGATAATCCTGTTTACAAGGTCAAGACTATTAGCGGAAGAGAAATTGTAGCAACAGAAGACCACAAATTCATGACGAACTGTGGTTGGAAAAGTGTGGGTGAGTTGATTCAACAGAACGAATTAAGAGTTGGAATAACTCACTTTCCTACACACATTGGAGATAATAAGATTGGAGACAAATGCATATTGTGTGAAGATGAATTTATTAATAAGATGAAAGAACTCGAAATTGACGAAACTAAAAATAGAAAAATAAATAAAGTACAAAAATATGTTAGTAAATTAAAAAATATCGGATTGCTTCCGCTTTATGAAAATAATCCTAAATTAACAACATTGTCAAGAATAATTGGATATTTATATGCTGATGGTTCAATTAATATATACCAAAAAAATAGAAAAAATGTCAACAATGACGGTGTTTATTTATATAAAGAATTTCAGTGTTCGTTTGATTTCGGACAATATTGTGATGCATTAGAATTTACAAATGATTTGAAATCAATTGGATTTGACAAAGATATTAAAATAATGGAAGGAACAAGAACATTTAAAAGTAAAGATAGTGACAGAGAACAAACACACCATACATATGCAGTAATTTATAATGGATGTTTTCCAGCATTTTTAATAAGTATGGGAATAGGATATGGAAAAAAAACAGAAACTGTTAGAAATAGCATTCCAAATTGGATAGTTGACAATAATGCATATGGGCTTCAGTTCATGAGAGGGTTTCAAGGCGGAGATGGATGCAAAATCAGATGGGATAAAACAATTGATAGAAGGTTAACTACTATTAAAAGAATATATATTATAAAGATTCAAGAGACATCACAACAAATCAATCCAACTTACAAGGAGTCTCTGGTTTCATTCATGAATCAATGTGCTTTAATATTAAGTAGATTAGGAATTAATACATTGCATGTGAAAGAAAGTAAAATAAGTGAATCAAGAGTAAAAATATCATTTACCATTTCAAGTAAAATGGATAATATTATAAAATATTATGACACAGTTGGTTATGCATATTGTAACACTAAAAATATACATTCATTTAAAGTTATTGAATACCTTAAAACAAAAAAAAATAATAAACAAAACAAGTATTGTGGAAATATCGAAGAATGGATGAGGGATATTCAAGTTGTTAATAACTTGGCATTTATACCAATTGAGTCTATAACAAGACAAGAAGATTGCATGATATCTGACATTGAAGTTGAACACGATAACCATTCATTTATTGCTGGAGATAATTTTGCAAGTTCAAATTGCGCGATGGGTAAGCAGGCGATGGGAATGTACGTCACGAACTTTTACAACCGGATGGACAAGACGGCATATGTGCTATCCAATCCAATGCGTCCGCTGGTCGACACCCGCATCATGCGCATGATAAAGCTCGACGAGATTCCATCCGGCGCACCCGTCATCGTTGCAATTATGAGCTACACCGGCTACAATCAAGAAGACAGCATCCTTGTAAACAAGGGCGCAATCGATCGCGGTTTATTCAGCGCAACCATTTATCACACCGAAAAGGACGAGGACAAGAAAATCAACGGCGACGAGGAAATTCGATGCAGACCGGATTCCACAAAAACGAAAGGAATGAAATTCGGAAATTATTCGAAACTGAATAGCAAGGGCGTTATTCCGGAAAACTCCGTCATTGAAAATCGCGACATTATCATGGGCAAGGTAATGCCCATCAAGGAAAACAGGAACGACCACACAAAAGTAATCAAATACGAAGACGCCAGTAAAATGCACAGGACAACAGAAGACTGCTACGTCGATAAGAATTACACGGAGCGCAACGGAGACGGGTACGTCATTTGCAAAGTTCGCATTCGCACGTTTCGCAGGCCGGTCATCGGGGATAAACTCAGTAGTCGTCACGGGCAAAAGGGAACCATCGGGAACATTATTCCAGAAATGGATATGCCGTTCACAAAGAGCGGGCAGCGTCCCGACATTATCATTAATCCCCACGCCATCCCCTCTCGTATGACAATCGCCCAACTCAAAGAAACTCTTCTCGGGAAAGTTCTACTAGAACTCGGCCTCTTCGGTGACGGAACATCCTTCGGAGAACTCGACGTTTACACCATTCGCAACGAACTCCTAAAGCTCGGCTACGAAAATAACGGGAATGAAGTCTTATACAACGGCCTATCCGGCGAACAAATCGATTCAGACATTTTCATCGGTCCCGCATTCTACCAGCGCCTAAAACACATGGTCAACGATAAACAACACAGTAGATCCATCGGTCCAATGGTAAATCTCACGCGTCAGCCTGCGGAAGGTCGCTCGAGAGATGGAGGGTTACGATTTGGGGAAATGGAAAAGGACTGCACATTTGCTCCCATCTCACTGAATTGTGGCTTGTCGATTTGGATTGATGAAATGGAACACGTTGGAGATTATGTTCTTGGTTGGAATAAAAAGGCGAATGGAATGGTTCCTTCAAAACCATGTGCATTTATGGACAAGGGAACACGCGACTGTGTTGAATTAACATTTGAAGATGGTAGAAAACTTTTATGCACCGAAGACCATCCTGTCTTGACATCTGATAATGAATGGGTAAAAGTAAAGGACATTGAAATGAATGCAACTAAGATTAAAACCAGCGTCACTTATCCAATAATGAAACTTAAGGATGAGATTGCGGAATGCGATGGTTGGACGCTTTCATTTGGAACACGAACGCTGAGGACAGATAGTTATAAAGAGTATATGAGAACTCTTGCATTTGCGCGCATAATCGGACTTTTGATAACTGATGGAAGCATTAGTTCAAAATATGAACATGAATCAGCATCAGTATCGCTTGGACACATGATTGACGTTACCCAATTTATTGATGATATAAACATGTTTCATGACATTACTCAGAAAAAATTTAGAACGAGAAATTGTTATATTGTTCGAATTCCAAGTGAGTTTCTTGCCGATATTCTTCAACTTGGTGGAATATTGCGCGGAAGAAAAATAAATCAGCCGGCAACACTTCCTGATTTTATCTTGGATGAAAAGTGTCCTCGCCCCATTATTCGTGAATTTCTTGGTGGAATGTTTGGCGGCGACGGACACACATGTGTTCTTGGGCTGCATAGGGGGAAGCGCGACGTTATGACATCCGTTGCATTTTCAAAATCGAAAACACACGAGCATCGCGATTCATTACAAAAAATGTTTGAAGATATGCAGAAACTGCTTGGAAAGTGCGGCATTCATGATACCACAATTCAGAATTTTCGGGAAACATCCTCCTCCAAAAAGAAATTCGAATTAAAAGACAAAAGCGATGCAACGAACCGGAGTTTTCAGTTGACGCTTCATCTCCCGATTGAACAACTTATTCCATTCTCTGAAAAAATCGGGTTTCGTTATTGCTGCCACAAATCCCAGCGTCTTGAAGCCGGTGTGTCGTATCGCCGATTGCGCGAAGAAGTTTGCCGTCAACATAATTGGCTGGTGAATCGTGTTGATGAAATAACGCATTTCAAAGAAATCAAAGCGAAGAACCCGGACAAGATTGTGCACACCAAGAGTGCCATTATCAAGGCAGTAGAAGAGTTGAAGAAAACGGAAGGATTGCTTCATGATTACGCGATTCCGAGTACACACGACATTACCGACCATTTGATTAAAGGCACGGAATTTGGCAAATTCACATCCAAGTCGTTTCCAACGGCGGAGCAATTCATGGAGAAAATCGGAGCATTAGACTGGTTTCTAAGTGATGATATTGAACCCAAAAAAATGGATGTAGACGAAAAAGTATTCGAAGAATGCGAAATCGAAGAAGATGATGAATTGAATGCTGCAGCAGGATATGGCGTGCAGCGCGGAAGCAATGCATTACCCACAATGAATTTAACGGTTGTCTCGCGAATCAATGTGGGACCGAAGCACGTGTATGACATTAGCGTGGAAGACACGCACTCGTTTCTTGCGAATGGAATCGTTGCGCACAATTGCATGGTGTCACACGGTGCTGCGCGATTCACGCGCGAGCGACTGTATGATGTTTCGGACAAATACCAAGTGCACGTGTGTTCCAGGTGCGGAATGGTCGCAGCGTTTAACGACGCGTTGGGCATTCATTGCTGCAAGATGTGCGACAACCGGACAGAATTTGCGCTGGTTGAAATTCCGTATTCATGCAAGTTGTTGTTTCAAGAACTGCAGACGATGAATATCGCGCCGAGAATCATGACGGAATAGTAAATAAAATAAATAATAAATGTGGAATAAATATTTTTATAATTATAAAAATATTTATTGTGATATGTAGAAAATGTAAATGTAGAATTTTAGTTTTATTTTTTCTTTTGAAGATTTTTCTTTTGTTTATCTCTCTTTCTCTCTTCTTAAGAAAGTTATAATGGAAATATAATCCTGGAATCCTGAATCATGAACACACCCAATTAGTCGCAAAACATGTTGGCAATAAAAAACGCGCCCACAAGTCCTAAAACTGCGCCTAAATGATAATTGTATTGCATTTTCTTGTATACGCTTAACCACGCCTGTTTTTGTTTATCTCCGTCAATGTGAAGTATCATCCAGTCGCTTTTTGGAGAGAGCATGTAATAAAAATAATTAGTTGTAAAGGTTATTGCGCCAACAACGCAGATTGTTGAAAACCGATTTATTTTGTATGAATTTTTCGTTGCGCTTTTCCAGAATAAGAATAAAAAGGACAAGACAAGTCCTAGTCCGAATCCCTTGAAATAAATTTGACGACGTTCATCTGCAATCTTTTTATAGATTGCTTTTTGTTTCGCGGAGAGAACCGCCGTAAATTGTTGTATAGACAAAGTGCTGTCTGAATTGTACATTGTGAAAATCATTGCAACGATGAACATTGTTGCAATAATGCAGCTTTTCATGCAGACCATTATTAAGTTTTCAAATAATTTATTATATTGTATAAAAATATTTTATTTTTTGGTTCATTTGGTATAATTTGTATAATACCGGTGCAACATCTCTCTTAGTACCAAATCCGCCAAATCATTGTATCCTGTGGTTTCACAGTGTAAAATGGCACTTTTTTTATCCCTATAAATTTTTACAGTGGTTTGAACTTTTTTTTCCACATAAATGTCAAACAGCATTATACCTTGCAATAATAATGCATCTTCATTCAGTTGAATATTTGCATAACCATTATTAGTTTCTATATCATATTGAAGAGTATAACCATCTTCAACATCCATTATTTTTTTACTAGTGTCTTCGAGAGCAAGAACCACGTGTTCCAAATTGAAATCATTGACAATCATTGCTTGCATTGTGATAGACGTATATAATAAATCATAATATTATTTTATTAAATCAATTTTATAATATAATATTATAAATTATTCATTATTTCATTTCATTTTATTTATTTTATAATATAATATTATATTAAATAAACGAGTAAACAAGATGAAGATGATTTTAGGAGGTTTTTATAATGGTTTTGCTGCGCAGTTGATAGGAGGAGGTTCAGGTAAAAGCGGAAGTGGTGGACCGGAAGGTGGCAGTGGTCGCGAGATGCCGCGAGTAACGCTGAGAGAAGCGTGGAATGGTTCGGCTGCAAGCGGAACTGTGAACAATTTAACTGTGGCTGCAACTCCGTTTCGCGCAGTAAACAATGCCGGAGATTTATTGAATCGTAAAAGTTATACTTCAGGCGGTTCGACACAAATTAGTTCTTTAAGGGGTGGAATAACTGGATGGAAAACAATGGCGGGAGCAATTCAGCCGCATCCTGATAAGACCGGAATTCCGTCTTCTACGTGCAATGTGAAATATGTGTATGACGGTTCAGATTATACCACATTTAAGAAACTTCAGGCAATTAATCGCAATTACAATAATTCGAGTTTTGGTGGAGATTTGAATAGCGGCTCTCAATCGGCATTTAGAGCAACTAGGAGATTTTAATAAGGGTTCTTACTTTACTTTATGTAATAAAAAATATATAAATACAACATATATACGACAGTTTACATGGCTCAACCTCAACCAGTAGGACTCTTGAACACGCCCCAACTATTACAGGCGTATTTGAATTCATGTCCGCCTGGATTAACAAATTTAAATTTGACAAAAAATCAAATAATCTCTTTGAAAGGAGTTGTATTTCCGCCTGCATTAAAAGTATTAGGTTTGTTTGATAATAAAATAACCTCTTTAGAAGGAGTCCAATTTCCGCCTGCATTAACACATTTATATTTGCAAGGTAATCAAATAACCTCTTTAGAAGGAGTCCAATTTCCGCCTACATTATACCAATTGTTGTTGAATCAAAATCAAATAACCTCTTTAAAAGGAGTTCAATTCCCGCATATATTAGTATCATTACAATTGCAAGGTAATCAAATAACCTCTTTAGAAGGAGTCGAATTTCCGCCTACATTATCATCATTACTTTTGGATAATAATCCATTAACATCTTTGACGGGTATGATAAATCCAAGTGATTTGGTTGAAAAACAACTTATGGCTCAATATCCTTTATTATACGTACGTGATATTGCGAATGAAAAAGTAAAATTAAAAACCGCTAAAAAAGAGGTGACCGATATTTATAAACTATCCACGAACAACAGGATTAATACGATTACATCATTTTTACGCGAAGGCATGGAAGCTCGCTCCAATGAGAATGCAGAACTTTTAAAAGGAACCTCATGTATTAAAGTGATGATATATGGAAAAGTGTATCTAGTGCCATTTGACGCAACAATGTCGGTTCAATCTGTATTGGATTATTTAAATGATAAGTATTATATTTCAGCATTGGTTCCAAATTGCAGTGTTATGCATCTTAATTATAACGGGTTAACATTAGAACCTGAGCAGACTTTAGCAGATTATAATGTGCAAGTTGATAGTCAAATTAATGTTAAATGTAAAATAGAAATAAACTATGGAGGGAAACGAGCCAAACAAACTATTAAAAAATCAAAAAAAAGAGTAAAAAAATATACTAATAAATCTATAAGAAACTATAATAAAGTAAGAAAAATATAAAATGCAAAATATGAGAGATTCTGTTTCAACATCGGTAAACATAAAGTTGTTTGAAAATAAACAAGATGCACGTTTAGCGCATATATTGAAATCCAAACTAGTTGAAATTCCGCTCTACATATTTGCAAATAATTGCATAGAAAATTTCAATTCTGATAGGTTGAAAGAATCTGCTGCAAAGGCTTATCCACTAGATGACATACCGCGCGGAAATGCTGATACAAGTAGTGTCGAGTATCATCAAAACCAAATAAAGGAACAAAATGATATCGATCCGATTTGGTTAGTTTACAAGAATAAAAAATATATTTTGTTAGATGGAGCACATAGAATTGTTGCAAGTTATATAGAAGGCGCTGAGTTTATACGTGCTTATGTAATATACATTTGAATGCATATTTAATTCAAATTTTCGATTATAAATTCAAATTACTTACAATATATTAATTAAGCATAATATATTATATCATAATAAGTTATATCCAATGGTGTTTAAATTAAAGTATAATTTCAACGGTCCTCCCGATAGCCACGTGTTGATAAAACAGCGTGGAAATAATGCCACATTGACTAGCGTTAACCCGATGCCGCAACAATTTTATCCGTCATCAAACGACAGCGTGTTTGCAATGGGTCGGCGCGCATTTGTTCAAACCAAAGGGGAGCCGAATGGTCCGAACAATACAGATAATAAAGTTGCCGGAAATGTGCGTGGAAATTTTGGAACAACTTTTAATCAAATACCGCCTCATAAACGTGTTGGTTTAGTTGGGAAACCTATATCATTTCCGCAAGACAGTTCGCAGCGAATTGAGCGTCTGAAAAATAATGCAATTGGTGGAGGGAGTATGAAGGTTGGTTTAGCAAAAACTGCGCCCATGTCATTCAAAAGCAACGACACAACTAGTCGAAATATTGCGATCCGAAGGTGTCGTGCTGGAGGGTGCGTTGCGCCAAAAAAGAAGGGTGCAAATAATTCATTCAAGTCGGGAGGGGGGTCAACTTATACAAGTATAGGAAATCGTCAAATATTTGCCCCATAATTATTTTTTTTATAATTTCAATAATAAATATATAATAATATACTATAATTATATATAATATTATTAATTCAATGGCAACAAGAATTTCTTTAAAAAAAAATAAAAGAACAAAACATGGCAGGACACGTCGTCAACGTCAACGTAGACGACAGATGCGCGGAGGCGATTTTCTTGATTATTTTAAACCAACTGTTAAAGATGCTGCTTATTGTCAAGCTGAGTTTGAGAAATGTAACGCTAGTATCAATCCGGATTCAGATGGCTCTTCAATTTACCCCAGTTTTCTTACAAATCTTTTTGGGAAAAAAAAAGATTCTACGAATGAAGTAGAAGGAGAAGATCAAGGAATTGAAATGCAGGAAATTGCTGGTGCTCCTCCTGCGGAACCCGCTGCTTTTTCTGCGGAACCCGCTGCTGCTGAAGGCAATTTATATTCGAATAATAATTTGAATAATAATTTTACAAACGATACTTTAGCTTCTCCTCCTGCGGAACCCGCTGCTGAAGGCGATTTTACAAATGATACTTTGGCTTCTCCTGTGGAACCCGCTGCTGAAGGCGATTTTACAAACGATACTTTAGCTCCTGTGGAACCCGCTGCTGCTGAAGGCGATTCATATTCGAATAATAATTTTACAAACGATACTTTAGATGCTGCTTCTCCTGCGGTATCTGCTCCTGCTTCTCCTGCTTCTCCTGCTTCTCCTGCTTCTCCTGCTTCTCCTGTGTTGTCTCCTGCTGATGATGATTTATATTCTACAATACCTATAAATAATGATTCAATTGGTAAAGATTTTTCATATTCGAATAATAATAATTTTACAAACAATGAATTAGCATCTGCACAAAATAAAAAAGTATTGCAAAATCAAAATAAAATGGTAATAGGAGGTGGTGGCAGCAGAAAAAAATATAAAAAACGAAATGCAAACAGGTCAAAAAAAAATAAAAATAGAAGAAACAAGAAAAAAACAAGCAAGAGAAATTAATTATTTATTTGTATTTTATAAGTACTTAAATATATAAAATTTAACATCATGTTTATATATGAATAAACATCATGTTACCATAAGCATGTGCGAGTGAGCGCATGGCTTAGTGGGAAACCTTCTGTTCAAGAAACATCTACTCTCATACACCATTGAGAACATGGGTTCGAATCTCGACAAGTCCCAAAAAAAAGGCTTTGAAATAAGAGCATTAAAAAGAAAGAAATATTTAGGGGTAGTTCCAAAAAAACCTCCTGTAGCTCAGCGGCAGAGCGTCTACAACACCGTCGTCTACTCAACAAGACTTGCAAAAGTCCGAATTTGAAGATGGTTATCGCCTTATAAGCGGA
>Ga0268276_1003290_pt1 | contig 12710 bp, 7 predicted proteins | sample saktaG_4_FD_190145 | JGI IMG/M metagenome (GOLD analysis project Ga0268276, IMG submission 190145) | Saline water microbial communities from Sakinaw Lake, British Columbia, Canada - sak_2010_1_5_45m | ecosystem: Environmental > Aquatic > Non-marine Saline and Alkaline > Saline ...
CGTAGGTTTATAAATACCTTTAATAGTTCGGCCTAAAGTGGACTTTCCGCATCCTGACTCACCGACAAGCCCGAAAGTTTCACCTCTGTATATTTCAATATTAATATTATCTACCGCTTTTAAAATCCTTTTTCCAGACAGGTAAAAGTATTTCTTTAAATTCTTTAACTCTATGATCTTTTCTTTCATTGAAGTCTGCCTTCCCTGTCTTTGAATCGCTGAAATTGCCCAGCTGCCTGGTCATGGTACAACCAGCAGAATACCCGTCTATTATCTTCAAACTGGAAATATTGAGGTTCTTTTTCCTTACATATCCGCATTGCATAATCACAGCGATCGGCAAAAGGGCAGCCCGGTGGGATATTTAATAGAAATGGCGGGGTTCCGTTAATTGTTCGCAGTTTCTGTTCTTCATTGTCCGCCAAACTCGGCACTGCTTTTAACAAAGCCACCGTATACGGATGCCTTGGTTTATAGTATATCTGGTCCGTCTCACCCTCTTCAATAACTTTGCCAGCATACATTACCACGATGCGGTCGGCAATACCTGCGACAACACCAAAATCATGGGTAATTAGAATAATAGCCGTTTCAAATTCCGTCCTGAGTTCTTTTAATAGACGGAATATCTGTGACTGAATCGTAACATCCAATGCCGTGGTCGGCTCATCGGCAATTAAGATATCGGGGCGGTTAGCCATTGCCATCGTGATCATTACCCGTTGCCTCATCCCACCGGAAAGCTCATGAGGATACTGGTTAATTCGCACTTCCGGTTCCGGTATACCCACCAACGTCATTAGCTCAATCGTCCGTTCCCTGCTTTCCCGCCTGCTTATATCGGTATGTTGATGCAGTACTTCTCTGATCTGGTTTCCGACTTTCATCGTCGGGTTCAGAGATGTCATCGGATCCTGAAAAATCATCGATATCTGCGAACCGCAAATTTTACTCATTTCTTTTTCATCAAATTTCAATAGATCTTCGTGTTTAAACAATATTTTCCCGCTCTTGATTTCCCCCGGAGGAATCGGCGTAAGTCCCAGAATCGCCTGAGTCGAAACACTTTTGCCGCTTCCTGATTCCCCAACAATAGCAAGGACTTCACTTTTTTTCAAATAGAAGTCTACATTCCGGACGGCCGCCACTTCTCCAACGTACGTATGAAAAGAAATCGTTAAATTTTTTACATCCAGTAATTTTTCGTTGTCCATTTAGATACCTTCGCTTTCGCCCGCTTCGGGGTCCTTACTGCCGCATTTTCGGGTCCGTAGCGTCACGGAGGCCGTCGCCGATCAACTGTAATGACAACATCGTTAAACTTATGAACACCGCCGGAATAAACAGCATGTATGGAAAACTCCGCATCTCGGCAATTCCACTGGCCACCAATTTACCCCATGAAGTCATTGGCGGCTGTATTCCGAGACCGATGTAGCTCAAAAAGGCTTCGCCGAAAATCGCATTGGTAACCTGGAAAGTCGCCGAAACGATCACAACCGGTAAAACATTCGGGAAAATATGTTTTCTGGTCAGACGCCAGGTGGATGCGCCCATTGCTTTCGCCGCGATGGCGAATTCGGTCTCTTTCAAACGCAGGGTTTCACCGCGAACAAGGCGGGCCATTCCTTTCCATTGGGTCAAAGAAAAGGCAAGAATAATTGATTGAATACCCGGCCCCAGCACCACCATGAACAGGCTGACCCAAATCAAAAACGGAATCGCGATCAAGATATCGACAAAACGCATAATAATCATATCGATCTTACCGCCGGAAAGGCCAGAAATCGAACCGATTATGATTCCGATAACCATCTGGCTGAGCGCGGAGACAATAGCGATAAACAGCGACACTCGGGCACCGATCCAAATCCGGCACCAGATGTCGCGTCCTAAAGCGTCGGTTCCGAACCAATGCTCGCCGCTGGGTTCTTTATAAGTACTGAACAAATCTACTTTAGCATATTGATAGGGCACCATTAACGGACCGATAATCGCAAATATGACAAAAAGAACAAGAATAATAATCCCGATTAATGCGGGTTTATTCCTGCGAAAACGCCGCCAAACATCGCTCCAAAAAGCAATTGTTTCTGTCTCCGCCCTCAGTCCCGCTTTTCCAGCCCCCCGGTCTAGGGGGGTGAATAATTGTCGTTCAGAGTCACTCATAGTAGCATCTACCTTAATTCCGGGTATGACGACGTACGCGCGGATCGATGATTCCGTACGTAAAGTCAACCAGCAAATTCATCACTATCAAAAAGACGCCAAAAAACAACGTTAACCCCATAACCAGTGTATAATCCAGATTTTGCATAGCCAGAACGTAATGACGCCCCAGCCCCGGAATGGCAAATATGGATTCAATAATAAAAGAGCCTGTTAACACCATGGCAATCGTCGGTCCTAGAATTGTTAAAATCGGGAACAGGGCATTGCGGACTTGATGGTGGATAACAATCTGGGTATTTCTTAAACCCTTCGCCCTCGCCGTTTTGATATAGTCGGCGGTCATCACTTCCAGCATACTAGCGCGCATATATCGGGCCAGCACAGCCATTGTTCCCAGGCTCAATGCGAACGACGGCATCAAAGTATGCCAAAAAGTATCGTAGCGGGCGACTGGTAGTATTTTCAAATAAACTCCAAAAAAGTACTGTAGTAGCGCAGCAAAAACAAAGCTTGGCACCGAAATCCCGATAAGCACCAGAATGACAGTTAAATAGTCCAGTGGCTTCCCCCTGTTTAAAGCGGCGATAATCCCGAAAAAGATTCCGAAAATAATCGACATGATCATCGCCCGGATTCCCAAATCCAACGACTGGGGAAAAGCGTCTTTAATTACATCGTTAACTCTATACCCGCGTTTTGCCAGGGAATAACCAAAATCGCCGCGAAGGATATTGCCCATATAGATAAGATATTGTTCAGCCAGCGGTTTATCGAGACCGTAATGAACTCTTAACCTTTCTTTTACTTCCGGAACTACTTTCGGACCGGCAAATGGGTCACCTGGAACGAGTCGTAACAGGAAAAAGGTAACCGTCGCCAGGACAAACATTGTCAGAATCGCGACCAACACACGGTTTAATATATATTTTACCATGGTTCCTCCCCTATCCTAAAAGAAAGCAAAAAGCAAGTGCCGTCTCTCTATTCAACTTTGATTTGGCGCAAAGAAGGTAAAAAGGACGACTATACTCATGGGTCCAATCAAGATTTATTTAATTACTGAGACCTCTAAAAACTCTATCCATAGAGTTTTTAGAGGTGCCTTCATCACTCTCCCCTGCTTTGGTTTTACCGGCAAGGGAGAATTTTGCCGAGGCTGCTGATATTACTCAGCAGCCCCCATTCAATCCAAGCTATTTTACTATATCGGAATAAATATAATCGATGGCCAATCCGGAAATAGCGGTTGTCAAGCCTTTAACCCACGGCTGAATCGCTATTGCACCTTTAAAGTGTATGAGGGGTATACAGGGAGCAATATCCGAGAACAGGGCTTCCGCTTGATTGAGGATTTGCGCCCGCTTGACCAGATCCGTTTCCTTATTTGCTTTATCCAGGAGCGCGTCAAACTCCGGATTTTCAAAGGTTACACCCATATCCGTCGATTCCGAGGTCCAATACCCCATATAAGTGTGCGGGTCATCATAGTCCGGACCCCAACCGGCTCGAGCGAAATCATATGCCAGTGCCGGTTTGTACAAATTATTATAATATTGCTTGCCGGTTGCATAGACAAGGTTGATTTTAAGACCTATATCGGTAAAAACACTTAACAAATAAGCAGCGATATCTTTCGGATCTTCAACATCCACTGATGTCAGAAAGTCGAACTCAGGGAGTTGGTCGACGGAACTATATCCCATATCTTTCAGAACTTTATCCATATATGATTTCGATTTGGCGAGATCGGCCGTTTCCGGATGATATTTGCCGTAATTGGTGCTCACTTCGCCCCAGGTCTTGCCGGGGTATATTCCGGTCACCGGAGGAGTCTGCACCGTCGCTGGTAAGCCATTTCCCTGCAGCACATTGTCAATATACCCCTGACGGTCAATTGCGTAAGAAATTGCTTTCATGAAGTTGGGATTCCCTAAAATTTTCGCTTTTACCGGGTCGTTCTGGCCATGCTTATTTATTTGAAGATCTCTGATCCCTCCCCTCACATATCTTATTAACATGCCTTTGGCTTCATATTCAACCGCTTCAGCCTCACTGCGCGGAATGTAATAATCAATTTCGCCATTGTCGAACATATTCCGCTGCGTCTGTTCAGCAGGAAGAATATAAACGACTACTTTATCAAGTTTTATCTTGTCCGCATTCCAATAGTCGGGATTTTTCTCCAGTACTATTTTATCTTCATGTTTCCATTCTTTTAGGATAAACGGACCGCAGCTGGCAAGTGATTCCGCTGTAGCACCGTATCCGTCACCGAATTTTTTTACAAGATCTTCCCGGCCCGGAGAACCAAGGTGACTGCCAATCAAACCCATAAAATAGGGTACCGGGTTTTTAAGTGTAATAACAACAGTCTTATCATCTGGTGCTTGCACTCCCAATTGTTCCGGCGGCACTTCCCCGGCACGTAGTTGGGCTCCATTTTTAATATCCTCAAAAATGGGGCTTGCCGGACATATTTCAAACATGCGAACAAAAGCATGGACAAAGTCGCCAGCATTAACCGGCTTACCGTCCGACCATTTAGCATCGCGTAGATGGAACGTATAGGTCATTCCATCATCAGAAATTTCCCAAGTCTCCGCCATTCCCGGCAAAAGATTGCCATTATGGCTACGTACCAGCGGTTCGAATATCGCATATTGAACCACCGCATGGGCAGTGGAAAGTAACACTCGCGGATCCAAATTATCCAACCCCCCATCAGCAGGAATCCTAAAAACCTTTTCTCCGGATTGAGCATTAGAAGTCATGATAATCGTGAAGACTAGGGCTATTAATAATAGACCAAAAACTATTTTAAACAAGTTATTTTTTAGTATAAAATTTTTCATCACTTAAATACCTCCATTTTTTACTATTTATTAAATTATACTTTATAATTTAACATCATCACATTTAAAACGTAAAAGATTTTTTCAAACACAAGAAAGTAAAAAGAAAATTCTAACTTAAAAATTCACTATTTCAATTTAAATCCCTACAACACCGCCTCCCTTAAAGAATTTTCATCGACCTTTTAATAATAAAATGCACCTCCCCCCAAAAAATGTAAATATTACTGATAGGGTTCTAATCATTTTCAAGCAGCATCGTTTCATAATTATTAAATTAAATAGAATTCTGTCTGTCGGCCATTTAAAGTGCGGCATCCCTCTTTAGTGAAAACTACGGGTTCTTCCATACCACACCTGACATTCTGATTATTCCACTCCCTTACTGATCCTTCAGTACTTAACTCCATGGTAAAAGCGTAGTTATGCTTCATAAGCGTTTCTCCCCGTGGTAGAGGATTCTTCTGCTCCCATGGTAACCCGATTAATGGTCCCGGCTGATGTAGAAATAGTCCCAGAGAATGGGAGTATACCTTGGGACTGGAAATGCCTTTTTTACGGGCTCTCTTGAGAATGTTTTGATGTAATTCGTTTCCGGAAATCTCCTTTCGAAATTCGTCCATAAAAATGTTTTGCAATTGATTGGTTTGAGCCATAAGAGATTTGAGTCCTGCAGGTACGTCTGTTTCGCCTCGTTTTAAAATATAGGCAAGATGCTGATTATCCGAATTCAGCCTAAGATACTTAATTCCCACATCGCAGTGAATTACGTCTCCCGGTAGAATTATATTGTTTCCTTTACCGTAGTATATGGTATCTACTTCATTTCTTATAATATTGAAATACGGTCTAAAGGCTAAATCCAGTCCTAGATCAATCGCCCATTGCCAATAGAACCATACAAGATCGTCTACGGTAGTAATTCCAGGAGTAATGGTTTTACGGCTAAAGCAATCACCGATGATATAGTGGGCGATTTTTATTACATGCTGGAAAAGATCGATTTCTCTATTCGTCAGGGTTGCACCCCATCGTGCTGCTGCTTTTTCGGCGGATACTAAACGTTCTGAGTACTTACGGGGAAGTCTTTCTTTAAGTTGTCGATGGAGATTGTAAGTGAGGCCACCACCGCACCACTTTACGTTACCTATATTAACTCCAATAGTTTTGGGATCCCACTTGCTCACCAAATCCAAAAGAACGGGCCACTGTTTTTCTTCCAACTGCCCAATGTAGGGTCTTTCGTATAGATCTTTGGTGTCAGTGCCGGATACATTATACCTCTTTATTTTTCCATCCCCTTCGTCAACAAAGATCAGCATCTGCAGAATGGGACTCCAGCAATCCATAGGAATCATAGTTTTGTAAACAGGATCGAGATCATCTTCCTGACAAAGGATAATCCACATATCCAGATCGGCTTCTTTCATAGCCAAGGGCAGAACCGTGTCTAGGCGATCCCTAACCAGTTCTGTAATAAGGTTTGACTGCTCCCTTACTGGCAGAATTTTAGGAAAACCACATTTCCCAGTGTTTCTAATATTAGCTCTTTCAGACATACCTACCTCCTTATACTTAAATTAATAGATGAATTCTTTTAAAAGTATATAATATTATTTTTTTGATTAAATTTTATGACGCTACTTATTTCTATGATTTCTCTATTTGCCCTCTTTAATATTCCTGCGGAGTAGGATTGAAAATGTTTATTGAGGTTGAGGGTTTCCGATTTCCACATCCACTAACTAATAATACAAAATCAGCAGCATAATACAAATAATCAGAATTGTTTTCTTTGCACTTTACCTATTTAATGTAATCGTTTACAATTGTTAATGATTACATTTTATACCAATTTTATTATCCTGTCAAGATAATTTTGTAATTTTTAAACACGGGAGGATGCGGGATTGGTTTAACGGAAAAATCACTATCGCTTTACTGGATTTAGAAAACTCAGAGGCAAAAATTATAGAGCTGGCGGGTAGTGTGTAGCGCATAGAAATAGTTAGCTGGTTACATGGTTAATTGGTTAAGATAGCGAACAACGTATCTAGTATCTCGTGAATCGTATCTCGCGAGCACCAAGAAAGAGTATTGTTCGAAAAAATAGTAAGAATTAATAATTGATATGGATTATATGGCTTCTCTTTATGTCATCGCGAGGAACGAGGTGACGAAGCAATCTCGATGAGATCACAAGATTGCCGCGCTCCGATAAATCGGAGCTCGCAATCACAAGAAAAAAAACGGGGCGGATGAATCCGCCCCCTAGTTTTATTCTCTCTGACTTGCTTCTTCTAACAGCTTCAAAGTCTGTTCCAGTTTCTGCAGTTCTTCTCCGTACTTGCTCCAGTTACCTTCGCCGGCAAACTTTTGAGCATTCTCAAAATATCCTGCAGCTTCCTTAATTAAATCTTTAAGAGTTTTTTCTTCGCCAGTTACTATGACTTCTTTTTCTTTAAAAGTTCTGGCAAAAAGTTTCTCTAAAGCATCTTCAAGATTATTCCCTATCACCACATCAGAACCATTAGAAACGATTACTCTCTTAAGCTCGGGAATCTCACCCGTCTCAGCCCGTAAATACAAAGGCTCAACATAAATAATCGATTTTTCTATAGGAATTACCAGCAAATTTCCCCGGATAACCGTAGAGCCCTTCTGCCCCCATAGAGTCAGTTGCTGAGAGATTTCTGAATCCTGGTCAATTCGCGCCTCTATCTGCATCGGTCCAAAGATTAGTTTTTCCTTGGGGAATTTATAAACTACCAAGTTCCCATATTCCGGCTGGTCATTTTTAGCAGCTAGCCAAGCAATCATATTATTCTTGGTAGACGGAGTAAAGGGAGTCATTAAAATAAATTCTTCTCTATCGTGACCCGGAAGCTTAGTTACAATATAATATGGTTCCATCCTGATTTCATTTTCCGCATAAATCTCATTAGGAACATTCCAATAATCTTCCTTATTATAAAATACATCGGGGTCCATCATATGGTAAGTAGAATAAAGCTCAGCCTGTACCTGAAAGAGGTCTTTGGGATAACGAATATGTTCCTTTAAATTCTCGGGCATCTGGTCAAAGTTCTTAAACAGTTGAGGGAATATATTTTGATATACTTTAACTAATGGGTCTTTCTGATCTACTATATAAAAATCCATAGTACCATTATAGGCATCAATTACTACTTTAACCGAATTTCTAATATAATTGAAGTCACCCTTAAGAGGAGTAGAGTAAGGATAATTACTGGATATGGTATAGGCGTCTTGTATCCAGAACAACTTCCCTTCTTTGGAAATTACCATATAAGGGTCATTATCATATCCCAGGAAAGGTGCAACCTTATTCACTCTTCCCTGAATATTTCGATAAATCATGATTCTGCTCTCACGAGTAAAATTGGTGGTAAGTAAAATTTGAGGATTAGAATATTTTATAGAAAATAAAATCCTTCTCCACAAAGAAGATACTGGCAACCCACCACTACCCACATAAGTACTATAGACATTTTCGTCTCCTTTTGGATAATCGAATTCTTTGGCTTTAGTCTTAACGATTACATATCCTTCGGTTATTTCTCCATAATATATTTCTGGTCGGGTAATAGTCAGGTCTACACTGGAAACAGGAGGAATATCTTTAATTAATAAATAAGGGAGGCCCTCTCCGCTAATCTTATTAACCGGGTTTACCACCACTCCATATCCATGAGTATAAACCAATTTCTCATTAATCCAGGTTCTGGCCTGTTCTGGTATTTTTGCTGAGTTTAATTCGCGGGGAGAGACCATCACCTGTTGATAATTTCCGTTAAAATAATAACGGTCCATATCCACACTATTAAAATCATAATAAAGCCTGATGGCCTGAATCTGTTTTAAAGTCTGTTTTATAGGTCTCCAATCCCAGAGTCGGATATTTCCAATCGTCTCTCCATTTTTTTCAATATCTTCGAAGCTTATTTCTTCCTTTACCGGAAATTCCTCTTCTTTAATCTTATCTAAACCATAGGCTAATCGGGTAGCTTCAATATTATTTAATATATAAGGTCTCTCCTTGGTGCTTTCATTAGGTAAGACTATTGCTCTCTGCATAATCTCGGGATAAATTCCTCCCAGCAAGATAGAGACACCAATCAACACCGCCAATCCCAAAACTGGCAATTTCCAATTTTCTTTCCTGGCAGTTGCAAAAAATAGTGCTGCGCAAATCAAAGCTACTACCATTAAAACTCTCAAGGCTAAAAGATTGGCGTGGATTTCTGTATAACCGGCTCCAAAAATAACCCCTCGAGTAGAGTAGAGAATTTTAAAGGTATTTAACCAATACTGCCAGGACTTTAAAATTAATATTAAGCCGATTAGCAAAGACAGGTGCATCTTAACTGGAGTTTCAATAATAAGTTTTTTAGATTCATATTTTACTGCTTTTTTAATAACATAAATGGCAGCCACTGCAACGGTAATAAGGGTAAGAGCAAAGGATAACCAGTTTCTGACGAATTCCCAGAAAGGAAGACTGAACATATAAAAACCGATATCCCGATTGAAGATAGGATCGGCTATTCCAAATGAAGTTCTATTTAAATAAATCAGAATTTTCTCCCAGCTGGAGCCTTCGGAGAATCCCATAAATAGAGCCACAATCAGGGAAAACCATAAAACAAATTTTTTATTTACCTGAATATTTTGCAAGCTTTTATATAATTGAATCTCCGGCCTTTCAAACTCATCCTGGCTTATTTCCACCTGAAACTCAGGAGCAAAACGTCGGGCAAAAGAAAGATTTATAAAAGACAAGACAAAAAATACTGCAGCAAAAAACAGCATGACTATCCCTTTGGTCAACAGTATCTTCCAAAAAACGGTAACATATTGTACTGACTTAAACCATATTAAATCAATATAAATTGAGGCGATCGCACCCACAATTATTACAACTAAAAAGATTATGCCAATAATTATCCACTTTAAATTTTTTGCTTTATTTGCCATTTCTTCCCTCCAATTTTTATTTTTTATACTTGTATTATATCATTCTGTACCAGTATTGCAATAAATGAAAAAAGTTGCCAAAAGGTGCCAGGCACCTTTTGGCAACTTTTTAAAATAAATCCTTATAACTTTTAAGTTTAAAAAGAGATTCTGTGTTTTTTATTGCCTTCACAATTGCCCGAGCCATTACTTCGGCAGCAATAGCCCCTACCACATTCACCCCGGCCTCTACCTCACCGGTGGCCATACAAAAGATAGTATCTCCATCAAACATGGTATGAGCGGGACTTATAGTCCGGGCATAACCATCCTGAGCCATCATCGCCACCTTAGTTGCTCCGGATTTGGTCAATTTTGCATTAGTAGCTATTACTCCTATAGTAGTATTTTTTAAAAAATTACTTTCGGTTCCTTGAGGTAGACTTTTCAGAAAAGATATAGTATTAACAAATCCTTTTTTATCCTCATCCAAAGCCCCAGCAATAATCTCTCCGCTTTCCGGGTCAACTACATCTCCAAAACAGTTTACTGCCACTATTGCTCCTACGATTAGTTCTTGAGACTTAAAACTAGCGGTACCCAGGCCGCTCTTCATACAGCGAAGTCCGCCAAATATTTTCCCTACCGTTGCCCCGGTCCCAGCTCCAACATTACCCTGCATAACCTCCTCTTCGTTGGCCTTAAGACAGGCGCCATAACCCATCCTGGCATCAGGTCTTATCCTGTAATCACCTACTGCAAGGTCAAAGAGGACTGCCCCAGGGACAATAGGAACCTTGGTTAGCACTACATCAAAACCTATTCCTTTTTCTTCCAAATACTTCATCACACCTGAGGCTCCATCCAATCCAAAGGCGCTGCCTCCACTAAGATAAATAGCGTGTGCTTTATCTACCAGATTTACCGGATTTAAAAGGTCCGTCTCCCGCGTGCCCGGAGCTCCTCCCCGCACATCAACTCCTGTTGTTGCTCCTTTTTCGCAGATAATCACCGTACAGCCAGTCCCGGCTTTTAAATCCTGACTGTGTCCTACTTTTATCCCCGGCACATCTATAATGGTATCCTTTAAAACTCTCGAACTTTCCTTGTCTTCCATCTCTTATACTCCTCATCTTTAAGATTATTTTATCCAAAGCTTCTATCTAATCTCTTTTTTAAATTATAACTTATTACAATATTCGGCAAAACAAATAAAAAACCCTCTTTTCTATATTTTATCCCTCAAAAATCGCACTTTTTTAGTTAAATTTTCATTCTTTTAAAATATAAAAATGGTTATTTCTAGGGGTTTTAGGATTTCCGGGAGGCCAAAAAAGTCTAAAAAAACTCGTAATTACGATTTTTCGAAAATTGATGCCTTAAAAAAAGCACTTTCAGTACACTTAAAGGGTATTACTGAAGAAATAAATTATGTTTATTTTCAAGGTAGAAATCAATTTGATATAATAAATTTCATTAAGAATATTTATTTAATTTTTTAAGTTGTCTAAAGTTACCTTCTAAACTGTAATATAGTTTCTTGTATAATTTATAATAATTGTTATATTTTTCGGTACTTTGAATCCTGGGTACGATAGTCTTTTCAACTTTAATAATTCTATTCACTGCTTCTGCAAAACTACTATATACGCCGACACCTACTCCGGCAATCAAAGCTGCTCCAAAGGCAGGTCCTTCCTCTGCATTTAAGAGATTTATCTCTTCACCTAAGATGTCAGCCAATATCTGCTGCCATATCCTGCTTTTTGCTCCCCCTCCGATAGCCCTTATCTCTTTGATCTTAACCCCTTTATTTTTAATTAATTCCAGAGAATCTTTTAGGGCAAAAGTTACACCTTCTAAGACACTTCTTATAAAATGTCTTTGGTCATGTTTACCGGATATACCAAAATATACACCGCGAGCGTTAGCATCATTATGGGGAGTCCTTTCTCCATAAAGATAAGGCAAGAAAATCAATTCTTCACTACCAGGCTCTATCTCTCCTGCTAATTGATCTAATTTAGCATAACTTAATTTGTGGTTGAATAACTTTCTCTCTAACCATTCATAGGACATACCTGCTGATAGCATTACCCCCATCATATACCAGCTATCTGGGCAGGCATGATTAAATAGATGTATCCTTCCTTCCTGGTCAGCCTGGGGATTGTTAGTCTGGGCCAGGACTACCCCTGAGGAACCGATGCTGACCATTACCCTTCCTTCTTCTGTTATTCCACTTCCCACTGCTCCACAGGCATTATCAGCTCCTCCAGCTACTACTTGAGTTCCGAATTTTAATCCGGTTTGCTCAGCTATATTTTTAGTTATCCTACCAGCTAAATCGAATGAATTAAGCACTGGGGGAAGTAAATTTTGGTCAATCTCCAGTTTTTCCAATAAGCCGCTAGACCATTTCTTTTTTATCACATCAAACAATAGAGTACCGGCAGCATCAGAGACTTCGGTAAATAGCTCACCAGTTAATCTATAGCGGATATAATCTTTGGGTAAAAGAATATGTTTAACCTTTTTATAATTTTCTGGTTCATTTTCTTTTAACCATAATATCTTGGGAGCAGTAAATCCCTCCAGGGCGGGATTAGAAACATAATGGATTAGCTGATCCAATCCTCCTGCTATAGCATAAATCTCTTTACATTGTTCTGAGGTACGGGTATCACTCCAGAGGATGGCCGGTCTAAT
>Ga0268276_1003291_pt1 | contig 12709 bp, 10 predicted proteins | sample saktaG_4_FD_190145 | JGI IMG/M metagenome (GOLD analysis project Ga0268276, IMG submission 190145) | Saline water microbial communities from Sakinaw Lake, British Columbia, Canada - sak_2010_1_5_45m | ecosystem: Environmental > Aquatic > Non-marine Saline and Alkaline > Saline ...
CGGGCGGGGTCGACATGCGGTTTGCCACCGACAATGGTGTCTGGCGTGTTCCTGATGTGAGGCTGGAGGGAACGTTCATCCGTGACGGTCCCAAGGAAGATGCTCGTATAGAGGCGGCGGTGACGGGCGGCGTGGCTTTTGACAGGGACGGCGAGACCGTCTTCGCAGAGCCTGCAGCCAAAGGTGACTTTGAGGTGCGGGTGCCGTCTGGGGGTGATCGTCTGCTGGCACCTAAGTTTAATTTGAAAGCTGGGTTGCTGGAGATAGAGGCGGCGGCAGATTTTAAAGAGTTGTCCGACCGATGTATGTTGACGGCCAAAGGCCGCGCGGCTCTGGATTTCGCCGCGCTCAAGGGATTGTTGGAGGTCGAGGGATTGGAGGCTTTTGAAATTTCCGGGCGCAAGGCGCGCGAGTTCAGTTTCGCGGCGCCGCTGGCGGGCGGGTGGGCCACTGTGTTGTCGGAAGGCGAGTTTTCTGGCGCGTCTGGTATCGAATCGTTGAAGGGCATGGGCCTGATGGCGGGACCTGCCGACATGTCGTTGCGCCTGTCACAAGGCGTCTTGAAAATTGATTACGCGCCGGTCTTGAACGGCGGGCGTCTGCGGCTGGTGCCTGAGGCTCAGGTCGGTGCGCGCGGCATCATGGTCAAGTGCCCGCCAAAAACCCGATTGCTTGAGAACGTGGCCATAACCCAAGAGATGGTCGACATGCTGCTGGCCAGAATCAATCCAATGTTCATGGGCAGTGTCGTCAAGAACGGCACGGTCACGGTTGACCTCAAGAACTTTGAGTTTATGCCTGAAGCTGTGCCTGAAAAACAGCTTGCGGCCGAGATCGACATCACATTCAACCGGCTTAGCATGGACATGGGGCCGTCGTTGCGGGAAGTCCTAGCCATGCTCAGAATCAAAGAGCGCCGTTATGAGGTGGAGCGTCTGCCGGTGAAAGTGACCATCAAGGATGGACGTGTCAATATGGCGCCTTTGCGTATCGTAGTGGACCGCCAACCGATAATTCTCAGCGGATGGGTGGCTTTTGACGGCAAGATCAAGTATTTGATTGAAGTGCCGGTTACGGACAGGTTGGCCGGTAGTACGGCAGGGCATATTTTGCGCGACACTGTTATTAAGATACCGGTGGCTGGCACTGTTGAAGAGCCCCGGCTAGACACCAGCGCTCTGAAAAACGCCATGTCCAGCATGCTCAAAAATATCGTCAACGAGCAAACCATTGAAAAGGTCGGCGATTTTCTGGAGAAGCTGCAACGCGAGATGCGGAAGTAATATACGTGCGATTCAACTTTGTTGAATCGCGAAGAATTCAGAATTCAAGAATCAGACCGCAATTCGGCGGACGGTTCGGGGAACCATCCCTACCAGGACCGCCTCGGTAGGGACGCCTCCCCGAGGCGTCCGCATAGCCCCCGCGATCATTCGTAGCACAGCCGTATAGCCGACTGAACCCTGCACCATGATTCCTGCGCAGTTAAGTTTCTACGCTATTTAAGACGTCTGAATGCCGGGTGTGAGGCGTTTCTGCCGGTCAGCCCTGCCTGGAGGCGGGGCGGGCACAGGTTTCCCAAGCTGGGCGAGCACCAACTTGCAAGAATGCCAGACTTCGCGCTTCGCCCGTTTCATGCTGACATCGTCGCCGCTGCGTTCGAACCTGATTATATAGGAAGGGTGATAGGTGGACATGACCGGGATACCGTTGAACCGGCTCCATTGCCCGCGCATGGCGGAGCCTCCCAACAAGCCCTTGATAGCGGTGTTGCCGAGCAGGAAGAGAACTTTGGGGCGGACGGCACAAATCTGTTCCTGCAGGAAAGGCAGGCACTTTTTCATTTCATCGGTTTGTGGCGTGCGGTTGTTGGGCGGGCGGCACTTGCAGATGTTAGTGATGAAAACTTCTTCACGCTTATAACCCATCGCAGCGATCATCTTGTTCAGGAACTGGCCCGCGGCACCGACAAACGGCACTCCTTGCCTGTCTTCGTCAACACCGGGTGCCTCGGCGACGAACATGATGTCAGGAGTGTTGATGTTTCCTTGCCCTGGTACAGTCTGTGTCCGGTCCTTGTGTAAAGGGCATGCCTCGCAGGCCGCGATTCTTGCGGCGATGGCGGACATGGCGGCGGCACACTCCGCCGGATCGTTTTCCGCCTTGGAAACGCCGGGCTGCCGGAGGTCGGCCTGCACAGATTTAACCGCTTGAGTTTTTGCCTGACGCTTTTCTGAAGTGGTCGCAAGCGGTTGGGCAGCGGCGGGTTCCGGTACCAAGGCGCGCAGCAGTTCGGGATCCATCTCCACCGAACGCGCCCCCATTTCCTGGAGCATGTTCACATGGTCGATCAGATCATCAATTATGCCGTTCCATGCTATCATTTTATGGCAATTTCAGGCGTTGAATCCATTAGGGTTCTGCGATTGCCAGCGCCAGGCATCCTCGCACATCTGGTCCAGACCGCGCATGGCCTTCCAACCCATTCCGCACGCTGCTTTGGCGGGATCCGACCAAGACTCCGCGACATCTCCGGCGCGGCGGGGTTTGATTACGTAAGGAACTTTTTGACCAGAGGCCTTTTCGAAAGCTTTGACCACATCCAGCACACTGTATCCTTGACCGGTGCCGAGGTTATAGACATCGAGACCCGGTTTGCAGGCCAGTTTTTCGAGGGCTTTGAGGTGTCCTTGCGCAAGGTCGACCACATGAATGTAATCGCGCACGCCGGTGCCGTCATGCGTAGGGTAGTCATTGCCGAAAACGTTTAGGCATTGCAGACGTCCCACCGCCACTTGTGCAACATAAGGCAGCAGGTTGTTGGGTATGCCGGCGGGGTCCTCGCCGATGATCCCGCTACTGTGGGCGCCTATGGGGTTGAAGTAGCGCAGCATGATGATGTTCCAGGCCGGGTCGGCCTTTTGCACATCGCGGAAGATCTGCTCCATCATCAGTTTGGTCCAGCCGTAAGGGTTGGTGGCTCCGCGGGTGGGGAACTCTTCACTGATCGGCACGGAGTCCGGGTCGCCGTAAACGGTTGAAGAAGAGCTGAAGACCATGTTTTTGCAGCCGGCCGCCGACATGGCCTTGCAGAGGTTGATGGTGCCGGTGATATTGTTGTCATAATACTCCATGGGCTTCTGCACTGATTCGCCCACTGCCTTGAGTGCCGCGAAATGGATTACGGCGTCGAACGGTCCGGATTTTTCAAAAACAACATCGAGGGCTGGACGGTCGCGTATATCGATCTTATGGAGCGGTGCTGACCGCCCCGTGATTTTCTTGACGCGCCGCAGGCTCTCTTCGCAACTGTTGCTGAGGTTGTCTATCGCCACGACATCATGGTCGGCGTTCAAGAGTTCAACGCAAGTGTGGCTGCCGATGAACCCAGCCCCGCCTGTTACCAGAATCTTCACTAATCCCCCTTTTGGTTTAGCCCACTAGTCTATCGCAAACAGCGCAGAAAACAAACGACGATTTTTTCCCGGACGCTTGCGAAAAAAACCGACACGAACTAGATATATTATGTGTTGAAAAAATGAATTGCACTTGACAACTCTGCACTCATGCAATATAAACACAGCAAATAATCTGGAGTAAGATGTATCCGGTGCTTTTAATAAGGAGTTTTGTAGTGAAGCCTTACCAAGTGTCATTGGAAATTGCAGGCGATACCGCAATGTGGACACGTCCGGATACAGGCGATTGTCCGGTCAGTTATCCAGGGCCGACCTATTCAGCGGTGGCAGGAGTTTTTAAAGCCGTTTGCTGGGGGCCAGCCGTCGAAATCGTTCCTTTCAAGGTCGAAATATGCAAGCCACTGCTCTTTCACGGTTATTCCACAAACTACAATGGGCCGCTGAAAAAGACGGGGAAGGATGGCGCCTATCAGTTTCTTGCGACCGTTCTTACGGATGTTTGTTATCGACTGTACGCATACGTTTACCCGTCCCGGGACAAAACCGTCCTCAGTGATAAGGCAAAAAACTGGGACAAAAGAACAACCTCCCCCGGACACGCCTACGCCGCAATTTTTGAGCGACGCCTCAAGCGCGGTCAATGGTTCGTTCAGCCTTGCTTGGGCTGGAAGGAGTTCACTCCGTCATATATCGGCCCATTCCGAGAAGACACCAAAGTGCAAAAGGACATCAGCACGGTATTACCGTCGATGTTGCGGCAGGTGTTTGGAGACGGGTTCAAAGAGCCGCAACGCTTCGTTTATGACCAGAATGTTAAAATTGAAAGCGGAGTGCTCGCCTTCCCGCTGAAAGGACGCGAACCATGATCGACGAACTGGTCAAAGTTGCAAACGCGATGGAAGCGTCCGGCATCTCCCCGAAAGACTGGCATCCCAAACTAAAAACGCTACCCAAGGTCACCGCAAAAAAACCGTGTGTGAGAATTTGGCTGACATCTGAAGGTTGCGTCCATGACATTGAAACAATGGCGCCCAAACTCGTTTCGCAACTTCGCAAGTACGAGCCTGATGCAGGAAAGTCCTTGCCGGGGTTCAAGGTGTATCCGCTTTATCGCATCGTGAAAAACAAGGACGAACTTACGAAGGCTCCCAAAGCTTTAACCGAAGCGATGAAGAAAAATGGCTTTTCATGGGAACAAGAACTCGCAGATGGAGAGGATTTCTGGAATAGGACACGCGAAGTCCTGCGGCAACTAAAAGAACGCGTGCTTCCCGGTGTAAGGGCGATTTGCGACGGGCGCTTACAGCCGGATGAAACCCTCGCCAAGTTCTTAGATGCGTTCGGTAAGCTCGACATTGAAGCGTTCAAACAAGGCTATGAAGAAAAAGTTAAAGAGAAGGTGATAAATGGAGACTTGCCGCTGTCGTTACTCTGCTATTTTGTGGATACGGCGAAGAAGGCAAAAGAAGATTCAGACTCAAATGTTCCTATCCCCAAAACGCAGGTCTTTCTCGACATCAAAGACTACAAGGATTATCCGGTCGCGCATCCGAACAGCATTGATCGCTTGAACGAGTTGTTGTTGAACGGCGAAGCCTCCCAACGTCCGACAATGACACATCTCTGTGACGAACCGCTTGACGCATACAGGGAAAGCGCCGTTGGTTCAGACGATAAATTTGCGCAGATAGCGGTTCCAGTTCTTGGCGGTGTCATTCTGCGTTCGCAGGTGGCCGCTGTTCCTGCGCAATCGCGTTATCACCTTTGTGATTCGGACACATTTCCTGTTGGCTCCGAGACTCGCAAACGTGTTAAAGCTGCTCTGGAATGGATTTCCGATAAAACCCGTTATGGTGAAACCTTTGGCACGGCCGGAGACAATGAATTGCTTTTCGTCTTCCCAGACAAATTGCCTCCAAGCAAAGTCCCGATGGCTTCGCTTTTTGGAGCACAAGGTCCAACGATTGGTGCGGCGGCTAAGGCGGAAAAGTTTGAGCACCTCGCTAAGACTGTGATCGATCAGTTGAAGGGTACAGGTAACGCGGTAGCCGAGGCCGAACTCAACATTTTTTCTTTGCGCAAAATGGACCCGGCTCGTACAAAGGTTGTCTATTATCGCAACATCACCGTTGGTTCTCTTGAAAAAGCGTCGAAGACTTGGCACGACGGATTTCAAAATGTACCCGGCTTGAATATTTGCGATTGGAGCGAGAGCAAAAATGAGAAGGGAAATAGTTTTCCTGTTCTTGTTGAAGTACAAACGCTTTTCCCGTTGAAGTTGCACAAGATTCTCAATACGGTTTGGATTCTCGACAAGAAGAGTAAGACCGGAACTAGACAGAACTCGGTCAAAATCTTCGAACCTTCGGTAGGGTTGAAACTGTTGCTCGACACCTCCAATCGCTCACTGGCCACGTATGTGACTGAACGGTTTATGCGTCATGCACAAACCTACTTTGTGGTTTTGTGCCGAGCAATAGGCAGAGGCGAAATAGCGCGTCTGCCAGAAAAAAATGTTTATCCCGGTATTCTCGGCCTATTGCTCTACAAACTCGGTCAAACCAAGGAGACCTACATGAATGAAAGTGCCTATCAACTCGGACGCTTCCTGCGGGTGGCGGACGAAATCCACCGCCTTTACTGCGAGATCGTCCGCAATAAAAGCATTCCGCCTGAACTCTGCGGAAGTTCGTTGTTGACCGCGATGCTCGAATCCCCGGCCCGGACACTTGATCAACTAGCGATGCGTTCAGCTCCCTACGTTAAATGGGCGAGGGCCTTCCACGACCATGAAAAGGCTGGGCTTGTTCATTACTGGATGTATCAGTGGTCACAAATCGCGGATGTGCTCCACGAACTCAAATGGCCAGCCCGTCCAGCACCGGAAGAACGCGCCCAAGTCTTTCTGGGCTATCTCTCATCTTTCCCTAAATCCGAATCAACCCCAACCGACGCATCCGAAGGAGAACAGAAATGAGCAATGAAATCAAACGCGTGACTGGCCTTCTAGTCATTGAGGTCGTCAATTCGAATCCGAATGGCAATCCCGATCAGGAGAGCGATCCGCGCATGCGCAGCAATGGGCAGGGCGAAATATCGCCGGTTTCGTTCAAGCGCAAATTGCGCGATCTGGTAGAGTTGACTGCGGGGCCTGTTTTCCAGGCAGTCACAAAAGATCTGACCGATGTGCCGGACGGATATCAGTTTGGTATTCTCGAATCTAGAGGCCGTGACCGTGCGAAAATCTCCAAAGAGATGGGCAATATCAAAGAGTTTAAAGAGGATGAATACCTTAAGAGTGAGTTCGTTAAGAACTACTGGGATGCCCGCCTCTTCGGCAATACTTTTTTGGAAGACGGTGGAGCAAAAGGATACATCAAGACGGGTATTGTCCAGTTTGGAATGGGACTTTCCGTGTCCTCAGTTATTGTCCAACGGCACACCAACACAAATAAAGCCGGAGTTCAGGAAGGTAAAAGCCAAGGTATGGCACCTTTAGCCTACCGCGTGGTGGAACACGGGGTTTATGTCATGCCGTTTTTCATCAACCCAAGCCTCGCGCACAAATCCGGCTGCAAGTCTTGCGATGTGGAATTGCTCAAACGTCTGATCCCCTATGCGTACGAACATACCCGCTCCGCGATTCGCCCGGATGTCCGTATCCGCCATGCGTGGTGGATCGAGCACAAGGATGTTTTGGGAAGCGTCCCTGATTACATGCTCATCGACGCGCTTACGCCCAAACGTAAGGGCAGTGATCCTCTCGCACCGTCAGCGACTTGGAGCGACTATGATGTTCCGTCCTGCCTATTGGAAACGCTTAAAGAAAAGGTTAACGTCTTCGATCTGATGGTTAAACCATGACTTGGCTCGCACGCAGTTCACAACAGCAAAACGTGCCACCAGAAACTTATTTGGAACATGTGTTTGGTGTTTTTGTAAGAAGCCGTTGTTATCTGCGCAGGATTCAAAAATATGCGTGGCGGAATGAGGATGCGCCGGTTATCCGACGTATCCTCGCGCTTGCCGCCGAATACCACGATCTCGGCAAGCTCGATGACGCCAACCAACGGGCCTTGGCGGACACGAAAAAAGCCGCGCATCTTCCGATGGCGCATGCGGATGCCGGTGTTGCTCATCTGTTGTCGTCTCAAGAAAAACTTGCCGCCTTTTTTGTGCGTGCGCATCACATAGGGCTGCCTGATTATATGGACATCGACAACAAAGGGCTGCGGAATCAACGCATCCAAAGCGATGTCGATGCCAGGCTCCAATGCTATTTGTCTCGACACAATGAAATCGTCCGCCCATACATAACAGATAAAATCACGGGCGGATCATCGTCGGTCTTTCCAAACTTGAAGGCGGCGGATGTTCGCCTCTTGTTCTCTTGTTTGACACACGCCGACCACGGTGATGCGGCCCGCGCCTCCGGCGAGGAACCAAGTCATTTTCACCCGCCGAAGATCCGTGCCGCCGAACGACTTGAGAAACTCAAGGGCTATGTCGCGTCTCTGCCTGCCGATGCAACAGACCGTAACCGGCTCCGTGCTACTTTCTTTGCCGCCTGTGCGGACTCTGTTTCTGACGCTGACGATGTTTCTCCTGTCACCTATTGCGATGCGCCTGTCGGCACCGGCAAAACAACCGCTGTCATGGCACGATTGCTCGCGACTGCCGCCAAACATGGCATTCGCCGAGTGTTTGTGATTCTTCCATTCACCAACATCATCTCGCAGTCGGTTAAAGTATACCGGAAAGCACTCGTTCTGCCAGGCGAGCTGGCGGAGGATGTGGTTGCCGAAATCCATTGCCGCGCTGATTTCGATGCTCCGGCGAGCCGGAAGCTCACTGCTCTTTGGGATGCCCCTATTGTTGTCACTACCGCTGTCGCCTTCTTCGAAACATTGGCCTCTTCCATGCCTTCAACGCTAAGACGCATGCAAAATCTTCCAGGCAGCGCCATTTTTCTGGATGAAGCCCATGCCATGTTGCCAGCAAAACTTCTTCCACTCGCATGGCAGTGGATTCGCTATGCCGCCGAATCATGGTCGTGCTATTGGATTCTTGCTTCCGGCTCGCTTTGTCATTTCTGGACGCTCGAAGAGTTTGGCGACAACACAGTTAGGCTTGAAAATGTTGTCCCCATAAATGTTCAGCAATCTTTAAACAGGTTTGAAGTTTTCCGTGTGCAGCACTGTTATCGCCCGAAAGCTATGACCCTCGATACGTTATCATCTTGGTTGCGTGGTTTGGCAGGGCCGATTCTTGTCGTGCTCAACACGGTCCATACCGCCGCAGCGGCGGCTCGGACGGCGACAAAGGAATTTGGTGAAGAAAATGTCTTTCATCTTTCGACCGCATTGATTCCCGCAGACAGGGAGAAAACATTGGAATTAGTACGAATGAGGCTGAAAGATAAGAAGAACACAAATTGGTGTCTGATAGCGACATCGTGCGTGGAGGCGGGCATCGATTTATCTTTCCGAACGGGTGTTCGCGAATGCGCATCACTGTTGTCATTGTTACAACTCGCCGGACGAGTGAATCGAAATGCGGAGTTTTCTGATGCTGCTGTTTGGACGATTTGTCTCGATGCCTGCAGTATGGGTATCACAAAGAATCCGGCTTACGACACCTCAAGCCGCATTCTCCGTGAGTATTTTGACAACAACCGCGAAATATTACCCGCGCTTTGTACTGAAGCTCTTAAACGCGAGGTTCGCGAAACCGCATCCATTTCAAGAGAACTGACGGAAAAAGAAAGCATATTCGCTTTTTCGACAGTTGAGCAAAAATTCCGGGTCATCGATGATTGCGCTTTTTCTGCCGTTGTACACCAGAAGCTTATCGAGCGAATAGAAAACTGGGGTACTGTTTCATGGCGTGATATTCAAAATGGGTCCGTACACGTACGGAAGAAGATCATCGAAAAGCTCGCTATCCCAGAATCGCAGCGTTATCCTGGAGTTTATCTTTGGAAGGCTGAATATTCTGCTTTCCTTGGGTATATGGAGGCCGTCCTCAAGCTTGCGGATATTGACAAAGAAGGATGTGCGATCATCTGATTAGCGGGTTGAAAAATCAGCAATGTACACGGAAGAACAACTTTTGCCGTTATCCTCTGTCAGCGAGTACGTTCATTGTCCCCGACGATGCGGCCTTAAAATACTTGAACAGGCATGGGGAACTAATGTTTTCACGGCAGAAGGAGACGTGCTGCATGAGAAAGCTCACAGCGGCAAAGACGAATCTCGGGGCGACTTAAAGATTCTCCGCAGTCTCAGGCTGCGGTCGCTGCGCCTTGGTGTCACGGGTATTACGGATGTTGTCGAGCTTCACCGGTGTGATCCTGCCGAAGGCGGTGTGCGGATTCCGGGTGTCAGCGGCACTTGGCTGCCGTTTCCGGTCGAATACAAGCGCGGCGCAGCCAAGGACATCCGCTGCTATGAAGTGCAACTCTGCGCACAGGCCTTGTGTCTCGAAGAGATGCTCACTGCCCATATTGCCGAAGGAGCGCTCTTTCTGGGTCTGAAACAGCATCGAATCCCGGTCGCTTTCGACGACACGCTCCGCGGCGAAACCGAAGCCGTATGCCTCGCGGTTCAAAAGCTGTTTGCGGAGGGTGTCACGCCGCCCGCTGACTACAACAAGCGCTGTTCATCATGTTCTCTATTTGAATCCTGCCTGCCGCGCTCTGCCGGGGCAGGCAAGTCTGCCCGAAAATGGCTCGACCGCCAAATCGAAGGACTCTGTGCCACGAATGGCGATACGAAGTCTTACGGACAAAGTGAGTCGCCTAACGACTAAAGGAGCCATGTGCGCTACGCAACTGAAAGAACTCTTGCGGCACGCGTGAAAGTGCTGGGCGAAAGTGCCGATCCGGCCGCATACAACGAGCTTGCGGAAGCTTGCCGCTCGCCTTCGCCGTTGGTGCGTCGGCTGGCAGCTTCAGCACTCGGCAAGCTCTCGGGCGTAGTAGATGCTCGGAGCAGCGTGGAGACTCTGCTGCCGATGCTGTCCGATCACCACCCGCAGGTGCGCCAATACGCAGCCAAAGCCCTTAGCGCGTTCGGAGCCTTGGCCAAAAAAGCACTGCCTGCACTGCGAGACCTCTACCGCAATCCGGATGAACAGGAGTATGTGAAACGCAGCGTGATATCCGCAGGTTTGGCAATCAAAACGGCACTGGAGATCGCCGCGAAGCATGCTGTGCATACCTGCCGCCGTTGTGGCCGTGTCGTCGCGCCTGACGAGTATGCCCGCAGCCAGAGGTTTTTCCAGCGCACCCTGTGTGATGCTTGCTTTGATGAGACTGCCACGGAACGCAGGAATTTCGAGACTAAAGTGGAGGATGCCAAACATATCAGGACACTGGACGGCACGCTTGTGCAGTCAGATGGCGAGAGGCGCATCGCGGAGTGGCTGGCCGCGAATAAAATCGCTTACCGCTATGATGACCGCCTACGGCTGATCGAGGGGTTCCAGATTCGTCCGGACTTCTATCTGCCGGAGTATGATGTCTATATCGAGTACTGGGGCATGGACACGCCGCGGTATAAGGCAGGCATGTATCTCAAGCAGGACCTCTACATGCACGCAGGCAAAAAGCTCATATCGCTCTACCCGGATGACAAGCTGCGTCTCGATACCGCGCTGGGCGCCAAGTTGCCGCCGCTGGCCGGTATTCCGCCGACCTTCGCCGCGTCGGACGACTCGCTACAGTCGGCAAGTGCGACGCAGGGGGACACAAAATGAAAAAAATGCTGAACACGCTATACGTCTCCACCCAAGGCGTATATCTGCACCAAGAGGGCGAGACAGTGGTGGCTAGCCTGAACCGCGAGACCAAGCTGCGTCTACCGATACACACGCTGTCCGGTATTGTATGCTTCGGTCAGGTCGCTTGCAGTCCGCCTTTGCTGGGGCTGTGCGGTGAGCGTGGTGTGCATGTGAGCTTTCTTTCAGAACGCGGCAAGTTTCTGGCGCGTGTCACGGGGTCGGTCTCCGGCAATGTGCTGCTCAGACGCGAACAGATACGCCGTTCCGATTCTCCGTCCGGCGTGCTGAAAATCGCCCGCAGCTTCGTATTGGGCAAGCTAGCGAATAGCCGGACGGTGCTACAGCGGGCACAGCGGGATCACGGCAAGAGTGATGATTTGGAAAGGGCTGTAGACGCGCTTGCAGACATCATGCGGCGGGCGCGGCTCGTGGCTGACATAGATGCTTTGCGCGGTCTGGAAGGGGAGGGGGCAAACCACTATTTCAAGGTGTTTGACCATATGGTGCTTGCTCAGCGCGAGGTCTTTTCAATGGTGGTGCGTTCGCGCCGTCCGCCGCTCGATCCGCTGAATGCAATACTTTCATTTCTTTACACAATCCTGGCGCATGACTGCGAGGCTGCGCTGGAAGGTATTGGGCTAGATCCGCAGTTCGGTTTTCTGCATGCTTTGCGTCCGGGGCGCCCCAGTCTAGCATTGGATTTGATGGAGGAGTTCCGGTCGATTCTGGCTGACCGCGTGACGCTCTCTCTGATAAACATGTTACAGGTCAGTGGCAAAGGGTTTAAACAATCAGAGTCTGGCGCCGTGGTGATGAATGATGATACGCGCAAGACCGTTTTGCAGACTTGGCAGAAGAAAAAACAAGAGGTCATCCAGCATCCTTTTTTGAACGAGAAGTTGGAACTCGGGCTATTGCCGCATGCCCAAGCGCTCCTGTTGGCGCGTCATTTACGTGGCGATCTGGACGCCTACCCGCCGTTTCTGCTCAAGTGAGGTTGATATGCTTGTTTTGGTCAGCTATGATGTTTCCACAATTGATTCTGTTGGCAAGCGTAGGTTGCGGCGTATCGCCAAGACCTGTCTGGACTACGGCATCAGGGTGCAGAACTCGGTTTTCGAGTGCAATGTAGATAATGCGCAATGGACTATCTTGCGGGCGAGGCTTCTGAAGATATTCAATCCCGAGATGGACAGCTTGCGCTTCTATTTTTTAGGAGACAACTATCAGCGGCGTATAGAACATCAGGGGGCAAAGCCTGCGGTTGATGTTGAGGACACGTTGATTTTGTGACCCGCGAACCCTGGGCGCACATGGTTTCATCGATAGGTTCGCGGACAATATATCATCTTGCAAGGCAATAGTTTGTGTGATCTGGTAGGTCTGTGACAACTGAACAACCGGTTTTGCTGAAGTGGTTCGCGGAAACTTCAGCGTTTGTTGTTTCATCGCAAGATGTTACAGTACCGACCGTCGCGCCCTACACGGGCGCGTGAATTGAAACTTGC
>Ga0268276_1003296_pt1 | contig 12698 bp, 13 predicted proteins | sample saktaG_4_FD_190145 | JGI IMG/M metagenome (GOLD analysis project Ga0268276, IMG submission 190145) | Saline water microbial communities from Sakinaw Lake, British Columbia, Canada - sak_2010_1_5_45m | ecosystem: Environmental > Aquatic > Non-marine Saline and Alkaline > Saline ...
GTAAAAATAAGCCTAGCAAAAATATTTTTGTAATAATAGAATTTTTTGTCATAATTATTTTAAATTATTAGTATTGAAATTATACCAGATTACTCCCCTTTTTGCCAATCTACAAATTATCTAGATTCTACTATTAGAACTATATTTATAGATACACGAATTTAACAGATTTAACGGATAATAACTAATTTTTAATCCGTTAAAATTAGTTTGATTCGTTAAATCTGTGTATCTATCAACAATATACAACAAACTTGATTTTGCTGTGTTAGCGTGGTAATATAGAAACAGGATACAATATACATGGAATAAAATACAAAAAAAATAAAATTGTATATTATTCCCTGCCTACCGGCAGGCAGGCATGTATTTTAAATATTGTAATTATGTCCACCACTCGCAAAATCGCCCACAATACTATAGTACAAATTGTTGGAAAAATTATTTCAACTGCTTTGGGTTTGACAGCTCTCGGAATGATGACTAGATATTTGGGTACAGAACAATTTGGTTGGTATATTACTACTATTTCTTTCTTGGGTTTTATTGGTATTTTGATTGATTTTGGCCTAATTCCCGTCACCGCCCAAATGATGAGTGAACCCGCTCATGACAAAAAAGAATTGTTTAAAAATTTAATTAGTTTTAGATTTTTTACTGCTCTATTTTTCCTAGCATTAACACCGGCCGTTGCTTTCCTTTTCCCCTACCCCCTAGCCGTAAAGCAGGCAATCTGTTTTACCACCGTCGCCTTTTTGAGCGTGGCCATGAACCAAGTATTCTTGGGTTTTTATCAAACAAAATTAAAAATGCACATTCAAGTAATTGGCGAAAATGTTGGCAGAATTATTTTGGTGGCTGGTCTCTGGTTACTAATGGCACGGGGAGCATCTTTTTTACTACTCATGACTATTGTGGTTTTGAATAGCGTGGCTTACACCGCGGTACTTTGGATTAGTGCCAAAAAAAATACACCAGTCGGATTTGGTTTCAACTGGAAAATTTGGCAAGCTATTATGATCAAAATGTGGCCAATTGCTATTTCTATTATTTTTAATGTAATTTATCTAAAAGGCGACATAATTATTTTATCACTTTTCAAAACTCAAACCGAAGTTGGTATTTATGGAGCTGCTTATCGCGTCATAGATATTCTGGCCCAAACCGCCATGATGCTAATGGGCGTGATGTTGCCACTTTTGGCTTACGCTTGGTCAAGACAATTAAAACCAGAATTCAAAAAATATTATCAACAAGCTTTTGATGCCATGATGCTACTGGCTCTACCTATCATGGTGGGTACAATAATTTTGGCTAATAAAATTATGTATATAGTTGGCGGTGAAGATTTTGTTGATTCTAGCCGACCTCTACAAATTTTGGCTATTGCTGTCTTTGGTGTTTATTTAGGAGCAGTCTTTGGCCACGCCGCTGTCGCCATCAACAAACAAAAGCAAACCATGTGGATTTATATTTCCAATGCCATAATTACTCTAATTGGTTATCTAATTTTTATTCCAAAATTTGGTATGTATGGTGCTGCTTGGATGACAGTTTTTTCCGAACTTTATGCTGGTTTATTATTATGGGCCACTATAAAGCATTATTCCAAAGAAAAATTACAACTAAAAACCTTTGCCAAAATTATTCTGGCTTCGGTTGTTATGGGAATAGTTTTGTTATTATTAATCAATTTAAATGTTTTTATTTTGGTAATTTTGGGAATGTTAATTTATGGAGCAACTATAATTTTGACCAAAGGAATTTCTAGAGAAACAATAAAAGAGATAATTGCTACAAAGAAAGTATAAAATCGTAACTTATGACTTATTGCTTATTGCTTATTGCTTATTGCCTACTATTCGCCTTCATCGCATGGAATAGATTTAATTATGCTTTAGTTTTATTTTTCTTTCTCCTTCCGACTTACCTAATTAGATTTAATATCGGCCCACTACCAACCACACTATTGGAAATGATGTTTGGTATTATTTTTTTAATTTGGATTATTAAACAAAAATCAGTTATCAGATATCAGATAACAAAAATAATAAAAGAAAATAAGCTACTGTTTGCCGGAATTATACTCTTTATCGCTACTGCCACTATTTCCATTTTTACATCATCAAATTTAAAATCAGCCCTTGGTGAATGGAAAGCATTTTATATAGAACCAATAATCATGCTCTGTATATTAGTTACAAGTTACAAGTTACAAGTTACAAAAAAATTAAAAAATGATATAATTTTTGCCCTAATTCTCTCGGGCTTAGCAACCTCCCTCTTAGCAATCTACCAACACTTCACCGGCTGGCTAGTCCCCTATGACTTTTGGCAAAACAACGATACCTTTCGCGTCACCGCTTGGTATGGTTTCCCCAATGGTGTTGGATTATTTTTAGCCCCACTTTTCCCATTGACCTTATATGGTTTAAAACAATCAATCTTAGACTTTAAAAATAAAAACTGGAAAAAATATTTATTCCTTATTCCTTATTCCTTATTCCTTATTTTGTCTCCTTTTGCCATTTTCTATGCTAAAAGTACCGGTGCTCTTATCGGCCTAGTCGCCGGCATTGGAATCCTATTACTTGCAAACAAAAAAACCCGCTGGTTCACAATAATTATTGCAATCGTCGGTCTTTCCGGCCTTTTCTACTTTTCCAGCTTTTCGAGTCTAAGAAACGAAGTAACCTTCCAAGACCGCTCTGGTCAAATTCGCTTATCAATGTGGTCAGATACTGTTAATTTTTTAAAAGATAATCCAATTACCGGCGCTGGTCTAGCTTCTTATCCAGAAAAAATAGTTCCTTATCATACAACTGTAAATGGTGAAGGTATAGAAATATTCCACCACCCTCACAATATCTTTTTAACCATGTGGGTGAATTTAGGCCTGTTTGGTTTAGTAGGGTTTTTACTAATTTTAATTTGGTTTTTAAAAATAATCTTGTTACGTAACATGCTACGTAACAAACTAACAATATTTTTATTAAGCTCAATGGTCGTTATAGTAATCATGGGTTTAGTCGATTCTCCTTATATTAAAAACGATCTCGCAATATTTTTCTGGCTTTTACCAGCCCTACTTATTTCAAACACACAATCACAATCTGTGTAATCATTTTTAAATCAGTGAAATCAATACTATATGAATTGGAAAACCACAAAACTTAAAAAACTCGCCGAAACCTTGGCTTCAATAAAAAACGAAACTGACATGCTAAACTTTTTGCGTGATCTCTGCACTTTGGAAGAATTAGCCGAAATATCAAATCGTTGGGAAGCCGTGCAATTACTTCACAAAGAAACGCCCTATCGTGAAGTAGCCCAAAAGACTGGCATGAGCACCACGACTGTCACTCGCATTGCCCATTGGATAAAACATGGTGAAGGTGGGTATGAAAAAGTTTTGAAAAAATAAAAAATATGTAGAGACGCGATTTATCGCGTCTCTTTTTTTACACCATCCAACTTATCCACAGCTACTCTTGACAATGTTTTAATGTAGTAATACAATAATACTATATGAAACTTACTATTTTACAAAATATAGTTCATCACAAAAAAGACCTCGAGTAACAGCTCCGAGTAGCTTTACTTTGAGGTCATAATCGCCACATGGGCGATTTTTTATTTATATAATGAAATCTCTACTGTGGTGCCCATCGTATAATGGTCAATATGCGAGACTGTGAATCTTGGGATACGGGTTCAATTCCCGTTGGGCGCCCCAGTGGAGATTTCAAACAATAATTTAACTTATATATGAAAAATAACAATATTATAGAACCAAAAATACTTAAGGGTACCAGGGATTTCTTACCAGAGGAGATGGCACAGCGTAATTTTGTGCAACAAAAAATTGTTTCCGTGTTTGAGCGTTTTGGGTATGATAGTATCGATACACCGGCCATAGAATATGCCGAAACTTTACTGGGAAAATATGGGGATGAAGGTTCAAAACAATTGTATAGATTTAAAGATAATGGCGGACGTGATGTGGCCTTGCGTTTTGATCAAACAGTACCATTTGCTCGTGTTGTGGCGACAAATTATTCTAATTTACCCATGCCATTTAAACGTTATCAAATTTCTAAGGTCTGGCGGGCAGATAAACCAGCAAAAGGACGCTACCGTGAATTTACTCAGTGCGATATTGATGTTATTGGCACCAAAAATTTAGTTTCTGAGACTGAAATTGCTAAGGCAGTTTATTCCGTATTTAAAAATCTTGGTTTCAATAAATTCATTATTAAAATAAATAGTCGCCGGCTTATTAATAGTATCCTGGATAATTTAGGTGTGGAACAAACAAAACAAGTCTCTGTCATGCGTATTTTGGATAAATTAAATAAAATCGGTAAAGAAGGTGTGACAAAAGAGATGGAGGAAATTTGTGATAAAAAGATTGTTTCAAATATTTTAGACACCATGCTCTTAAACGGTTCTAATCAAAACAAATTGGATAAACTTAAAAAATATGATATTCAAGAAGTAAATGATTTTTTGTATCTTTGTTCACAAGCCCAGTTGCCTGAAACTTTTTTAGAATTTGATCCCAGTCTTGCTCGAGGTTTAGATTATTATACGGGCATTATTTACGAGGTTTATATACAAGATACGGAAATTGGGGCCGTTTGTGCTGGTGGCAGATATGACAATTTATGTAGTCTATTTAGTAAAGAAGAATTTAGCGGTGTTGGGGTGGCCTTTGGATTTGATCGTATTGTTTTAGCGATGGAAACTCTCAAACTTTTGAATAATGTCGGGCTTACTTCTGAGGTATTAGTAACTTACTTTGATAAAGAAAGTTTGGCAAGCTCTCTAAAAATTTGGGACGAATTACAGACCGCAGGAATTAATACTGAAATATATTTTGAACCAGCTAAACTACAAAAACAATTTGCTTATGCTAATAAAAAACAAATTAAGTTTGTGGTAATTTGTGGTCCAGACGAAATTAAACAAAATATGATTACTATAAAAAATATGAAGACGGGTAAACAAAAAACCATTCCCCAATCACAACTATCTAATTATTTTAATGGTTACACAAATCTATGACCTCCAACAAAAACATACGTATTGCAATACAAAAACAAGGACGTTTACAAGATCCCAGCTTAGACTTTATTAATTCGCTTGGATTTGAATTTAATCGTGCACAATTAGGAGAATTAATAATTACTTGTACAAACGCACCAATTGAAATTCTATTTGTCCGTAATAGCGATATTCCTGAATACATAAAAGCAGGAGTTGCTGACTTTGGTATTGTTGGTCAAAACGTCATCTATGAAAGAAAAGAAAATTATAAAATTATAAAACGTTTGGGATTTGGAAGGTGTAAATTGGTTATTGCTTCTCCAAAAAAATCATCCATTCGCACGGTTGGCGACTTGCAAGATGAACGCATCGCCACCTCATATGTAAATAGTCTGCAACAATTTTTAAGAAAGAATAATATTAATGCTTCCCTTATAAACATTAATGGATCTGTGGAAATTGCCCCGGTATTAGGTTTATCAGATGCAGTCTGTGATATTACTCAGACTGGAAATACTCTGAAAGCATACAAATTACAACCAATTGCAACCATTTTGAAATCAGAAGCAGTACTAATTGAAAGTCCATTTGCCAATAAAAATAAGAATATTATTTTAGATAAAATTCAATATGAAAATAATCAAACTTGCTAAATTCAAACTAGATAAAAATTACACGAAAATAATGAAACGTAGTGGCGAACAATACAGTGGTCTTTTTGACACAGTAAAAAATATTTTTAATGAAGTCTGTCAAAGAGGAGATATCGCGGTAAAAGAATACACCAAACAATTTGATAGTGTTGATTTAAAGAATTTTAAAGTAAGTAAACAAGAAATACAAGAGGCATACACTAAGGTAGATGCAAATTATGTAAAAGCATTGGAGCAGTCAATTAATAATATTACCTTGGTTTGTAAACAACAGATCAGAGATATAAAAAATACTGTAATTGAAACGCAACCAGGTGTACGAGTTTGGCAAAAATGGAATCCTATAGAAAAAGTCGGACTTTATGTGCCTGGCGGTCGAGCGCTCTATCCATCATCTGTGCTGATGAATGCTATTCCAGCTAAAGTGGCTGGCTGTAAACAAATTTCCCTTACCACTCCTCCGCAAAAGAATGGGAACATCGCTCCGGAAATTTTAGTAGCCGCCGATAGGTTGGGCATAAATAAAATATTTAAAATTGGTGGGGCTCAAGCCATTGCTTCACTAGTTTACGGGACAGAAACGGTACCGAAGGTCTATAAAATTGTCGGTCCGGGGAATGCATATGTTGCGACGGCTAAATTATATGGCTTAATGAGTGGCGAAATATCCATAGATTCTCCAGCTGGCCCTTCAGAAGTATTTATTATTGCTGATGAAACTGCCGATCCAAAATTTATCGCCGCTGACTTAATGGCTGATGCTGAACATGGCCCTGATGGTGCTTCTGTCCTCATAAGCACTTCTAAAAAATTGATTGAAAAAGTAGTAGAGGAAATAGAAAATAAGGCTAAACAATTCAAAACACAAAATAATATTACAAACTCAATAGAAAATTATGGATTGTTTGCAATAGCAAAATCCACTGACGAAGCAATAGCTTTTGCCAATGAATATGCTCCTGAGCATATTCAGATAATGACTAAAAATGCTTTAATTGTCGCGGATAAAATCTATAATGCCGGTTCAGTCTTTGTAGGTAATTATACTTGTAAATCGGCTGGCGATTATGCCAGTGGAGCCAATCATGTTTTACCGACTGGCGGTTCTGCGAAGACATTTTCTGGCCTTTCTGTTTTTGACTTTATGAAACGAATTGAATACCAACAATGTTCTAAACAAGGGCTAGATCGTCTGAGAAATACTATAAATACTTTTGCAGACGTAGAAGGATTACCAGCACACAAATATTCTTGTGGGGTGAGATTCAATAATAATAAAACATATGAAAAATTTAGTTAATAAAAATATTAAAATAATGAAACCATACAATCCACCCATTGAGGGTAGGCGTTCTTATTGTGGTCATTTGCTAGATTTTAATGAACGAACAGTGCCTTATGGGAATATGATAAGGGATGCTCTGGTTGGTTTTTCTAATCAGAATCAATTTCAATTTTATCCAGAATATGGAGAAATAGAAAAAATGGTGGCAAATTATGTCAATGTAAAAAAGAAAGAAATTATTGTTACTAACGGTTCAGACCAAGGGATTGATTTAATATTTCGAAGCTTTACCAACGCAGGTGATGAGGTAATAATCCCGAGTCCCAGCTTCGCTATGTTCTACCAGTGTGCCCAAATGTGTAACAACAAGGTAATTACCCCCACTTATGACAGTGGTGACGGTTCATTTCCTTTGGGTGAGATATTGGATATCATCAGTCAAAAAACTAAGCTGATTATTATTTGTAATCCAAATAATCCAACTGGCAACTTGGTCGATCTTAATTCAATTGAACAAATATTAATTAAAGCTAAAGAAAGCACTGTTTTGATAGATGAAGCTTATTTTGAATATTCTAGATTAACAGCTACCAAATTAATCAAAAAATATCCAAACTTGATTATAACCAGAACATTCTCTAAGGCCTTTGGATTGGCTGCTCTTAGAATTGGTTATATCATTGCAAACAGCAAAACTATTGAAGAATTAAAAAAAGTCAGGGGTCCTTATGATATAAACATGGCAGGAGTAATTGCGGTTCAAGCCGTACTTAGTGATCTTTCGCCACTCAATTCTTATCTTGATGAAGTAATGAATATATCAAAACCAACAATAGAAAAATTTTTTGATGATTACGGAATTTTCTATTATACAAGCAATTCTAATTTTATATTGTTTAAACCGCAAAATGCCGACATAGTTTTTAAATCTTTGAAAAAACAAGGTTTTTTGCTTCGCCCGAGAAAAGGATTTGGTTTTGATAATACATTGCGTTTGACTTTCGGAACAATTAGACAAACAGAAGAATTTATAGCTACCTATAAAAATATATGTCTAAAAAATTAATAAAATATGCCTTTTTAGATAGAGATGGCACACTTATCTATGAACCTACTCCAAAAGAAACAAAACTAGGTGATATACCGTATCAGATTGATAGTCTAAAAAAATTAAAAATATTACCCGGGGTTGTCAAAGGGCTAAAAAAATTATTATTAGCAGGTTTCAATCTTATAATGATTTCCAACCAAGATGGGCTTGGTACAAGTTTATTTCCTCAAATTAAGTTTGATATTGTTCAAAATAAATTTTTAAATTTACTTAAGCAGGAAGGAATATATTTTGAAGATATATTTATTTGTCCCCACTTACCAGAAGATAATTGCAATTGTCGTAAGCCAAAAATTGGTTTACTAGATAAATTTATCAAAAAAAATGATATTGATTGGAAAAAAAGTATAATCATCGGCAACAGCCAAGCTGATAAGGGTCTAGCTAAAAACCTTAATTTAAAATTCATTAAAATAGAAACTAACCAAACATTCAAATTAGATATATGAAAAAAAGAATCGCCACAATTGAACGTAACACAGATGAAACTCAAATAAAAATTGAGGTCAACCTCGATGGTACTGGAAAATACGAGATAAACACTGGCATTGGTTTTTTTAACCATATGCTGGAATTATTTTCCAAACATTCTCTGATTGATCTTAAAATCAATGCCAAAGGTGATTTAAATGTGGATGAACACCACACTATTGAAGATGTGGGGATTTCTCTTGGGGGGGCAATTAAAAAAGCTTTAGGAAATAAAAAAGGTATTAAAAGATTTGGTTTTGTTTTACCAATGGACGAAAGCCTCGTTCAGGTAGCCATGGATTTGGGTGGGCGTAGTTACTTAGTGTTAAAATATAAACCAACTCGTGAGTACGTTGGAGAATTCCCAACCGAATTACTAGAAGATTTCTTTCAAGGTTTTGTCCAAAGCTTGGGTTGTAATCTACACATAGAAGTTAAGTACGGTCGCAACGAACATCATAAAATAGAAGCTACATTTAAAGCGTTTGCCAAAACGATAAAAATGGCAGTGGAAAATGACCCACGGATGCAAAATATGCTTCCAACTACTAAAGGTAAATTATAATATGATTGCAATAATAAAATACAATGCTGGCAATGTAGCCTCTGTAGCTAATGCACTTAAAAGGTTTGGTTTTGAGTACATAATAACCAATGACCCGGAGAAAATTTTGTCAGCCAACAAAGTAATTTTTCCGGGTCAAGGCCGAGCCAAACCCGCAATGAAAAGTCTTAAAAAGAATGGGCTTGATGATGTAATTAAAAAAATAAGTAAACCATTTTTGGGTATTTGTCTGGGTATGCAGTTACTTTTCCCTTTTTCACAGGAAGATGATACAAATTGTCTTGGTATATTAGAAGGAGAAGTTAAATTATTTCCTGGCGATGAGCGAATACCACAGATTGGCTGGAATAACATTATGCCAGTAAAAACATCAAAGTTATTTACTGGTACGAAAAATGATATGTATGTGTATTTTGTCAATTCATATTATGTAGAGTCTGAGAAAGAAAATTTACTTGCAACATATCAGTATGGTAAAACGGAAGCAGCCGCGATAGTTAAAAAAGATAATTTCTATGGTACTCAATTCCATCCAGAAAAATCCGGGGAAGTAGGACTTAAGATATTGAAAGATTTTTTAAAGTTGTAATATGCAATTTAGACCATGTATAGACATTCATAATGGAAAAGTGAAACAAATTGTTGGATCAACTTTGACAAGCCGACTTGCCGTACAAGAAAATTTTGTTGCTCAAAAAGATGCTTCTTATTTCGCTAAAATATATAAGCAAGATGGTTTACGTGGAGGCCACATTATTATGCTTGACCAAACAGAAGAAACTAAACAACAAACATTGTCGGCTATTAAAACCTTTGGTAAAGGTTTGCAGGTAGGTGGTGGAATTACGCCTAAAAATGCATTAGATTTTATCAATGCTGGAGCAAGCCAAGTGATTATTACTTCATATGTTTTTTACAAAGGGAGTATAAATACTAGACGATTAGCCAAGATATCTAACATCGTAGGAAAAGATAAATTAGTTTTGGACTTAAGTTGTAAAAAGAAAGAAGGTAATTATTATGTTGTTACAAATAAATGGCAGACCTTTACTAATTTTAAAATTAATCAAGATAGTTTTGATTTGCTTGGTAAATATTGTACTGAATTTTTAGTGCATGGTGTGGATAAGGAAGGTAAACGTGGCGGTGTAGATGAAGAGTTGCTTGAGATGTTGGGAAAATTTAATACAGAACCAATTACATATGCTGGTGGTATTAAAAATTTAAAAGATGTAGAAAAAATCAAAAAATTAGGGAAAGGAAAGATCAATTTTACGATTGGTTCTGCCTTAAATTTATTTGGTGGAAGCATAAAATATAAAGATGTAATAAAAAAATATGTTAACTAAACGAATTATTGCTTGCATGGATATTGCAGGTGGACGAGTAAAAAAGGGAGTTGGTTTTAAAGATTTACAAGATGCAGGAGATCCAGTTGAACTAGCCAAAAAATACAGTAAAGAAGGTGTTGATGAACTCGTATTTTTAGATGTTTTAGCAACAGTAGAAAATAGAGGTGCTTTATTAAAACTTGTAAGCCAGGTAGCTAAAGAAATAAATATCCCGTTTGTAGTTGGTGGCGGTGTAAAAACAATTCAAGATATCAAATACCTCTTAAATGCTGGTGCAGACAAAGTTTCTATTGGTTCGACGGCAATTAATAATCCAAATTTAGTCAACCAAGCAGTCCAAGAGTTTGGCTCACAATGTATTGTTATTTCAGTTGATACAAAACGTGAGGGCAACTCATGGAAGATGTATATAAGGGGCGGTAGAGAAAAAATTGAAGTGGACGCAATTGAATTTTGTAAAGATATGGAAAAACGTGGAGCTGGAGAATTACTAGTCAATTCACTTGATAAAGATGGGGCAAAGACTGGTTATGATATTGAACTGCTTAATGCAATAGAAAAAATAACCAATTTACCTATTATTGCTTCCAGCGGTGCGGGCAAGAGAGAGGACTTTTTAGAAGTTTTTGAGAAGACTGATGTTAATGCAGCTTTGGCAGCTAGTCTGTTTCACTACGGTGAAATAAAAGTTGAAGATCTAAAACAATATTTAAATGAAAATAACATAAAAATTCGTATATGAACAAAGATATATTTAAAAAAATTAATTGGGATAAAATGTCCGGTCTTGTGCCAACATTAATCCAAGACGTAAATACTAATAATGTATTAATGTTAGGGTTTGTAAACAAAGAGTCGCTTGAAAAAACAGTAGATACAGGAAAAGTATGGTTTTTTAGCAGAACAAAAAATCGACTTTGGCTTAAAGGAGAAGAAAGCAAAAATTATTTAAATGTTAAAGAAATTCTACTTGATTGCGACTTGGATTCTTTGCTTATAAAAGTAGAACCGGCTGGCCCAACATGTCACACCGGGAATTATTCATGTTTTAATGAGAAACCAAATAATAATCTAGAATTCTTATCTAAATTATATTCATTAATTGTATCAAGAAAAAAAGAGCTTCCGCAAAATTCTTATACTGCCAGTCTCTTTAAAGACGGTCTTGATAAGATAGTCCAAAAAGTTGGCGAAGAAGCAACTGAAGTGGTGATTGCTGGAAAAAATGAATCCAAACAAAGATTGGTTGAAGAATCATCTGACTTGTTGTATCACCTAATGGTTTTGTTGATAGAAAAAAATATATCTCTTAATGAAATAATTTTAGAGTTGAAAAACAGAAAATAATTGTAACAAAAACATCAGTTGTAAGTAAAATCTTTGACATACACTAAATTCTAATTACTAATTACTCAATTACTTTGAATTACGAAACCGTTTTTAGTGTGTCATTGCGAGACCTGATTCGCATCAGGGCGAAGCAATCCCAACCATTATTGCGGTGATGATTGGGATTGCTTCGTCAGCCGATGCGAATCGTCTTCCTCGCAATGACACATTTTTCCGCCATGACACCTGTTTCGTAATTCAAGATAATTACTTTATCACTTTCTTCAAATACTGTCCTGTGTAACTTCTCTTCACCTTCATCACATCTTTGGGAACGCCCTGGGCTACGACTTCACCACCTTTTTTACCACCTTCTGGACCCAAATCAATTACCCAATCAGCACATTTTATAACATCTAGATTGTGTTCGATAATCAAAACCGAATTACCTTTTTCTACTAATTTGTTCAACACTTCAAGCAAACGGCGAATGTCTTCAAAATGTAAACCAGTGGTTGGTTCGTCCAAAATATAAAGTGTTTTACCAGTGGCACGACGAGCCAACTCAGTCGCTAATTTAACTCGTTGGGCCTCACCACCAGAAAGCGTGGTAGCTGACTGTCCCAGATGAATATAACCCAAACCTACATCATGCAATATTTTTAATTTATCTGAAATTGCCGGCGTATCATGAAAAAAACGTGAAGCCTCTTCCACTGTCATATCCAAAACATTAGCAATATTTTTTTGCCTATAGTGTATTTCCAAAGCTTCTTTATTATATCTTTGGCCATGACATTCATTACATTCTACAAACACATCGGATAAAAATTGCATTGGAATTCTGACGTAACCCTCACCTGCACAGGCCTCACAACGCCCA
>Ga0268276_1003299_pt1 | contig 12682 bp, 10 predicted proteins | sample saktaG_4_FD_190145 | JGI IMG/M metagenome (GOLD analysis project Ga0268276, IMG submission 190145) | Saline water microbial communities from Sakinaw Lake, British Columbia, Canada - sak_2010_1_5_45m | ecosystem: Environmental > Aquatic > Non-marine Saline and Alkaline > Saline ...
TCCGCGGATCATCCATGCTAAAAGCTATCGAAAAAGAACCATCTTTATTGTCTTCTTTTTTTGATGGAGACATACCACCAAATTGATATTTAAACCTGTATTCTATTTCTGCTCCTCGTTGCTTAAATCGATCCATCAAAGAATCTACTTCTTTTACCGCATTTTGTATCATATCTTTATCCTTTGATTGAAGATAAATGGTTCCATCATATACAAATAACCCATTATTAGGTTGACCACAGCTTTTTATGATAATTTTTTTATCTTTTTTAAAATAAGGCAATGAATACCCCTCCCTTTTAAATAATTTTTTATTACTCTTCAAAACAAACTCAACTGCCTTATGCCCTGTAGCAAAGATATAAAATAAGCAACCTTGGATAATTTTATCATCACTCATTTCAAATGCTTTTCTCTCTATCACATCGCTATTGCCCCTGAATATTATTGGTTTCCAATAACCATATCTATTATATCTCGTTCCATATTGGTCAAAAGTTTTTCCGTCTACACGCCAATCATTTGCTTTTTGATATTGCTCTAAATCGCCTACGTGGAGCTGAACCCCCTCATTTAAGCACATTAGGTTTCTACCCATTGTTCCTCCATACTTTTTTCGTTCGAACATCGCATATGAGTCATTAGGGAAATGAGTTTTGAACCCAGTAAGTCCGTCTTTATCTGATAAAATTTCTAACACTTCGTAGTTTGGCCAACGATGAAATTTATCTCCAGCCGCTAAATTCTTTTTAATTATATTATAAGATATAAAAAAAGCGGAATAGAATGCAAAACATCTTGTTAGAAAATCTGAAAGTTCTTCTAACGACACCACCTCTTTCCCGATGTCGCCTCCTTTTACAATTCGAAATTCATCTTCTGTTATTGCATAATCTGAATGATAAAAAGCGTTTCTTATTTCATGATGAAAAAATCCGTCTAAAATGCTACCTATCATAACTTCATCACAACCAGCTGCTAATTTTTTTATATACTCAATTTGCTTTTTGGGACTTGGTAAATGCCGTTTTGGGAAAAAACCTTTTTTCTCCTCTACCCTTACCAACTCTCCAAATGGATACATCCTATATGGTTTGCCGTGGCAACAAAGCAATAAATTAGCCAAAATTTCATATGGGGCTGACATTTCCGTAGAATGGCAATACAAAAATAGTGCTAACCTTACAGCTCTTTTGGATTGTTTTTTTGAAGAAACTTTTCTTAAAAGTTTACTAAAATCCATTGCTGCCTCTTCTGCTTCGACAAAAGCATCCCAGTGCCCACTCGTAATACCCTCTACTCTCAAAATTGTACAAAGAAAGTCAAACCCATTGGCGTTAGCCGCTCGTCCAAAAAGATGATCGAAATAAGCAAGATACTCTTTGGTGTATTTATCAAGAAGTGAGTACTTCTTCAAAAAAATACCAGACCGAGTATTAACTAATTTTTTCCATAAATTTTTGATATTACTCATTTTTAGGTTGATTATCATCTTTTAATTTTAACAAATCCTCGTCGTTTTCATAGCCCCTTAATCTGCCTGATAGAATACCGAGCTTATAATAAACGCCCTCGCTCATAAGACGCCAATTTGTTTTTTCAAGATTTGTTTTAAAAATCTTTTTAAGGTTGTGGATACTATCATACTCTACCCTATCTGGTTTATTATCCTGAACTGTAAAGTTAATTATTATATCTCTTGTAATTTCCGGCTTTGAAAATTCAAGCTTTACGTAGCCCCCCTTCTCTATTTCCTGATTTAAAATTTTTGTTAACTCTGCGATATTTAATTTTTTAACATCGGCTATCTTTTCCTTTACTTCCTGTTTTTTTCCAATCTCTTTAATTGTTTCTTCAAGATGTTTTAGCCTGGCCATTCCTTCAACATATTTGTCGCCTTCTTCTTTTGATAAACAAAACCTTTGGCGATCTTTGGCAAAATTAGGATCTGGTTTCTCTGATTCTATCTTTTCGTCAAAGTCCCAAACATCTTTTTTCTTAAAGCCACAACTTTGGCATAAATAAATAGTGGTTATTATACTGCCCTCTTTTTTACTACTTTCTTTGATTGATTCACCTTTGCATTTTTCGCATTGAATTTTCATCTTCCACTCTCTGCCATCTTCCCACATAGCCTTTCTTTTTTGGCACATCGGACATTCAAACATAAATACCACCTCGTCTTGGTTTTTATTCCAATCCATTAAAAAATGTTTATCCATGACTGTCATAATAGAACTGCAATTACTACAAAAAACATTTTTGGGTGCTTGGGCATTCTCTAATTTTTCATCTTTTTGCCTATCGGCGTTCATCCATTCGGTTATTACTTTATTCTTATTGGCATAGCGCTCGCCTTTTGTGACATGAAGCATTGTTGGAAGCACCATTGTAACCGTTAATTTATTTTTTATCTTAGCTTCCTTCTCTTCCTTGCTATCATCTTTTACTTCAGCCCAATCTTTAGATACTCCTAATTTTTCCCAATAACGGCAATCTTCAACTGTGCCACGATCGTAGCGTTCATCATAATGTGATTCCTCTTTTAGATATTTATAGTTTTCCATAATAATTAGCTTTAATATCCTGCAAATTTGGGTAGTTGTCAAATGATGTGAACGAGTACAAACCATTGACACGAGCCGTGCAAAGCGTATAATTATAATATAATAAGTTATTTAAAAATTAAGAAACTGAAAGGGATTAAGTCAAAAGTTCGTTTTGCAAATACTCTTGCGCTCTTCTGCAAGTAAAAATGGAAGTAAAAAAGTATAATGAACAATGATTTGATTTTTCTATCGTCAAACTAAGACTTTATTTTGTAGATATCTCGCCATCTTCTGCGAGTAAAAAATGGAAGTAAAAGCTATCGTAAATAAATTTTTGGTTTTTCTGAGAGTAATTTTCACTCTTGGGGGAACTGAATATTCTTTTACCTTTAGCTTACTAGAATAGCTGTAAGAAAGACTATTTAGTGCCATAAGATTAATTCTTGTGCCCCTGAATGGTCTTTTTTGTTTTTTAAAAAATGACTGGCTTATTTAATAATAGTAGCCAATAATATTAAAACTAAAAAAATGCAAAACAAACTTAAAGTAGAATACGTTTCAATAGCCGAGCTCCATGCGTCAGAATATAATCCCAGGAAATGGAGCAAGGAAGCAGTCGCTCAATTAAAGGCAAGCATCAAAAAATACGGGATTGTTGATCCCCTTCTGGTCAATTCTGCCGAAAACAGAAAAAATATTGTTATAGGCGGACATTTCCGAATGTCGGTTATCAAGGAGCTAGGATATAAAGATGCACCGGTGGTTTATATCAACATTCCTGATATTGAAAAAGAAAAAGAGCTGAACATCCGGCTGAATAAAAACACGGGTGAGTTTGACTGGGATTTGCTAACAAAACTCGATGAAGCATTTTTATCACAGGTCGGATTCTCATCTGAAGAGTTAGACGACATTTTCCAGATTGAAGACACTCCGGAGCAATTTGATTTGGAAAAGGAACTCAAGAAATTAGACATTACCAAGATTGAAATACAAAAAGGAGATGCGTATGACTTGAATGGCAGTCGCTTAATGTGCGGCGACTCCACAATCGCAAAAGATATGCAAAAGCTGATGGGAGACGAAAAATCATCAATGTGCTTCACAGACCCACCGTACATTTTAGACTACCTGCATGGAAAGAAGAAAAATGGTAAAGCCATCACTGGCTTTGGAGCCAAAAGGGACAGGAGATATTTAGAAACCGATTCCCTACCGGATAATTTCACCGAGCTCTGGATGAAAAATATCAAGGATGTCGCCAAAGATGACTTCCATATAATCGTTTATGAAAACTGGAAAAATATTAGGACTATTTGGAATGAAATGGAAAAATATTGGAAAGTGAAAAACATGATAGTGTGGCATTTGCCAAACCGAGTCCAAGGATTTGCTGCCAAGTATAAATTTTTTAACAAGCATGATATTGCAATGGTCGGACAATCCGGGGACCCAGCAATAAACGACCAGTCAGAACCAGAACTGCTTCAAAACGATTACGAAACGGCTCTCTACGCCATTTCGGGCAAACCGCATTGGGAGGGCTATGAAAAAGGCAAAAAGATTTGCCCCACAGATTTTCTAGAATTCAAAGCAGCGGACGAAAAATCTAGCGGACAAGGAATTATTTTTGGCACAAAGCCCATAGAAATTCTAATCCCCTACATTAAAGTTTTAACCAAGCGGGACGATCTTATAGTAGAACCTTTCGGCGGATCAGGCTCCACCTTAATTGCCGCGATAAAAATGAAAAGGAGGTGCTACCTTATGGAAAAGTCGCCAGTGTACGCCGAGGTTATAAGAAATCGTTGGGAAAAATTAACCGGGCTAAAAGCTCAAAAAATTCATGGAAACCAATAATTCATACAACCAAACCATACAGCAAAGACAGACAAAAAATAAACAGGCCTTGGTTGCAATATTCAAGGAAATGCCAATTATTGAAGTCGCAGTAAAAAGGGCCAGCATCAGCAGGGATACATATTATCGCTGGAGGCAAGATGACAAAGAATTTCTGCAACAAAGCCAAGATGCTATATCCCAGGGCATTGAGTTCATCAACGACATGAGCGAATCACAGCTCATCACATTGATTAGAGAAAAAAAGATGCCGGCGATTGCTTTGTGGTTAAGGCACAACAATCCTAGATATATGAAAAAAGGTCGAGACGAAATAGAAGATCCAGGCCCAAATACAATTTTATTAACAGATGACTAATATGAAAATAACTAAAAAAGAGGTAAATTTCAACGAGATCTGTCACTTTACAGATAAGCAGAGAGAAGCCAGTAGAGCAGTCAGAAAATATAAATTTGTACTATTTGGCGGAGCCATGGGCGGCGGAAAATCATATTTTCTGAGATGGCAATTAATACGGCTTCTTTTGGAATTTAATGCCAAAGGAATGAAGCACGTAACCGTAGGTTTATTCTGTGAGGATTATACTTCGCTGGCCGATCGCCATCTGTCAAAGGTAAAGTACGAGTTTCCGATTTGGCTTGGAGAATACAATTCAACTGATAGAAATTTTATCCTAAAAGAAAAATGGGGCGGGGGTGTACTCGCTTTCAGAAACCTTGATGATGTTTCTAAATACCAATCCTCAGAATTTGCTGTTATCGCAGTTGATGAGCTCACCAGAAACAATGAAGAAATATTCAATGTATTGCGAACACGACTGCGTTGGTCCGGGATTAAAGATATAAAGTTTATAGCCGCCAGTAATCCAGGAGGCATTGGACACGAATGGGTGAAAAAATTATGGATTGATAAAGTATACCACCAAAATGAAAAACAGTCTGACCAATTCGCGTATATCCCGGCACTGCTCAAAGATAACCCACACATTGACCCTTCTTATTTAGAGCAAATTGAAAGTATGCCTGACGAAAAAAAGAGAAAGGCCTATCTTGAGGGCAATTGGGATATTTTTGAAGGTCAATACTTCAGTGAGTGGGACAAAGCAAAACACGTTGTCGAACCATTTGCTATCCCAGATTCTTGGTACCGTTTCAGGTCTATTGATATGAGTGGACGCAATGGCATAACATCCTGTCACTGGTATGCATTAGATAATGATGGCAATGTTTGGGTGTATAAAGAACATTACGCGAATGGTTTAGATTCTGATCAACATGCCGAGAAAATAAAAGAATTAAGTTGGGGCGAAGAATACAAATATACCGTATATGATAGCTCCGCTGATTCAAAACTCGGTTTGCCAGAAACAACAGCGGAAATTTACTGGAGACATGGCGTTTCATTAAATGTACCTTCAAGCAAAGACCGGCAAACGGGTTGGGATATTGTTCACCAATATTTACGATGGGATGAATTTAAAGGACCAAAGCTAAAAATATTCAGCAGTTGCGTTCACATGATTAAAACAATCCCAATGCTTATCCATGATGAAATAAAACCAGAAGATCTTGATACGAGAGGAGAAGATCATGCAGCCGATGATTTGCGTTATTTCTTGCAAACCATGAGAGAACAAAAAACGCCCCGGCCATTAACCCCAACGCAACGAAGGTTTTTAGAAATGAGAAATTTAGAAGGCGACGAAGATCCTTACAGGGGACTATTTCCAGACGAAATAGAGTAGAAAATCCGACCCACAAACTAAAAAGCCCAACTTGGGCTTTTTAGTTTGCTTCTTTGTTTGCTTAAAAACTTTAGAATAACTTGTCATTTAACCAACTCTCGGCGCTGTTTGTATCCCCAATCTCGTCAATAAGACCATTTTCTTTTGCCATCTCACCAAGCATTGAAGACCCATCTGCGAGCTCTATAGCTTTTTCAATATCTAAACCTCTGTTTTTTGCCACATTTGCCGTGAACATTGCATGCATTAATTCAGTATCTCGCATTAATAACTCCCACTCTTCATCTGTTAATGGCTTATCTGGATCTCCTGCATCTTTAAATTTACCGGAAGATATTTGCTGATAGGTTATCCCATCTGCTTCATTTTTTTGAGAATAGTCTAAATAAGACATAGTTACTCCGATTCCTCCAATATCTGAAAAATCGCTGGCGAATATCCTATCTGTTGCTGATGCTATAAGGTAGCCACCCGATGTGGCGCTTTCTCTAACAACGGCTGTCGTTGGTTTGGTTAATCGCCTCAATGCATGCATTACCTCTTCTGAAGCAAAAAGACTGCCACCCCTTGAATCTATTTCTACAATTACCCCTTTTATACTATTGTCGTTTTTTATGTTGTTTATGCACATCACAACTTCCTCTGATGATACTGCATCTGGAACATCGGAGTTGTCTGCCTTTTCCTTGTCAGAAGTATATAGAAAATATGAAATAATCTCTCCCCTTATTTCTATTGTTGCAATGTCCTCTCCCTTATAACAAGGCAATCCTGCAAGCTCGTCCTCTTGCTGAAAAAAATTGATGGCCTTTTCACCCCAAAACCACAAAGCAGTTACCAGTAAAAAGACGGCTAAAACAATTATTAGAATTTTCTTTATCTTTTTTTTATTCATAAATTAATAGCAGTTTGTATATGTTGTGCCACCTATTGTACTTGATGTGCAGTTTATACTATGGTTTATTGGAGGGTAATAAACTGGAGAAGGGGTTGATAAATAAATTTGAGCTAATCCCAAAGCAGAACGACAACTGTTATATTTATCGGCTAATTGCTTGAACATATCTAGAGTTAAATCTCCAAAAATTTTGACACTACTGTTAAGATCATTATATTTTTTAACGGCATCATTGTATTGAGTAGCTGTTTCAGATAAAGTCTTCGATTCATCGCTTACTTGCTGTTTTAATGTAGTATTTTCTACTATCAGTTCATCAATCCTTTTCTGTAATTCAGGATTATCAATTGTAATAGTTTCTGTTACAATTTTCTCCTGTATTATCGGCTGGGTATCTTCTTCTGTTTTGCTTGGTGATTCTGCGGGAGATTCTTGTTTAATTTGCGAACCCTGCATGTCCTGTGGTTTTTCAAACCAGGTCATGGGATTCCACCATGAAGCAAATGTCACGACCGGAACAAACAAAAGAGAACACAATAATAACGAAACGATAATAAATTTTTTCATAGGTTTTCACTTAATTTTATTAATAGATTTATTTTATTGCCAGGAAAAACACCCCAATTTATAAGCGATCACTATTACTCCGCCCAAGGTCAGCATTGTTATAAAAATTATTGCTATTTGGAATTTGTTTAATTCGTCTTCCATAGATTTATTTATTATCTTTTAACATTATTTCTTTCCCACCATTTAACCACAGTTCCGCTTCTTCTCTTTTTTTTAGAATATATTCCTTATCAACTTTTGGGTCAAAACGATAATCTAATAAGGCGTTTATAAACTTATATTTTTCTTCCAATTGTTCTATACAGGTAGTATTATAAATATCGTCCTTTTTACCTCCGAAATATCTTTTCCTTCTAGAAAACTTTATCGGCAGTTTATACATCTTTTTCAGTAATCGTCTGACTTGAGCTACTCGGGAATAAAAAACCTTGTATATTATAGTCCAAGCTATCGCAATAAACAATAAATCTCCGAATATTTCCATAAGTTTATTTTATTTTTTAATAATCAATGATGATATCGGGAAACAAAAAGCCGACCACCAGTTATAGCCTTTCGGCTCCATACAGGTTTCCCTATATGACGCATCACGCGATCCTGATGATCGGATCTTTATTCGTGATGCGTTTTTATGCCATACCTTATAGTTTCCCATAAGGGTTAGGCAATCATTATTAAATTGTAATTTTATGTTAACTCAATTTCCGTCCTTTGTGAAGCCTGAGTTACCGACAGTTTACCAACTTACATTATTCTTCAATTTCTGGCTCAATTTCTTTTTTAATCTCTTCAAATTCATTCTCAACTTCTTTCAAACGAGACTTACTAACCTTAATAAGCATTACGGCCTCTTTTACTTTTTTTAACCCTTCTTCTACGTCAATTTCTTCTTGGTTATCAAACCATTCTGTAATTTCAGAAAGTCGCTTAAGATTTTGATTCAAATTTTTGGTATCTTCTGTCATATTATTTATTTTTTAATTTTTTATTTTTAATTTCTGAAATAATTTCTCCGTCATAAACTAATAAATCCATACTATCCCCTACCGAAACATCCTCTACGCTTTTAACTATTCTATCATTTATTTTTGCAATGCTATAACCCAGTTTCAAATGTCTTTCAGGGTTATTCGCGGATATAATATTTTCTGAATTTCTCAAATTCTGATTTGCTTTCAACAAAAGATTTTTAAAATCGATGAATAAATTTTGTTTAGAAAGGTCAAGATTATTCCTTATATTCATTAAGCTATTTTTGAAATTTTGCATTGAAACCACTAAACAATTTTTAATATCTGTATATTTATTTATAATTGAATTACTATATTCTTTTACTGTCTCTGTAAATTTACTTATTGAATCCTTAACACCTTCCAAGCTTTGTTTATATCTGTCTATTATCTGCCTCTCGCGTCTTTCTATAAATAAAATGGCCTCCTTCCAAGATTGACATATTGTGGTAGCGGCAATACTCGGGGTAGAGACTCCTAGGTCTGCGACCATAGAAACTAATGGCACATCTTTATCGTGACCAATTGCTGCAATCACCGGAACCGAAAAATTTGCTACCTCTCTGACTAATACTTCGTTGTTAAATGCTTGTAATGATTCAAAAGAACCGCCGCCCCTCATAATAACCAAAACATCAATATCTTTTTTCTTCATAGTTTTGATGGATAACAACAAATCAGCAACAGCTGTTTGACCCTCAACCCTAGAATCAATCATCTTAATTTTAAAACCATGGCTTCCAATATTAGTTAAAAAATCCGCTAAAACCGCTCCTTGCCGAGAAGTAATTATTCCAATTTTTTGAGAATATGAAGGAATAGCCCTTTTTCTTTCTTTTAAGAATAAACCCTCTGCATCAAATTTCTTTTTTAGTTGTTCATAAGCTTTTTTAAGAGCGCCTTCCCCAACTAGCTCAACTGATGAAACCTTAAATGACAATCGGCCGTTCGGCTTATATATGTCGGGCGTTCCCTCAAGGATGACTTCCGTGCCTATTTCAAATTTAATACCACTTAAATTATAGTCACTTTTCCAAATCAAACAATTGATAACACTTTCGTCGTTTGAATCTTTAAGCGAAAAATATATAACCCGCTCTCTTATATCTACACTGCTTATTTCTCCCTGGATTCTTGCCTGCAATTTGACCATCTCTTGGTTAAGAAAGTCCAAGTATCTGCTAACAGAAAGGGGCTTATTAACCTGATCTATGTTATTTAGTAGTTTTGCATCTTCGCTATTACCATTTATAATGGCTAAAACTTGTTCACCATATTTAGCAAACTTTCTGTCCCTGATTCCTTTTATAGCTATCATCTCCTCTTTATTTGATGGCTTTACCTCAGCAATATTTTCCAAGACTTTATTCGCAAAAACTTGAAACGATTCAACCCCTTCAAGGTTCGCCGTATTTCTCCTCCAATCTCTTAATTTTTGCAATAGATCATTATCCATATCTATTTCCTATTTATTAAATCATACGCCAAACTGGCAAGGGATATATAATGAATTGCTAAATTTTTATCCAGTTCTCCGGCCGGCGTGTGTGCTTTTTCGTTGCGTAGAAACTGAATAGACATATGCAAAAATTTTACACTCTCAAAGAAGTCTTTCTCTATATCATTCTTAGCACTATGACCAAAAATTTTCTCTAAATTTGACTCTGCAAAAGCTTCGCATGCCTTTTCTTTTCCTGTAATATCTTTAAGCTTTTGACGGACTATTTTATATGCTTCTTCTACTGCATTAAAATAGTGCCCGTTATTGAGTAATCTTTGAACGTGATCAAAAACCTCTTTCTGCAATGTTATTCGTATGTCGCCATTTTTGAATATGGCCTGAGACTTGTTTTCTAATTCTGTTCTCCTTATACCACCGACGAGCCTTTCTCCAATATTTTTTACAGCAGTCATTAATCCAACGGGAAAATCATTTTCTTCTAAATTTCTTAGCAAAATCTGACTATCAATATATTCTATAAGTTTTAAGATAGTTTCCCCAACGATTTTATCGTCTGCATTTAGCCATAATCCCCTTAAACGATTGGCTTTTGAACCGCTATCATAATTATATTTGTTATTATATATATCTATACCTATGTCATCTCTAAAAAATTCTCCCATTGTCCTATCAGAAAAATTCAAAACATATCCTCCACTCATCTGGAATAATTTTTCAAGCGTTTGTTTTTCGAGTGTAGTTATTTTTGCCATTTTTATTTATCAATTTCCTTCATTATTCGATCCGTTTCAGCAAGCGCAATGATTATTTTTTGATAATGCTCAATTTCATTATTAGTTAATTTGCGACTTTTGCGATCTTTAAGCCACTTTTGAGCTGGCTGGTAACCGCCTATGTAAAAATTCCATGCTATTTCTGGTACACGACCAAAATATTGTTTTTCATTTATAAAAACTTTGTTGTCTTTGTACCTCACCTTCTCAACCTCGTTATTGCCTGACTCCGGATATGTTGTAACCAGTTTATTGAACTTATCGCTTTCCATCAAATGCAATTTTCTAAGCTCTGCCCCTAAATTTGCAAGCCTGTTAAATTCTTTTCCATCATCCGGATATGGCACGCGCGGAAAATCTATCTTCAAAAACTCTTTATATTTTTCCTTATACTTAAACGAATACAAAAAAGCATAAATGTAGTCTAAAACATCTATTGCTTCTATTTTGGGCTCAATTTCTAAAAACCTTCGGAAAATTTCACCATTTAAATTAGGCTTTTGTTTTACGCCATCATATTCATATGTATAAAGCGGAAATTTAAACGAATTATCAGATGCAAAATGTTCGTCAGATATAGTATTGGAAATAAAGGTATAATCTCCGTTTCTGGAAGTTTCCAGACCAATATTATCTTTTTGAAAAAACTCACCCATCACATCCGATCTACTTCGAGATAAAAAATTATTATCGTAATAAATAAATCTAGTATCAAAAGGACGATAGTCGTATGGCGTAATCTTTTTGTCATCGAAATCCTTTATTGTTAAAACTTTTTCATACTCCCATGTTGTATTTTTCGCCAAATCAAATTTAGCAATCATTTGTTGCAACGAATATTTGCTTTCAATAATATTTTGTATTCTTTCAGACAAAACATTTCTGTCAAAATTTATAGAAACATTATCAACTTTGGTTTTGATGCCAACAGAATATTTTATGAATAGTTCACTTACCTTAAATCCCTTATCGTATTCTTCTTTTTGACTAAAATCCTTCGGAACAAAAAAATAATATGGCTCGGAATAATCAAGTTTTTTCCATTTGATGGTCTTTAAATCGCTTTTATCCAGCGTCTCAAATTTTATTTCCCTTTTCCCATAAATTTCTGAATGGAAAACCTTTCCTAAACCCTTTTTATTGCCTTCTTTGCGAACAAAAATAGAAATGGAAACTCCCTGCATAATATTGAAAACATTTTCATCTTTGCTTCCATCCGGGCATTTTTCTTTTTTCTTTGAATTTCCGTGCAAATCTAAAATATAAATTTCGTCAAAAGTTTCAAGCAAATGTTTTCTCATTTGCCTATGAGTAATTCCGTCTATAAAAGAATTATTGGTAATCATTGCCACGATTCCACTTTTATTTTTTTCTATAAAATGTTCGGCAAACCTGATAAATTTTATGTAGTCGTCATCAAGGTTTATTTTTCTTTCGTTCAATCCTTTTTTATAATCTTTTATTAAATTTAAAATCCAATCACCCTTATTTGAAGAGCTTATTGAATATGGCGGATTTCCAACTACAACCATTATTGGCTTTTCATTTTTTATTTTTGACGCCTCTTTTGCTTCTTCGGCAATGCTGGCGGCAAAATCAAAAGCCAGCAGTTCGGGCTGTCTGCCTATATCTTCAAGAGAATTAGTAAGATAGACTCCAAGACGTTTTCCTCTGTTAAAAATAGTAAATCCAGTTTTCGCTAACTTTATAGTAAGTTTTAAATGGGCAATCGTATATGGTGCCATCATTAACTCAAAACCATGTAACCGTGGTAGCAATTCGCTATGGACATACGCCGGCCATCGTCCTCCTTGG
>Ga0268276_1003300_pt1 | contig 12680 bp, 13 predicted proteins | sample saktaG_4_FD_190145 | JGI IMG/M metagenome (GOLD analysis project Ga0268276, IMG submission 190145) | Saline water microbial communities from Sakinaw Lake, British Columbia, Canada - sak_2010_1_5_45m | ecosystem: Environmental > Aquatic > Non-marine Saline and Alkaline > Saline ...
CGGCTATGCCCAGCACTTTAAGCTTACGGGAGGGCATCACCCATGCCCAATAAACCATGATCAAGCCTGCTGGCAGCGTAAACTCCGCCTTGCACAACGCGAAACAGGCCAGAAAAAATGTTGAGATAAGGACATTCCATTGCCTTGAAACTCCGCACAAGAACGCAAACAAATATGCCGCGGCTAATAGCTCACTTGTCGGCTCAATGAACTGAAAACCTGAAGTGGCCATAATGGCGATAAAAAGAAAAAGGCCCGGGCGCGTCTTTAGGTATTGACTTGCCAAAAGATACCCTGTTATGAAAAATAAAAGCATTGCGAATATCTTGATATGATGGTTGAGGTGCTCCGGGCTCGTGGGAATAATCAGCTTATAAAGCCCTACGGTAAGCGATGCGGTTACTCCGCCGGAGAATTGAAGATGCGGATAATTAAAATACCAAATTCCGTTTTGCTGACCTATGCGCAGATCCGCGGTGGCCACAAATGCCTGATCCATCGGATACGCCGGAACGTGCCCCTCCAGAGAAAGAATAATCGCCGCAGTTATTATTATAACTAAGGCAAGAAATAGAATTACTCCGATTTTTTGTTTCAGGCTATAGCGCATATTAATCCTTCAGGTAATCTTTCTGAGTTTGTTGATTACAGACTGCTTGATGCAGTGTTCTTACCTTCAAAATATCAATGCACGTTTTAAAAGGGTCAATCAACATGTTTACCTTGGATTTAGGGATGTGTTTCCATGATACAGCCCCTTCCTTGATCTTATAGCCCAACTTATTTGCGATAAACAAGATTTCAAAATCAAAACCAAACCCCTTCAAACAATTCCTGGAAAATATCGGGTTGACAACCTCTTTCCTGAACATCTTAAACCCGCATTGGGTATCCTGGATATTTTTAAAAAGTAGCGTGCGCACAAGGAATCTAAAAAAGGCGCCCGGTATTTTTCTGTACCAGCGTATTTCAAGGATCTGGAACTCTCCCCTTAATACACGCGAACCTACAAAAATATCATAACCGCCTCCGGCCAAATAATGGAGGTTCTTTTCTATCTCATCCGGCTCGACAGAGCCGTCGGCGTCGAGGAAAACAGCCACATCGCCCCTTGCCCTTAAAAATCCCGTCTTTACCGCATACCCCTTGCCGCTGTTATCCGGTATCCTGATAAGGACGAGATCCACAAATTGGGGTTTGAATGAGGCGGCTGTTTCGTAGGTTCCGTCATTACTACCGTCATCCACGATTATTATCTCATATCTCTTCTGACTATTCTTGCAGAAAGCAATAACCCGCGATAAAAAAGGGGGAAGCCTTTTGGCCTCATTATATGCGGGTATGATTATTGAAATGTCTATTCCGTTTGTCATCTGTTAACCATGCTTTTGACGATCATCAACCAATAAATTCGAGAAAATACGGATTTTCGATCAAATACCTAAGGCCTATAACCTGCAGTATGATCGTTAAGATCAATAAAACAAAACTGATCCGCGCCTGCCACCGATATGCCGGCTTATCGGATCTTTCCCGGCAATATTCCCAATATACCACGCTCAGCAAAACAAAAGGAATAAAGAACTTCAGTAAATATCTTGCGCGGAAAGCCGCGACAAGTGTGTGCGGTATAGCAAGCGCAATAAAACCGGTTAAAACCATGGGCTCGAAATGATTTGAGACCATCTTCTCTTTATAATGGATCAATCGCAAAGCCAGAACGCCGGCGATCGCTTTAAAAACGCGCATGAATACCAGCAGATTGGTGAGCGCGCATATCGATACGTACGTCAGATATTTCTGAGGATAACCGGCTATAATATTGACCAGCGATCGTGCCCCGGGGAATTCCGCTCGTAAGACGCGTGGAAAATCAAGGTCCGGCGGGAGAGCCAGCAACTTGTATTTCGCCATCAAACGCACGTAATGATCGCTAAAAGCCGCGAAGGCTCGCCCTCCCGCGATAGTTTCTCCTCCGTATAGGTATAAACCGGGCGCGATGAAAAAAATGACCCACAGTATAAAGCTGCCTATGATCAGCATCTTGAGCCTGCGTGACGGCGAAACCCATACCCAACATAACATCATCGCAGCTGCCACCAGCGGAAGCTCCGCCTTGCTTAACCCGAAACAAGCCAGGAGAAACGTTGTAATGATAAAATTCCATCCTTTTGCTATTCCATAAAGAAATGCAAGCAAATATGCGGTAGCAATCAGTTCGCTTGTCGGATCCATAAGCTGAAAACCCGCCGTGGCCATAATGGCGATGAAAAGAAGCAATCCGGTACGTGTCTTTAAATACTGGCTTGCCAAAAGATACCCTGCGATAAAAAATAAGATCATCGCGAATATCTTGATATGATGATTGAGGTGCTCAGGACTTGTGGGAACGATAAGCTTGTAAACCCCTACAGCCAGCGATCCGGTTATTCCGCCTGACCATTGAAGATGCGGATAATGGAAATACCAGCCGCTGTTTTCCTGACCTATGCGCAGGTCCGCGGTAGTCACGAATGCCTGATCAGACGGATGCGCCGGAACGCGTCCGTTTTGAGAGAGAATAGCGACCGCGGACATCATGATAACAGCGGCAAGAAAAAAAACTCCGAGTTTTTGTTTTAAGCTGTATGGCATATTTTAAATTGTTTCCGGGCAGCTTCCTTTACCCACGCAGGCATCGATCAGAACATTATTTTATATCTTGATCTCATATTCTCTTCTCCCTGCCATTCTCAATATATCCTGCCGCTTAGCGAGGAGAGTATTTAGCGTCAGAGTAACTTCCTATCACGATCACCGTGACCGGCAAAAGGATCAAATAGCTGTTCCATGACATAAACGCGCTGTGTGTATACGATGTATTGGCAAAGACCTCGTACCACAGAATGGGGATCGGACATATGGCGAGCATGGCAAGGCGCTTGCGAAAGACGCTATAAAGATACGCCTTCGCCGGATGCAGCGCGATCGCCATAGCCACGGCAGCGCATAGAACCGCCATATTCCCGCCAACCCTGAAGAAAACGTTTCGATAGGTCGCCATCCCAAAACCAAGCGTCAGATTGTAGCGCTCTATAGGACCGTGAAGCCGGTGTGCGGCTACACCGACAATAGCCTTGATCCCAACCGCGCCATCCCGCAGGAATACCAGCCCGAATTTTAAAATCCAAAACCCAAAATAGCCGACACACCAGGCAGCGGCGATATGAAAAAGGAACCGAAGATCATCCTTGGGCCCGCTGGGCTCCGGCTCCAGGCCTTTAAGCCACATAAGCGCTGTTGCTGGAACCATAAACGTGACCAGGGGATTGGAGAAGGTGTCCAGGAAGATCGTCATACCTCCGATCGTTACAAAAATATTTACAAACCTTAACGTATTATCTCGCCCGCCTTTGTAGGCAACAGATACTATAAGGACAGCAAACAACATAAGTCCATAAAGCAGTGCGAAATTAGGCGAAACAACGCCCCGTTCGGTAAAGAGAAACAAAAACGGAGCTATGAGCCCCAAAGCCGCCGCCGCACCACCGCGACGCATGAAGCCTATAACGGCGACTACGAAGAGCGCTTGCATGCCCAGGATCAGGATCGCACAAACTCCCTGATAGGCAAAGCGATTCAAAAGTGGACGGTATATCGCGACGGAACCATACCAGTAACGTTTATAGTAATAAGGCGGCTCCGGTTCACCCGACAGGATCTTTTTAAAAGGATCATTATAAGGAGGAAGATCAGCACAGACCGTGGGCGCCTCAATGACACTGACAAGCTTGTTCCTGAACCCTCGCTGATCGGCTTGCAGGCCGAATGCCAGAATCTGGCATTCGATATCGCCTAATGATGAGCCTAAAGGCGTCCAGCTGACCGAAGCGCCCTCCTTTTGTATCAAGTCGGAACGCAAGAGGTTCCTCATGATATTCTCATTCGGCACCGACATCGCAAGCATCATAAGCGCCAATGCAATAACCAACATGACCGCCAGAATGATAGGGACATAACGCCAGTTCTTCATTTTTAATTCCTCCCAAATCTACCCTTAGACAGATCAATAATGGCGCTCGCCGCGCACCAGAGCATCGCCGGCCAGGCCCCAAGAACGTATCTATGCTCATTATCCCCGAATACTAACCCAAAAAATACTGTAATCAAGAATATATTCAACAGCATAAGCATAGTGAGGTAATGATAACCTGACAAACTTCGGCGTCTTAAGTGTTTAAATACCATAAATAAAGAAATGACCGCTAAAAGATAGATAATCAGTTTCAATGCCAAAAGTAGCCCCAGGATAGACTTGCGGATGATCTTAGGGGTAAATTGTATAACATTCAGTAATTGAGCGTTAGTTTCATTATTCACCCAAAGGCTTGTAGTCCGCCAAACTCTGGTCAATCCGTAATTAACAAGGAAATTATCTTTTATCCGCTTATTTGCGACCGCCTCAAAAATACGATCCACTTCTTCCGTATAGCCGGATTTAGCGTATAAAGAAAGCGCCCTGGCTATCTCCTGCTTTTCATAATCATCGCCAAAGGCGCGCGGTGGCAATTTCTCCAGTCTTTTATCAGAGCTTCCATAGGCAAAGCCTTGTCCGGAAGATTTCTCGGTACCGAACCAGGTGTAGGTCCAATCCAAAGCTCCTTGACCAGACCAGCGGTATTTTGGGATCAATTCCGCTTTACCGGTCAAGTAATGGCGATAGCCAATTTGCAGGCCGCAGAATAAAATAAAGATCAACCCCGAATAGCAGCCGTATTTCAGGATCGAATTCAGTCTTCTTGATTTAATAATGACCGCTGCAAAAACAATGATCGGAACCAATACGATCCTTTCGATCCGCAACATGAAGGACAGGCATAATAATAGGGTTGAAATCACCAGAAAAACCGCCTCCCGGCCGCTTTTTTTTGTTTTAATGAACGTGAATAGGCCAATCAGGGCTAACGTAGTTATAGAAGCGGTCAGGGAATCCGGATAAATGCTGGCAGAATATTCAAATACCCACGGTTGAATTCCGAGCATCAATGCCACAAGATAGGTCCATTTTGAACCTTTTAAAAAAGCGCAGGCTATTAAATATAAGATCATCATTACCGCAGATATTAATGCAAACTGAATCACCCCGGATTTCCATCTCTCACACCTAAAGCCGGAGTCAGAAATATTACAAATTCTTAAGAAAATTGGATAGCCCGGAGACCTGAAATCAGAGTCCTCTGACTTCTTTCCCAGCGCCATGTCGACGTCATCCGCTTTAGGCAAGATCCCATGTTTGGCAAGATATTCCGTCTTATAGGTATAATAGGGTTCGTCTCCGCCCAAAGATGTTCCCCTATACTTCACTTCTTTCGAAAAAATAACAAACTGCCCGAGGATTAAAATAATAAATAAAGAAAACGAGCAGATATTTGTTATGCTTATTCTATTATTCATTTATTAACTTCACCCCTCTCTTATTTCCGGTGAAATTTTACAATCGCCGCGCAAACATGCCCAACCTGCTCTTCTGTGAGTTGCGGGAATATCGGCAGGCTCAAAACCTCCTGCGCGGCTTTCTCCGTTTGGGATAATGCGACAACTCTTTGCAGACGCCCGGAATAAGCCGGCTGCAAATGAATAGGCATCGGATAGTGAATAATAGTGCCGATACCTTCCTGCTTAAGGCGTTCTGCCAAAGCATCGCGCCGGGAGGAGCGCACAACATACTGATGAAAAACATGCTTTGCGCCGAAATGCGTTTTAGGTAAAATCAAACCGGTATCTTTAAGTAGATCGTCGTACAATCTTGCTAATTCATTGCGCCGGGCGTTCTCCGATTTAAGAAACCCAAGCTTAACTCTTAAAATCGCCGCCTGCAGCTCATCCAGGCGCGAATTGCCTCCGGAAATTTCACTTACATATCTCCTCCGCCAGCCGTACTGCCGCAATAACCTCACCCGCTCTGCCAGCGCTGCGTCGTCAGTTACCACGATTCCACCATCACCCAATGCTCCTAAATTTTTTGTGGGATAAAAACTGAATGCCGCCATATCGCCGAAAGTTCCGGTCATGCGTCCATCCAGCGTCGCGCCATGCGACTGAGCGCAATCTTCAATCACGCGCAATTTATACTTACGCGCCAATTCCAGGATCGCCGGCATATCTGCCGCTTGGCCATATAGATGCACCGGGATAATCGCCTTAGGCTTGCCGGCAGGAGGATGAGCCAGCGCCTCAACGAGGCTCTCTGGATCCATGGTATAAGTATCCGGATCAATATCAACTAAAACCGGAGTTGCGCCGGCCAGCTCGATTGCAGCTACTGTAGCTACTGCCGTATGCGAAACAGTGAAAACCAAGTCACCCGGCCCAATACCGCAGGCCCGCAAGGCCAGCTCCAGCGCGTCAGTGCCGTTACCGACCCCGACAGCATGGCTGGCCCCTACAAAAGAAGCAAAATCTTTTTCAAAGGCTTCTACCTCTTGTCCTAAAATATACCAGCCGCTCTCCAGCACGCGCTTGATCGCGGCATCAATTTCAGTGCGATGGGCCAGATATCCGGCCTTAGGGTCGCTTTGCGCTACAGTTATCGGATGCTCTTGGCTCATAGGTAATGCTCCAAATTTTTACGAAAATAATCCAGTGTGCGGGCCAGCCCTTGCTGAAGATTGATCTTAGGCGCCCATTTCAGCTCCGAACGGATCAGTCGGTCATCAGCCTGATAGTCGCCGATATCAATGCGCTTACGGTCAGCAGGAAATTCAAGGGTCTGGAATGTGCCGCTGCCGTTGGCCGCCACCAAAAGGCCGGCTAAATCTCGCAAGCTGACAACTTCGCAACCGCCCAGATTGAAAACTTTGCCGTTAGCCTCTTCACTAACTGCTGCCAGCAAAAACGCGTCAATGGCATCGTCAATATAGGTAAAATCCCTAAGCTGCTCGCCTCCCCAGACCTCAAAAGGCTTGCCTTCTGTGCAACTAAAACATAGGTAACACTTTAGACCGGAGACATGGGTTACACTACATATACTCACTTTCAAAGGGTTCTAGCCTTTTTGTATGTAGATTTATAATAGATACTGGTTGAAAGCTAAAGTTTATCTGCCATACGCCATCGCTTATTTCTTTTAAGCCGATTGATTCGCCGCACAAGAGTTCCGACAGATAGTAATAAACTCCCTTGAATCTTATTTGGCCTTTGTGCCATACCCTCCTTACGGAGAAGCTAGGATCATATTCGGGATGATACAGCTTTTCCTTGTACTCCCGGTCTGATTTCTTGTAGATACTGGCCGGTGGCTTTTGCCCTAGAGCTTCATGAGGTCTATCCTCATTGTACTCTATCCGGAACGTATCGAACCTCTCCTGCTGCTCCGGCAGGCTTGCCGCCGGAGGACTGATCACGCATTCCTTTAATGTGCGATGCATGCGCTCGTGTCGGCCGTTTTGTTCGGGCTTACCCTTGGCTATCCGTTCAGGTACTATACCCAGCTTAATCCACCATATGGACAGCCTGCTCAAGCCCGTTACATTTCTTGCCGCAAAGGGTATCCCGTTATCGATACGGATAGCATGAGGCATGCCGTATTCCCTGAAGGTCGCTTTAAAGACTTCTTTTGTCTCTTCATAACGTGGACCGAATAACCCCTGACAAGCAAGCAAATAGCGGCTCCTGTTATCGGTTATTGTCAGCGGATAACATAATCTGTTATCGTCTGTCCTGAACTGCCCTTTATAATCGGCGCTCCATATGTCATTCGGAAGGGAACATTTTAAAAACGGTTCGCTGTATGCGGGCACCTTCCTCCTTAAGCGCCGCTTTCTTGATAATCCAAGCTTTCTAAACCATTCCCCTGCCGTGCTTGGAGCCGGCCATTTCTCATTGGGACTGCGATTTTCCAAAGAGGCTATGATCTTCTTGGGTCCCCATCTCCTGTGTTTATACTTTTCCGCGACAAGGACTTTTATTATATCGTCCGGCGTTTTATTGGAACATTGTTTTGGAGCCCTGCTTTGATCTTTTAGCCCATCGAGGCCTTCAGCCTCATACCGTTTAACCCATTTATACACCGTCTTACGGCTTAAAGCGTATTTTTGCGCAAGACTTGTTATATTATCATCACGTTCACACCAATCCGATATCATCTTTATCTTCTGGTCCATAGGTCTTATATCCTTCCATGGCATGGCGCACCTCCTCGCCATGCATTTTACTACTCATCTGTTACCTATGTCCCCGGTTTATTTTGTTACCTATCTTACCAGTTTGTACCTTCCAGGAGCAGCCTGACCCACGCCCCCAAAAAGGTCTGCCGGGCGTCTTTAACGCGCATGCGCGGGCCGTAGGTATTTGTCAGCCGTAGAGCGCAGGCGCGGATCCCGTAGACGTTGTTATAAAGGATATGATACCATTCACCCGCCATTTTATTGATGCCGTTGACATCTGTGGGCCGCAGGAGATGTTTTTCATCCACAGGCAGATAATCGGGTTTTCCGTAGATCTGGCGCGTGCTCGCAAAGACTATTTTTGCATGCGGATTGTATTTCCGGCAGGCTTCCAATATCGAAAGTTGGGCCCGGCAGTTTATCTCCATGTCGGTTTCCGGGTCCTGCATGGAATCAAGGTGACTGGTCTGGCCGGCCAGATTAAAAAGATAGTCCTGCCCCTGGATCAGGTATTGCATGCTGTGCTTATCGCGCACATCGGAGTTGTGGACCTTGACCTTGTCTTCGATGCCGCGGATATTAAACAGGTTCCCGCCGTATTCCGGGATCATGCTGTCTATCAGGGTAACCTGCGCCTCTGACTCCGCTAATCTGCGGGCAAGATTTGAGCCGATAAACCCCAGGCCGCCGGTAATGAGGATTTTTTTACCCTTCATGGGAAAATACCTCCCTTACCACATATTGCGGGGTCTGATTTACGGTCATATATTGTTTACCGATGTATTCCCCGATCACTCCAAGCACAATTAATTGGACGCCTGAAAACAGCAGGACGGCCATGACTATCCAGGCAATGCCGTGAGCTAACCCGGGATAAAATATCTTTTCAATGATTATTTGAATTATGCCGATAGCGGCAATGCCGGAGAACAAAAGTCCTGCAAAAGTCGCCGCCCTAAGCGGCTGGACAGAAAAATTTACAAACATATTAAGCCAAAGGCCGGCCAGTTTTCCTAGGGTATAACCGGATATCCCATCTCTTCTTTCTTCATGGCGCACCATAACCTTGCCTATATTTCCGGTTGAGCGCAGGATTAATCCGTCGATGTACGGGTACGGGCCTCTATATTTAATAACCTCATTGACGAGGAAACGGCTCATGCATTTAAAACTCGATAAATATAAGTCCCGGGGCTTGCCTAATAAAAAGCAGGCGACTTTGTCATTAAACTTGCTTCCCAGATTTCTGAACCACGAGTGGCGTTTTGTTTCATACTCGCCGTAAACAACGTCAAAGCTGCCTTTAAGGGCCGCGTCGATTAATTTAGGGATCTCCTCAATTGGATTTTGAAAATCATCATCGATGACCACCGCGTAATCCCCTTTTGAATGGCTAAGCCCTGCCAATACCGCATTGTGTTCCCCAAAATTCCGGGCTAAACGGATATATTTTACAATTCCTTTATGCCTGTTAAATGCCTCCACACATGCCTGGTGGCTATTGTCCTTACTGCCGTCATCGACCAGGACTATCTCCAGATTGTTTGAGCCCATCTTCGCTACCAATTGCTCTACCAAAGAGCCTATTGACCGCTCGCCTTGATATACCGGAATGATTATACTTGTCTTCATCTTTTTATTCCTTCCTTTTTGCTATTGCCACAACCGATAAACCGAACGGAAGATTAATATATTTTATTAAAAATGCTTCTAGCAGAAACGGCAGTTTGAAGAAATAATTTATGGCGCGTGGGAAAGGCCGTATATCCGAACTCTTGATTGTGCCGGGAAGGAATTTACCTTGTAATCGACGAAGAAGAGCAACCGGAAATAAGAGCGTACATGCATAAGTAATCCTAATCGGCTTAAAGCCGCAATCGGTCAACAAATTATTCAATTCGGGCGAGGAAAATCTTTTGCCGGTGCCTACCTTAACATCGTGTACGCTCCATAGCCATTTATAGGCAGCTACTCTTACAAGGAGTGATCCTTGTGGCTTCAGGACTCGGTAAGCCTCAGATAGTACTCCCTTAGGATCTTTAACGCCATTGTCGCTTATTACATCAAAAACGGTTACCAGGTCGAAGGAATGGTCGGAAAACGGCAACTTGTCTACCGAGCCGACTTTAACATTCTGAAAGCCTCTCTTCTGACAACAATTTATAGCATACTCCGAAATATCCACTCCGCTTACTCTTCCATATTTCTGCAAGAAGATCAGGTTTCCGCCTGTTCCGCATCCGGCATCAAGAATATCAATATCTTTTTTCGTCATAACCTTATCGAGAAGCACTTTGGTGATTCCCCTCATCCCGACAAACCAAAAATGGTCCTCTTCAACCTCGTACATATTCTTGTATTCTATTGCTTCCATAAGAATATTCCTCAAAAATTTTCTACGAAGCCAGCACTTCTTCAATCTTAAGCACAAAGCCTTTTGCGTCTTCGATGATCCACTCGGCGTCGTCATTGGTAATAATCTCAACGCCGTATTGTTCCACAACTCTGTTCTCTTGAGCCTTATCTAACGACTCAGAATATTTCCGCTCAAGCTGTTTGGCGCGATTGATATTCGTTCCAAGTTCTCAGGCATATTATTTGCCTCCCTCTCTTATGAGCTGCCAGAACAAGAATTCGCTATAGAGCACAATACGGTCCTTCCACAGATTTTCATAGAATTCGGTCTTTGCCTTAAAACCGTCGATGAACTTCTTTGTCGTAGTGCATATCGGCCTTATTTCCAAAAGCGGGCTTACGTCTACCTTAGCTTTATTTAATATATCAATAATGTCGTTTTCCTTATCCGAAACGACCACCAGTATGTCAATATCGCTCCCATTTGTCCATCTACCCCTTGCCACGGAACCGAAAAGAATTACAAGCTGAATCCGCTTATTTGAAAGCTCTACAATGGATTCCGTGTACTTATTAATAAGGCGGGCGATATTTTTATTCTTCGCGTAAAATGCTTTGCGCCTCCCAAGCTCCAATAGCTCAAACATCTTTATCGTCTCATCGTTTTCAAGGTTGGGCTTAAAAAAAGTGGAATGAGACATTTCATTGCGCTTAAACATGTCGTTTTTCACGAATAAACGCATTGAATTGTCTACATTGGCAAGTGAGGATTTTGACTGGCGGGCGATCTCCCGTAAGTGGATTTCCTTAAAAGGATTTTTCAGAAATATCTCCAGCATTTTTTTTCTTCCGGCGGGAATCAGCATATTTCATCTCCTGTTCTATTTAATGGTACAACTGTTCTATATTATAGTACATAAAACCGCCGTGTCAATAAATTTTCCGCTCCAATTCCTGAGTTACTCGCCAGAAATTCCCATCATCCTGCGCTTTTTCGGAATACGTGTGCGGCCATTCGCCGCCGGCGTCGCGATGATTAAAACGTAAGCTTAGTATCTCTCTGAAACTTTCGGACATAGAAGCGCCAAGAAGCGAATCAAATAGGCCTGAAGGCCTGATATCCGTAATCCTGCGCGCTAATGCGCGGGTAGGTTGTGATAAAGTTTTGTTGAAAGCCTCCGACCACATTGCCACCGAGCGCTCTCTCGTATATTTTTCCAAAACCATTTTATGACCGTTTTTACTTAGTTTTGTCCTTAATACAGGATCTGCTGATCTTGTCAAGCATCCCGCCGCTACCTTCGAATCGCCGATAGGAAATAAAAGGCAGTTTTGGCCGTCTATCAGGCTTCCTTCCGATTTTGAGCCGATATACGCACTCGATACAACCGCCACTTTCCGCGCCATTGCCTCCCATGCCACGATCGGCCCTGTCTCCCAGAAAGACGTAAGAAGAACTACGTCCGCCCAATCGTATACATTTGACAGCGCTTCACCAAAAAGAGCGCCGGTAAAAGTTACCCTCTTTTCAGAGATCTGAACGCGCATCTTCTCCCTTAAGAGAGCCTCTTCTTCACCGCTTCCTACAATCTTCAGCTCATAATTTAAACCGGAACGATTAAGTAGATCGACGATAGCCGGGATATCAGTAACTCGTTTCTGAAAATTCTCTCCCAGCCGGCCGGCATAAATAATCTTTAAAGTCTTATTATCCGTACTCTTAGGCTTGGTTTCAGGGATCCAAACGCCGTAAGGGGCATAATGGATTCTGCTTTTCTCTATTCCCCCTGCTTGCCCTGCTAAAGCGCGCCCAAGCTTATTTGTGCAGATCACTCCGTCTAATAACTGCGAATATATTAGCATGTCGTCATAAAGCTTTGGAGAGAAGCCGTGCAAAGCCATCGCCACTTTGCACTCCAATATATTTTTTAACCTAAGGCGCTCTACTGCCGCGTATGTATCCGGAATATTGACTCCGACCACCAATTGCGGGCTGACCTTCCTAACCGCTCTGCAAATCGACCTGATCCGGCCCTCCCGGGAGCCGCTACTATTCTCTATGGCAAGCGGCTTTCTGAAAGGATGTTGTTTAAGATAGACGCCGGCATCGTGGTGCTTCCCCGAAACTAGTCCAACCGTAACGTCCCAGCCTGAATCTTCCAGGCCTGGGACCAAGTAATC
>Ga0268276_1003301_pt1 | contig 12666 bp, 8 predicted proteins | sample saktaG_4_FD_190145 | JGI IMG/M metagenome (GOLD analysis project Ga0268276, IMG submission 190145) | Saline water microbial communities from Sakinaw Lake, British Columbia, Canada - sak_2010_1_5_45m | ecosystem: Environmental > Aquatic > Non-marine Saline and Alkaline > Saline ...
ATAGACAGACAAAAGAAGCAGTTTTTAACACAGCAAATACCAGCCTTACAACCAAGACTAACACCAAGAATCAGGCCGACACTGCGTTACAGTCAGCCATACAGGCTCTTACAAGCGCCCAAACTAATAAAAATACGAAGCAGGCCGCATATAATTTAGCATATGCGGCATACTTGTCATCTCAATCTGCATACAACCAGGCCTTGGCAGCACTTAATAATGCTCAAGCTGATGAAATTGTGGCAAAGAATGAAACCGATGTGTTATTTTCATCGCTTAATATATTGTTTTCGATCTCTTCGTCGTTTCCTTCCCAGGATAATATATTGGCGAATGCTGATAAAAAATTAGATATTATCAGCGTGCTATACGATGCCGAAAGACGGATTAAAACGGTGCATAGCATAGATGGTACCACCCAGAATTATACCGAAGGCTTGCCAAACGATATATTGTTAAATAATAAGAATGAGCTGATCATAGACCGCGATGGGATAAAAAGGATCTATGATGAATACGGCAATCTTTCATCCGTAACGGCTAACGGCATATCCGCCACGTTCAATAATGGCCGGGTGTCGCGTGTCCAAAAAGAGGACGGCACGATAATTGAAAACGCTCTTTTCGACGCGAATAATAATATGATCAGCGCTGTGGTAACCAAGCCCGATGGCGTGAAAGCCGTATATGACGGCGGCGTCGTGCGCGAAATAGATCAGCCGGACGGCGGGAAACTATATTATGACGCCGAAGGTAATATCACAAGCTCCATAGATAGCAAGGGCAGGCTATATTCTTACACAAGGATAGAGGAGGGCGGAATTTCGTATACCCAAGCTGAGGATGAAGACGGCAATATAATAAATTACAGGTATATAAAAGATTCTTCCGGTAAAGTTATTACGACGATTGCCAATGACGGAAAGATTGTTACTACTTATGATGAGAGCAATAATATTGTCAAGACCGAAGTATTACCTACATTCGAAGACCCTATTCCCACCGTGTCAGAATATAAATACGGCCGCATCCGTAATGTATATAAGGGGAACGAGCCGGTATACGAATATACATATGAATTCGGACCCGGCGGCAAAGAGATTACAGTTATTAAGGATGTCAAAACAGGCGATCTTAAACGATATAAAGATGAAGTGCTGACATCGATAACCGATAAAAATAATCTTATCACGTCTTATGAATATAATTCCGATGGCAGGATATCCAAATCAACCCTCACCTATCTGGGAAAGGCCGTAAATCAATACGTCTATACATACCACGGTGATAATAAGATCATCGAAGATATGGACGGGATTAAAAGAACCTACGATAAGAATGATAAGATTACTTATCTTGAGGAAGGCGGGATGACTTACGCCTATACCTATATTATGGGTCAGGATAACAGGGAAGAAACTAGCCAGGGGCTTATTAAGGCAAGAGACGAATCCGGCTCGGTAGCGAATTACGATAAGGGCATTTTAGTATCCGTTATCAGGCCGGATGGCGTAATTTTGAGCGATATCGTATCCGATAGCGGAGAGGTTTCCGCATATTCCGTTTTGAAAGACGGTGTAAAGTATTTTATTGAAGACGAGTATATTATGAGGGAGGTCAAGGGCGATGGTACGGTAATAGATTATAACATCGGTGGTCTTATAGTATCAGTAACAGATCCGATGGGTAAAATTACCCAATATAGTTACGAATATTCCGATTCGGACCAGGTTGAATATATTATAGCCACAAATGATGAGCTGAAGTACAGATATGATAAGGATGGAGCGTTTGTAGAAATAATAGATAGTGATGATAATTATTATTATTATGACGCCTCAGATAGACTGATTAAGGTTATTAACCAAAATGCCAGAGAATATGATTTTACCTATACTGGTAACATCAGCTCCGTATATTCTCCCGATACTATTAAGCAAAACATCGGGGATATGGATGATTTTTTAAAAACCAAAGTTGACACTGACTATTTAAATACAAAAATTACTCTAGATAGAGATGCCAATGTCGACTATGGGGATGGTTCTGATGGAGATCTCCGAGTTGAGGCGGGGCAGACGGTTACAATAGATGGTACGAAAAATTATAAGAGTATTTATGTTGCGGCAGGGGCGACTCTTACAGTTTCGCCATGGAATGGAAGCTCGGGCGGGAATTTACAAATAAAGTGTTTAGGGTCAGCTGTTATAGATGGTTTTATAGTAGTAGATGCAATGGGATATAGAGGCATATCCGGTACCACCACATTGGCAAGTAACAACTATTATTACGTATCACGTGCCATGCAAGGAGAGTCGTTTAATGGAAGCCCTAGCGGTTCGTCTTCTGCAAACTATGGCGGCGGCGGTGGAGGAGGATATGCTAGATTTACTTATTGGAGCTTGTCCGCAACTGGTGCAGGGGGAAGCTACGGAACTAGCGGTGGAAGTGGATCTGGCGGAGGTAGATTGCCTACAACTGGCGGTAGCGCAATTATTGTCAACACTGCTTCTGCGGGTAGCGTTTATGGAGACCCGGCTTTGTCTACCATGTATATGGGGTCGGCCGGTGGTGCCAGTTATCAAGGATCTGCCGGTGGCAGTGGAGGCGGAATAGTAAAATTAACCGCTAACAATATAGTTATAAAGGGAGCTGTCTCATCAAATGGCGGTAATGGCTCAAGTGGTGCAGGTGGCGGATCAGGCGGCACGGTGTGGATTGAAGGTAGGGACGTTAATATAGGAGGAGCTGTTTCTGCGATCGGCGGCAGCGGTAGCGGTATGGGCGGCGATGGGCGTATCCGTATAGATTATGGCACATTTACCGGTAACATGCCTACGCCCACACCTTATATGCATCAGATGCCATACCAATCACAAGGGGAGCTTATTTCACAGCCCATGGCAGTAGTCGCGACTGAATACGGGTATATTTTTGCGAATGTCGAGATTCCCGCTGGAGCGGATATTATCTTTATGACACGGACAGGCGTGTCTGCGGATGTCAATGATGGCTCCTGGAGCGATTGGATAGAATCTGTCAAAGATAATTACGGTTACAAGGCGAGCTCGCCCGTAAATAAATATATTCAATATCAGGCCATTCTTAAAACGACAGATACGATGAATGCGCCGTCAATAAATTTTAATGGCGATTACGCTGTTAAGTTAAGCTATCTGTACAATAAGACTTTCGACGCTACCGCGCCGCCTGCCGATCTGATATTTAAGGAATTCCTCAAGCTTACTCCGCCATCACTACCGATAGTCCCTCAGATAGAAAATTTAGCGATCGACTCAGCTCAGTTTAGCGCTATGTTGCCTGAAATAGAAAACCGCTTCTTGCCCGACGATACAATTATACAAGTTAAAAGCTTTAAAGACGATCTCGGCCATGATGTTGCACTCCAGATAAGTAAAGATAATAAATTTATATATTTGATTGATGGGAAAATAGAATCCGTTCATCAAAAATACGGCGACGAACATATAGAACTGATAGCAGAGTATTCTTACGATGACAGCGGGAACCTTATGTCCGTCAATCTGCCATCCGCGCGCGCTTCTCTAGATGCGCAGATCTCTACAGCCCGTCAACAGATTGCGGCTGAACGGGCAAATTACTTAAGAAGCCTTGCTGAGCAAAAGGGACTTGCCGTTACACAGGTTCGTGACCAGGTACAGGTTATTCGGGACCAGATAATTTCGCAGCGCTCCAGCCTGCAATCACAGATGTATCAGGAGGTGACAAAGTCCAGATGGGTCGGATGGTGGATCTTTGGCTGGTGGGAGACTTATAGAGAAACTGTCGAGGTGCCCGGCGTCCGCGATGCGATTAATCAGCTGAATGAGCAGGAAAGGCAGTTAAATAATGAGGAAGCAAACGCGTATGCCCAGCTCGACAGCCAGGTAGCTGCGGCGATGCAGCAATTAAATCAGGATGAGGAGACGGCCTTAGCCGAAGTAGCAAGACAGGAAAGTAAATTTCAGTCTCAGATCATAGCGGAAGAAGCAACGCCGGTAATATTGGAATATTATCGCTCGATCCTCGGCCGTGATCCGGACGATACGGAGACTCAGAGCTGGCTCGATACAGTAAATTATAATTCAAAGATAGACGCCGGCATTTTAAAGAACGCGTTGTTGAATTCGCAGGAGAGGGCAGAGCAGGAAGCATTTGTTGTCGGCCTCAAAAACAGAATAAGCAATACCTTATATGATTACATTTCTTTAGATGAGGCGGGGAAAGGAACGCTTCTAGGGACGCTTGGCCTTTCCGACTCCGAGGCCGTCAGGCTGAATGCGGAAGATATAGATGCGATTCTTTCCCTTCTCGAAAAACAGAATATCCACTTCGGCCGTTCGGCGTTTGTATCGGTTGGAACGATTCTTACTAGTAACGGTATTACGTATAATCTTGAGGACCTTGCGCTCAAAACAATTCTTATAGATATATTTACCGGCTCCCTAAATGCCTTAAGCGAGAATAAACTTCTGGAGTTATCGATGTATTCGCTCTCCAAGGCTGCCTCCATATATGGCCTTACCTTAAATAATACGAGGTTAAACTATGACGAACTAACGCAAGCCTTTAATTCGAGCGGCCAGGTGATTGCTCATTTAAAGAATAACCACTATGTTGTAGTCACTAATATTGCGGCGGATGGCACGATAAGCTATATAGAGCATAATCGCGGTAAGAATGGTTACACATGGACCTCTTCAAGGGAAGATTTCGAAAAAGGTTGGACCGGATACGCCATAGCTCAAAAAACATCCCTGAAGGGAGCGCTTCCCGAAACATTATTGGCAAAAACCATATCTGCAGAAGCCGCCCAGCGCATAAAGGGCAGCTGCCTGGAATGGTTATTTTTGGCGCTTGCCTGGTTTTGCGGGGGAATAGCGGCTGCCGCTACCGCTGGTGTCGGAGCGATAACCGCTATTGTTGCCAGCCTATCTGCCATAATCGCTCCTATAATTGCAGGCGTAGCTACGTTTATTACTAATGTCGCTGGCGTAATGATCGGCTTTGCCTCTCAAATTTTTAGTGGAATTAGTTTTGTCGGCTCAAGCCTCTTAAGCGCTCTGGGCCCTATAGGTGGCTGGCTTGGCGGCATCGGCTCATTCCTTGGCAACACCTTCGGCTTGGGCGGCGTGATTTCATCAACCGGATTCAATATTGCAGGCATAGGTATAGCGATAGGTAAGACTATCGTAACTACGGCGTTATCCATAGGAATATCTAAGGGCCTCGAGGCGCTCGGAGTAAATTCTACGATATCAGGCTTATTGAGTTCCTTTGTTACAGGTGGCGTGTCAGGTCTATTTAACAGTGGACTGTCGGCATTTTCATTTGTTACAGGAGGTCTGCAAGGCCTGGCGATACAGGGCGTAAGCGAACTCGCCCCTCGCTTAGGCATCGATCCGATGCTTTCGAATGTCATATCCTTAACCGCCGGTTCTATTATCGGTGCAGTCGGAAATAATATCTCGCCCACAACCGGCCAATTCAATCTCGAAGGCTTCAGTGCGTCAATAGGGAAACAGATCCTGCCGAGCGTTACGAGCGAATTTGCTTACTACGGCATCACCAAAGCCGGTGAACTCCTCGGCGTCGATCCGCGCATCTCCTACCTCGCAGGAGTGGGCATTAGAAGCACCTTAGATGCGGGTCTGACCCACGACTTTATGCCAGATGTTATCTGGGGTAGTGTGACACAGGGACTGTTGCAGGGGGTGACGAATATAGGGCTTAACTTTGCTACTGAAGAACTTGGCATAAGTCCGCTTTTGGCAAATATAGGCTTCTCGGCTATATCTGGAGCTATCAATGCGGGTATTCAGGCTGCTACAAGCGGTAGTAAGGATGTGTTTGGGGCTTTATTCAAGACCTACACGGATAATGCCTTGACCTTCCTCGGCTCTGGTGACCCTTCAAATACCTGGCAACAGGCAGCGTATATATCGCAGATATTGGACTTCTCAAATATTGTTCAACAGAGAGGTCTGGCTGATGCTCTAAATAGTTATGGGGCAGGTTTCTTCAATGCGGTGGCGGTGAATCAGATAATAGGTGCTGGTTATTCATTAGGTGGCTACTTTGCCGAGAAACTCAATACAGGACAGTATGGGACACGAACTCTGCAGGATGGAACGCAGGTCAAAACGGTGGTGGTAAAGGATGCTCAAGGGAATACTATAACTACTGTGTTCTTTGAGCAGAAACAGAACGGTGAGATAGTCTACTATGATGTTGTAGGCAAAGAAGACTCAAGAGGCGATGGCACATATCTTGGATGGGGGGAGTTAGGTGTAGACCCTTATGGCAAGCTCGGTTATACAGACGCAGACCTATACTCTATCTTTAATTCTGATACCCAATTCCAAAGGATAGAGGACGGGCTACAAACCTATGCGGAGATTAAAGATTCGCAGGGTAATACGCTTCTTGTTATTGAGCCCACGGAAAATGGTCATTACAATATCTATGATTCGTATGGCGAATATGTAGATGCAAAGATTAACACTCTATTCAACGGAAAGACTTATTCATTTGATGATACCTTGCTGAAGCACTATCAAGAGCTTGATAGCACAAATAATACATCGTTGTTTGATGTAGATTTCAGCGACCCTGAGGTAATGGAGTTATTGTTTAACAACTTATCTTTATCATCAAGTGACATAGCAAGCTTTAATTTTACTCCTGAACAGAAACAGCAAATAACATATGTTATTTTTAATGGAATAGGTAATACGTGTCCTGATGGAGTAGCTCCGGCTTATATGACGAGTTTTGCACAACAATTAGCGTGGGCAGACCCAAGTGGTGCGACTGTTAAAAGTGTAGCCATGTTTCCGCATAGTGGTTTCTTAACCATAGATGCTTCAATGGAAGATGTAGTAAATTGGATTGCAAATGCGTATCTTGGTTCTCATTATTTAACAAATGATGTAATAAGTGGTATGCAGTCGCAGTTTAATGGGCAAATCCCGTCCAACATAATTGGCGTTGCTTATAGTGGTAGCGGAGACCCATTCATTCAGGCGGTAAACGAAAATCCAAGCTGGGATGTGAAATCAATCGTATTGATGGACACACCAATAGCAAGCGGTAGAAAAATTACTAACTCGCATGTAAATAATGTTATAATGATTACAGGAATGAATGACCTATTGGCTGGGGTAGGGTCTATAAATAAAGATTTTAATAACAATCCCCAACCGTTGAATGTTTATAAAATAGCATTGATTGGGGTCGGCCACACGGATTTTGCTAAACAAAATTTCAATGACCCTACAGCTACGAAGGTAGCAAGATTTTCAGCCTATACCACAGCACTTGCTAATAATCAAATAGAACTCGAAAACTTTTTAAATACTGCTGAAGGAATAACCTACGACCCTGGTTTAAAGATGTATTGTGTTGATTTAGGTAAGGTGTCCTATGAAAACTAAAAGCCTTGTGATAAAAATAGTTATAATGATTATTATAATTTTTTTAATTGTCATTGGGATAAGCATAAATCAAAAGGGAGTAAAAAAGGATAAATCAACAGCAGTTGTCATGGTAGGATTTCCAAAAGATGGTGCTACTGTGTTCCAAAAAGAGCTTACGGAAGCATTTAATTATAAAAGTTATTTAGATAAAGGTCACGAGTTAGCAAAGCAAGGGAAAATAAAAGATGCCATTAAGGAGTATGAAACAGCATTTTCTTTAGCGAAAATGCGAGGAGCAAGAGGAGTTGTTTTGTTTGCAATGGCAGATGCTTATGAGAAAAGTAGAGATTACGAGAAAGCATTAAAACAGATTAGCATTATATGTGATAATTATATAAACGACTGGGCGAAAGAATCAGTTGTCGAAAGGGCAATTTATCTTGATTACGTCTTGAAAGGCGAATATGACCTCGCAATAGAGCACGCACAGAAAGCACTTGAGGCAGATGCGAAGTTACCCAATAGACCAGTAGGTGGTCGCGAGGATTACATTGACCGATTGAATGACCTGAAGGCAGCTAAAGATTATATATTGAGTCTCAAGAATAAAAAATAGGTGTCAAAAAGGGGCACAACATACGCAAGTATGAAGAAAATAATGTTTATTGCAATTGGCATACTACTTCTATTTGCCTGCGGATTTGTTTTCTTTGCAAATTCTTATTTTAATCCTCCTATTTCTATGTTTCAGATTCGGAATGGCGTCAATCCTAAATGGGCTTTATTGATGCTATCTGCTATTGCAAGCGGAATAATCGGGATAATTTTTATAGCGAGAGCTATAGAAAAGAAATAATGGAGATGTGAAAGTGGATACTTTCTTACGTGTTATTATTTTTTTAGGCGGTATATTTATGCTTTTTGTAGGGTTCTTTGTTGTATTATTTATGACCTCAAACTTGCAAGGTGGCATTATCCGCAATCTACCTTCACTTATTACTGCTTGGTCAATTCCTGCTGCGGGCATAATACTTATTGTTTTTGCAAACAAGTTCAATAAGTGGTTTGGCAAGAAAAATTAGCATCCCTTTTATGCTTACCGAAAAAGAACATAACATCCTAAAAGCTCTTGTAGAGGCCGAGCTTAACACCGCAAAGGAATCGATAATCACATCAGATGCCGCTGATCCCGTAGTATTAGAGTATATAGGTACACTGTCCGGTATCAGAGGGAAGTTTGCCAAAACCGGATAATTGGGGCCATCCCATAGGGGGACACCCTACTAAATAAAATATTTTAAAAAAAGTTGCAATAATTTAGATAATTGGGGCCATCCCATAGGGGGACACCCTACTAAATAAAATATTTTAAAAAAAGTTGCAATAATTTAGCCTTTTTTTCCGTCTTATAGTATAGGGGGTAAAACGATCTATAAAGATAGAAAGGGAGGCATTTTTATGGCTAGGGCAGGCAGGGTGTTGGTAGATGGTGGCATATATCACATAACGAATAGAGGACATAATAGGTATATCCTTTTTCATTCGCTTGATGACTATAAGGCGTATAAGAAAGAGATGAAGAGCTATAAGAAAAGCTTTGATTTTGATGTATTTCACTATTGTCTTATGCCGAATCATACGCACATATTGATTAAAGTAACTATCGGTAATGAATTGCCGCGTATCATGCAGGGCATAAATCAATCTTATGCCAAATACTATAAGAGAAGCTATAAACTGATAGGTAACCTCTTCCAGGGCAGGTATAAGAGTTTTTTTATTGAAAGTGATGATTATTTAATGGAGTGCGGTAGATATATCGAAAGAAACCCTCTAAGGGCTGGCCTAGTGGCCGATTTATCAGATTATTATTTCTCAAGCTATAATTATTACGTCAGGTGCAGAAAAGATGATATAATAACTCCTGATCCGTGTTATCTTGCATTGTCAGGCGATCCGAAGGAGCGCATGAGGCTGTATAAGGAATACGTCCTACAAAATCGGCCTTATGAGACTATGCTGGATAAAGAGCTAAAGATTTAAGACTGTAGGGTGTCCCTTTTTAGGATGGCCCCTATCTGTGTGTCCCTTTTTAGGATGGCCCCTATCTGTGTGGCCCCTATCTGTGGCCCCTATCTGGAGGATGGCCCCTATCTGGGAGAGAAGTATAAGATTTGATGAAAAGATAAGATTTAATTTGAAGATCAAGCACCACGCGGCATGCTTGCTGTAAAGCCATCTCTATATTTCCGTAACTATCTTCAGGATATCCTGGCAGGACTTTGTCTCTCTGGTGATCCGGGCGCGGAGATTTGAGGCGGCGGGGATGCTTTTCAAATACCATATAGCTACTTTGCGCATAAATCCTATCTTGCCGTATGCGCTAATGGATTTGTACTTATCGATATAGTCCAGGTGTTTTTTTAGGGTCTTCTTTTTTTCCGCCAAAGATATCTCTTTAGGGGATTTGCCGGTCTCTATATATTCCTCGATCTCATTAAATATCCATGGATTGCCTAGGCCGCCCCTTGCTACCATAACTCCGTCGCAGCCGGTTTCGTCGAGCATAAGTTTAGCGGACTCACCCGAGAATATATTCCCGGAGCCGAAGACGGGGATACGCACCGCGTCCTTTATCTTTTTTATCGCGCCGTAATCAATGCCTCCGGCGTAACCTTGGGTCTTTAGCCGCCCGTGTACGAAGATGGCCGATATGCCTAAATCCTCGCAATGCTTCGCCATTTTAACAATGTGATCGTCGTCTTTCTTATCGAACCCTGTGCGTATCTTTATTGTTATGGGAAGAGGCAGCTCCGGAATGAGCCTTTGCAAAATACTATAAAGCCTGGGAGCATCACGCAAGAGATGAGCGCCCGATCTCTTCTTGATGACTTTTTTCGCGGGGCAGGCGCAGTTAATATCAAGAAACGATACTTTCACTAGCTCCAGCAGCCTGTTGGCCGCTTTGAGCATTCCCTCCGGGTCTGAACCCAGTAGCTGTACGGCTATTGGTATATCCTTCTTGTCCGTTTTGAGATTGCCGTAAGTTTCATGGCGTTTATAGATGAGAGAATTGGAATCGACCATCTCGTAAAAACAGAACTTCGCGCCGTGTTCGCGGGCTATGAGGCGGAAGGGCAGGTCGGAGCAGCCTGCCATGGGCGCTAGGAATATGTTTGTGTTGATATTGTAGCTGCCAATATTTATCATGGCGGTATTGTAGCACGGGAAAGACTTTCTGTCAATCAACAACTTATAAGTTGTATTATATTTAATAAAGTAAATATTGATTGCTAAATTACTAACTATATTGGTAAAATACTTGACAAAATTTAGTTTATCATGTATACTTGTAACGATATGGAAAATAATACTAAGAACGTCATTGCACAGCGCGATAGAGTATTAAAGGCTTTGAGCGGCAAATTAGATGGTTTATATTTAGCCGGAGGAACCGCCCTGTCCTTATTTTACTTTCATCACAGGGAATCGTACGCTCTGGATCTATTTACCAGGGAATTTTCACGGCAAAAAATAGAGAGCATTGTTTCGGAGCTTGCTAAAACAACCGGCTGTAAAATAGAGCTGGGGAAAGCTGTGGAAAAAAAAGATTTAGTGCAGATAATGGTCTATTACCTCTACATAAATGAGGATGAGACCCTGAAGATAGATTTCGTGGAGGATGCATATGAACTTGTTAAGCCCGTTAAAATAATAGATGGCGTCCCTATCCTTTCCTTAGAGGATATCTATATGAGGAAGATATTTGCGGCTTGCGGCACAAATAAAACGGTTAATGTTATTGGGCGTGAAATATTTAGGGGCGGTAGGCAGCAGGTCAGGGATTTCTTTGACCTCTATTTCCTGTCAATAGCCTTCACACCCCTGTCGAAGTTCGCGCTTGAATACTGCTCTTATCCGCAGATAGAAAGCCTGGCGGTATGGTACAGGACATATAACAGGAGCTCCATGCAGATGGATATATTGGATATCGAAACCGATAAGAGCGTCTCTTTTAAGGAGATGGATAATCATTTCAAGCGCGAGATAGAGAAACTGATAAGAAAGGGATTTGAGTAACATGGCTGCCGATATTTTTTGGGACAGAAAAACGACAAAAAAAGAAGCGCAGGATATATTAAAAGACGATTCGGGTCCCAGGTTCGCCGAATTTGCTTCATTGGTCCTTTCGCGAGTAAGTAGGCCAAAGGAAGTCTTTGATATATATATGAACAAGATGACATTCCTGAAAAATTGGCGCAAGATAAAAATAAGGATGCGCAAAGACAATTGGAATGACACACGGATAATTTTTTGGGATGAGGTTTATGATGTTCTTTCCCAGGGCATTGATAAAAAACAATTTAAGGAGAAGCGGTCGGCCGTTTCTGAAGAAGCGCTGAGTATCGGTGGAATAATAAAGAGCGCCAGGCAGAAGAAGCAGTTAAGCCAGAAGGACCTGTCGCAAGCCGCAGGCATGTCCCAGCAATTAGTTTCGTTTCTGGAAAACGGATATTTTAATGTGTCCTTAAGTACGCTGAAAAAAGTTTTGGATGTATTGGGACTGGAGTTTTCTATAACACAGAAGTAAAGGTAAAACCATGAAGATAGGGATGATAGGATTACCGCAGACGGGGAAGAAGGCGCTATTCGAGCTTCTCACCGGCCATAAGCCGTCCGAGAACGAAGTCGTCTCGGGCAAGCCGATACATGGGGTTGCCGAGATACGCGACAGCCGGTTTGACGCGCTTGTAGTTATGTATAAGCCCAAAAAAGAGGTGAGGGCCAGGATAGAGCTGGAGCTTCTGCCTAAGATAGAGAAGGACGCGATATCGAAAGGCGATATATTCACGGATATAGCCGAAGTCGACGCTCTCTGCCATGTGGTTCGCGCGTTTAAGGATGATTCTATATATCACGTCAGCGGATCCGTAGATCCGAAACGCGATATTGACGAGATAAACTCGGAACTGCTGCTTCACGACCTCATATTCATCGAGAAACGCTTCGAGAGGCTGGATAAGAAGGTTAAGCAGACCAAAGAAGAGGCATCGATAAAGGAGAGAGACCTCCTCGCCAAGTTAAAGGCACATCTCGATAAAGAGATGCCTTTAAGGACGCTTGAGATCTCCGCGGATGACAATAAGATCTTAACGAGCTACCCGTTCCTGACCCGCAAGGAGATCATAATAGCCCTGAATGTATCCGAGGACCAGCTTAAAAATAA
>Ga0268276_1003303_pt1 | contig 12665 bp, 8 predicted proteins | sample saktaG_4_FD_190145 | JGI IMG/M metagenome (GOLD analysis project Ga0268276, IMG submission 190145) | Saline water microbial communities from Sakinaw Lake, British Columbia, Canada - sak_2010_1_5_45m | ecosystem: Environmental > Aquatic > Non-marine Saline and Alkaline > Saline ...
GCGGTCAACGTCAACGCCAACGACGTGGCTGCCACCGGCGCCGTCCCCAGGTGGTTTTTGGCTACCCTCCTTTTGCCTGCGGGGAGCGCTGACCGGGCCATGGTGGAGGGGATCTTCTCCCAGCTCTCCGATGCCTGCCGCCAGTTAGGGGTCTCCCTTTGCGGCGGCCACACTGAGATCACCTACGGGCTGGCCCGGCCCATCGTGGTAGGGCAGATGTTGGGCGAGGTGGCGCGCGACAGGCTGGTGACCACCGCTGGGGCGCAGGTGGGAGACGATATAATTCTCACCAAGGGCATCGCCATCGAGGCCACTTCCATCATTGCCTGGGAAAAGGCGGGGGAGTTGGCCAGCAGGTACCCGGCGGATTTCATTGACCGCTGCCAGGATTTCCTCCATCAGCCGGGCATCAGCGTGGTGCGCGAGGCTCAGATCGCCACCGCTCAGGCGCGGGTTCACGCCATGCACGATCCCACCGAGGGCGGGCTGGCTATGGGCCTGCGGGAGCTGGCCCAGGCGGCGGAGGTGGGCCTGTTGGTGCATCGGGAGCGGATCGAGGTGCTGCCGGAGACGATCCTCCTCTGTAGCGATTACGGTCTCGATCCCCTGGGAATCATCGCCTCGGGCTCGCTGCTCATCGTTCTGTCGCCGAAAGATTCAGGGCGGGTCATCGAGAAGCTGGCGGAGGCGGGCGTCGAGGCGGCGGTCATCGGCCAGGTCGTGGCCAGGGAAGAGGGGTTGAAATTGATAACTGGCGGGGTGGCGAGAGACCTCCCCTATTTTGAACGGGATGAAATCGCCAGGCTCTTCGAATAGACTGTGAAACGCCAGGAGCCCAAGGTAACACTTGGGCTCCTGGTTTTGGTAGCGCATAGGGGAATCGAACCCCTGTTTCTGCCTTGAGAGGGCAGTGTCCTTGACCCCTAGACGAATGCGCCTTACTTGATCGCGAGAGTATTTTACCAACAAACAGGGTAAATGTCAAATTGTGATGGAAGCATTGACAGCGCAGGTGAACGCTGGTATAATAGTCAGCGGAATAAAGCAAATACGTGCCTACGACTGAGGCCGTTTATTGACCCTGAGGAGGTCCAGTGGCTAAAGTCTTCCAATCTAATCATCCCCTCATCCAGCACAAGCTGACTTGGTTGCGCGACGTCGAAACGGAGCCCGGCAAGTTCAGGGAATTGCTCAAGGAGCTGACTTGGCTTCTTCTCTACGAGGCGACCGCGAACTTCGCTCCATGGGAGAGACCCGTCATCTCGCCGATGGGAACCACTGTAGGACAGGTGCCAGGCGAAGGCATTGCTTTCGCTCCCATCCTGAGGGCGGGCTTGAGCATGGTGGAACCCGCTTTAGAGTTGATCCCTAAGGCTCAGGTCTGGCACATTGGGTTCTATCGGGACGAAGAGACGCTAGAGCTCATCGAGTACTACACCAGCGTGCCTGAGCGAGCGACGGCAGGGATGGCCTTCATCCTCGATCTCATGTTGGCTACGGGCGACTCGGCAGTGGCTGTCGCCAGCTTGTTAAAGGGGTGCGGCGTTCAATGTATCAAGTTCGTGGGCATCATCGCTGCCCCTGAGGGAATCGAGCGCCTTGCTAGAGCCCATCCCGATGTTCCCATCTACATCGCTGCTGTTGACGACCACCTCAACGAGGTTGGCTGCATGATACCGGGACTGGGCAACGCAGTCAATAGATAGCTCGGGACGGCGTGAGAATAGGGAGATTTGTAGCACTTCTCGCTGCTCTTGCCAGTTGACGATTTTTCGTAAATCTGGTAAAATCAGTTCGCAGTTATACAAGGTCAACTGACAATTGGAGGTTCTTGTACAGATGGCAAAGAAATGGGTTTATCTTTTTGAAGAGGGCGGTGCGAATCGCGATCTTTTAGGCGGAAAAGGTGCGGGTCTATCCGAGATGACTCAGATAGGTTTGCCTATCCCGCCAGGTTTTACCATTACCACTGAGGCCTGGAAGGCTTACTACGCGGCTGGCAAGGAGTTCCCGGAAGGGTTGTGGGAACAAACTTTGACTGCTCTCAAAGAGTTGGAGGAGCGTACCAGCAAGAAATTTGGTGACTCGCAAAATCCATTATTAGTCTCAGCTCGGTCAGGTGCTAAGCTCTCCATGCCAGGGATGTTGGACACCGTGTTAAACCTGGGGCTCAATGAGGAGACTTTACAGGGCCTCATTCAACTCACTGGGAATCCGCGTTTTGCCTACGATGCCTATCGCCGCCTCATTCAGATGTTTGGCAAAATTGTCTTTCATATTGCACCTGCAAATTTCGAGAAAGTCTTGGACTACTATAGGGAAAAGAAAGGGGCCAAGCTTGATACAGAGCTCACGGCTGAGGACTTAAAGGAAATCACTGAAAAGTTCAAGGCCATCGTTAGTCGAGAAGCTGGGATAAACTTCCCCGGGGATCCGTACCAGCAATTACAAATGGCTATCCGAGCTATCTTTGAGTCGTGGAACAGCAAACGGGCCATCGACTATCGTGACTTCCACAATACCCCTCACGACTTGGGCACAGCGGCTACTGTCCAGACCATGGTCTTCGGTAACATGGGCTTAGACTCTGGGACAGGAGTGGCCTTTACCAGGGACCCGAGAAATGGGGATAAAGTGATTTATGGCGAGTACCTCCTCAATGCTCAAGGTGAGGACGTGGTGGCCAGTAGTATTCGTATCCCTAAACCACTCCAGGAGCTAAAGAATGAGCTCCCTGCGGCTTACGACGAATTAATAGAAACCTGCGAACGTCTAGAACGCCATTACCGCGAAGCCCAAGATGTAGAATTTAGTATTGAGCAAGGCAAACTTTGGATACTCCAGACACGCGCCGCGAAGCTCGCCCCCCAGGCGGCGATGAAAATAGCCGTAGATATGGTTGAAGAGGGCTTGATCACTAGTAAGGAGGCGGTGCAACGTGTGAGGCCGAGTGAGATCGACCGACTGCGTTATCCCCGATTCGACCCCGAGGCTAAAGAAGAGGCTGTGGCCAGTGGGCGATTCTTAGCTAAGGGATTAGGCGCCTCGTCGGGGGCTGCGTTGGGGCGGGCTGTCTTTGACGCAGACACTGCCGAGCGTTGGGGGCTAGGTGGCAAGCCGGTCATCTTGGTGTGCCCCGAGACCAACCCCGACGATGTGCATGGCATGCTCAAGGCCAAGGGGATCCTAACTAGTCGGGGGGGTGTGACAAGCCATATGGTGCTGGTGGCGCGGAACTTAAATAAGCCTTGTGTGGTTGGCTGCGATGCTCTTAAGATTGAGCTGGGGACCAAGAGCTTCTCTGTAAACGACAAAGTGGTACGGGAGGGTGATTTTATTTCCATTGATGGTGGAACCGGCGAGGTCTTCTTGGGCCAACTCCTTACCCAGGAACCTGAGCATGAGGGCCAGCCAGAATTAGTTAAGCTTCTCTCGTGGGCTCAGAGGCTACACGAGCCTAGTGCATGGGCAAATGCTGATTATCGGGATGATGCCGAAATGGCTCATGAATTTGCTGCGCGAGCTGAAGATCTTTGGCAGAATTCACCGTGGGTAACTGATAAGGCCAAGCTAGCCGAAGTGTTAAAGCTCATCCCGCATAGTGAACGGATTCTTGAGGTTCCTGTCAGCGCTCAAAATCGTGAGCGGCTGAGAAAAACTATGCTGGATGTCATTGAGCGGGGTTATTGGGTGGGACTGAGAACTTGCTATGCAATCCAGCCACTGGGGACAGCCGAGTGGAGGATGGGCATAAAGAGCCCGGAAATGGTACAGCAATTTCTAACTCACGACTATCCAATGTGGTTGGAAGATCCCGGCTTGCGAGAGATAATTGTTCTCTATAATCCTCAAGAGCTTGGGTTGCCGGAGTTTGAAGACAGACATTTTGTCTTCAGGGTGGCTTGTCACCTTGATCAAGTCATAGTTGAGATGAATCTGTACACTGCGCAATTGAGGTCAATAGAGAAGGGAACTGCGGCGAAAGATCTCATACATATTGTGAGAAGCTTAAATCCTGAAGTGTTTTCCAACCTAGGTAAACCTTGGACCTTTTCGTTTGGTGGAAAATACTTAGTGGGGGGGAAGCCAGACGCAAAAGCACTCAAGATCACAGAGGCTGTGGCCGAAACCGTTTTCGAAAGGTGGTGGGTTTCCCCATTTGATCTGCCTTATCTTATGTGGGGCTATGACGAAGCGCTAAACCTTCACATTGTAGAAGCACAAGGGCGTTGCAGAGCGGATGGAGAGGTCGAATATATACTAGTATACGACCTTAGGGGAAGAGAAGAAAGATTGCAAGCACAGAAGGTGACCATCAACTCTTGATCTGGTGGATAGATTGATGCCGGAGTCAAGCAACTGTGTCACGGCTTGATCATGTTGGTGGAATCGCGATTGATCCACTGCATGGTCTTGAAAGGGAGTGGGAAAATGCCAAGGTTAAAGGACATTCTTGCAGCCAAACGTCGCTTCATAGGCCGCGAGAAGGAAATCGAGATCTTTCGCTCAGTGCTCGCTGACGGTGAACCACCATTTAACATCCTGTTTATATCCGGTGTGGGTGGTGTAGGAAAGACCTCGTTGCTTAGTCAATTCAGGCAACTCTGTCAGGGCCATGCGATTCCAGTGACTCTTATTGATGGTAATGCACAAAGGAGTATCGTTGCAGTGGTGCGCTCGATTCGCGACCAATTTTTTGGAGGGGAACCACCGATTCCTTTCCCTGAGTTTGACGCTGAAGTCACACGGTATTTGAATATTCATAAGCAACTGCAACAGCAAAAGGATATTCCGCCCGCCATCTTTAAGATACTTGCAAAAGGTGCTATACTCGCTGGAGGAGTCCTGGGTGGTATGGCAGTTCCAGGCGGCGGAATAATGGCCACCAGCTTTGCAGAGGCGGCACTACAAGCCGTTGGTGAGGTCAGTGCGGAAAAGGTCATCGAGGCCATCTACCGCAGATTAAATCGCCAAGAAGCTGAGTTCTACTTGAATCCAGAGAGTGATGTGACTAAGCAACTTATGGAAGACATCAACGCCTACGCAGCACACAGACGTTGCGTTCTGATGTTTGATGCATATGAAGAATCGGGTCTGTTGGATGAATGGGTTAGGAATGAACTCCTTGCGAATCTCGAACAGCATGCCGTTTTGGTCATTGCAGGAAGGCAGAGCCTTGGAGAAGAGTGGGATGACTGGAAGCCCATTATAAGGTACCTGCCGCTGGAAGCCCTCTCAAAGAAAGAAGCTACGGACTACTTGCAACTGAAAGGTATAACGGAGCCAGCACTGGCAGATGCTCTCATAGAGTTCAGTCAGGGACTTCCGCTAGCGCTCGCCCTATGCACTGAACTCACAGATGGCAGGCTACTGACCGCCGTTGATTTCTCCAAAGCCGATCAAAGGTTCACAGTCATGAAGGCCGTGGTAGACCGCATTATGAGGCAGGTTTCTGACAAGGAGTTACGCAATGCTCTGCAAGTTTGTGCGGTGGTTAGATGGTTAGATGAAGATATAATGGAGTACCTCCTAGAGACAAAGGACGTTTCTGAGCTGTATGAGCGTTTGGGGGCATTTTCTTTTGTTACCTATGGCCGTGGTGGTCTATCGCTAGATAATACCGTTAGATATTACTTGACTGAGGAATTTAGGACACGGGCACCTAGCAGCCACAGGAGACTCCATGAGAGGGCAGTTGAATTCTATGAGGAGAAAGTGGTAGAAGCGAGTGGCGAAGAATGGCAAAAGATGGTTTTGGAAGAGTTATATCATCTACTGAACGTAAATGAGGATAAAGGAATCGATCTACTCATGGGTCTATTGGAGCAAGCTGAAAAACTGTATCAGTTTGGCTTGTATGAGATGCTGTTGGATGAGGCAAGGACATGTCCTCTAAGTGATAGAGGTAAGCAATGGATTCAGTTCTTTGAAGGGAAGCTGGCTCATCGTCGTGGGCGGTGGCGTGAGGCCGAAGAAATCTATGAAAAGCTATTTGAACGCTTAGATATCGCCCTGTCACTAAGACCACGCGTTGCCTTCTATCTGGGGGAAGTATATTACCGCCGGTGGAGGTTAGACGACGCAAGAAAAGCTTTTGAACAGTGTTCTGGTGCAAGCCCATACATTGATGGACAAGCTGCAAACTACATTGGGAAGATCTACACCCAACAGGGCAAAGCTGATGAGGCGATGAAGGTTTTTGAAAGCATCTTGGAAACTTTCCGTGCACAGGGGGATGACCGAAACGTGGGTTGGACGCTTTTCAATATAGCCAATATTTATCGACTACAGGGCATATGGTTTGAGGCGGCTGACTACTACAGGCAAAGTCTAGAGGTCTTCAAGAAGATCAACCATGAAGCAGGTACCATGGAATCTCGACTCCGTGTAGATCGAGTGAGTACGTATTTAGGTAGATGGGAAGAGGTTTCTAAAGATTACGAGCGAGCTCTGGAAATTCTTCGAAGCCAGAACTTGGAGCACAAAATAGGAGAGTCTCTACGCCATTGGGGGGATGTCTATCTGGCGCAAGGCCTGGATGAAAAGGCGTGGGAGTGCTACACAGAATGTCTAGAAATATGCAAAAAGGCGGGTAATGATCTCGATATGAGCATCGCTTTGGAGAATCTGGGCATTGTTTGCCATAGAAGAAAACAATGGGACAGAGCTATAGAATACTTCTATAAGTCTATTGAGATCAAACAGAGACTCGGTGACATCGGCGGGGTAGGATGGACGCACATCAACCTTGGTAACTTATACCTGGATAGGCAAGACTATACTAACGCGCTAGACCGCTATACCCGGGGTTTGCAAATAGTGAGGGAGCGTAAGAACAGATATAAGCAAGTAGAGGCTTTACTAGGTCTTTGTCGCGTTCACTACGCCAAAGGCGCTCACAGTGATGTCTTACCGCGGGCCGAGGAAGCGATCAAGCTGGCTAAGGCACATCGCTATTTCGACCATCTTGCTCAACTCCAGTTGATATTGGCACACATTAAGTTCGATGAGGGAAAGGATTCCGAGGGTCTGGCCCTTTATGCCGAGGCATGCCGAAATGCCTTGAAGTTCAACCGTTATCTTCTTGATGAGATAGTGGAGGAGATTGCCCAACGAATACAACGACTGCAAGTAAACGGACAAGTTGATAAAGGACATGTGCTGCGGGAGTACCTAATTGGCTATTGGCAGCGCGAAGGATTGGAAAGTGAAGAGAGGAATGCACGGCTGAGAGAAATGGGAGATGGCAAACCGCAGATGATATTTGTGGAAAGGCTGAGCGCTTAAGATGCTCCGCACTAGTAGAGTGCCAAATATCAAATCAAGTTCAGCAAAATCCTTAACCATAACTTCTGCACACGAATGGAAGACACACCTATAAAGGCGTCTGCAAATTAACAATCAGAAAGTTGACTGCGGGGCCCTGATGGTGTACCATACCAGCTTGTGCTCCAATCAGTACGATGCGGGTGATTTCACCTTGCCTGAGGGCGTGCGAAAGAGGACGGCCAGATCGAATACATCCTCGTGTACGAACTCAGGTGTTGTCCCTCGGTTGACTTGATGAGATTGGTCGGATCGAATCACCGCTAGATATTGTGGATAGCTAAATGCTAAACACTGCATATAGTGCTTCGTTGCCAATAGTTTGCCTATCAAGTCAGTTGAGGGACACTACCCGAACTCAGAGGAAGGGAAGAACGAGAAAAGGCTTTGGGTGTCCGGAATCCCTCTGCCGCAGTTATTGGCGCAGGTACAATATAACCTTGGACGGGAATTAACCAAGAAAACATCACAAAACATCAGACGGAGAAACTCAGTGACCAAGAAAATTCTTCTTTTCGCTTTTGTTCTTGTAAGTATCACAGCAGGGCAATTACACGCCGAAGAAACGGCGCCGACGGAAAAGTTGTCTCCAACCCAACCTAACGTTTATACGGCGACTCAAGCTACTCCTGTCCCAAGTACGCAGTCTCAGGCGACTGCAGTGCCGACCGCGCAGTCTCAGCCGACTGCAGTGCCGACCCCGCAGGCTCAACCTACTCCTGTGCAAGGTACGCAGCCTCTGGAAATACAGGTCGCTTTACTTAATGACAGGGTCGCTAACCTCCGTGAAACCCAAACCTGGCTTTTAGCGTTTTTGGCCCTTATCTTGGGTGTCGGAGTTTTTAGTTGGTTTCGTGATGAAGGTAGAGCAGGTCGTGCTGAACAGAGAACAATACAAGCGCATGAGCTTGCTGTGAGGGGCGAGGAGGCTGCCCAGCAGAGAATTCAGCTCGTCCAAGAGACGTTCTTAGAGAGCTCCAAAGAAACTCTCGATTTGGTTAATCAGACCCTTACTCTGGCGTATCAAGCAAGTGAGAGAGCCGCGAAGTTGGTGGAAAACAGGGCAAAATCGATTCTCCGTGGATTAGATAGCGATTCCCGAAAGCTACTCGAAAGTGTTCCTTCCCAAGAAGATAGAGCTTTGGTTGCAAACTCGGATCGTCGGTCCCGACTCCACAGTCTAGCTGAGAAAATCAACGGCTTTGAGATTAATAGCTCTTTTCTGGATGACTTGCCTGAATTCGAACTTACACCAGCTTGTCTTTTCATCAGGGGAATGGACTTTCATCTTGGGCAGCAGTTCTATGATGCTATTGATTGCTGGGAATCCACAACTCTCTGCAGAGACGCAGACAACAAACTCAAAAGCTTAGCATGGTACTGGATTGGATATGAGTACAATAATCTTGGTAAATTCGACGATGCGCATTTGTACTTTGGAAAGGCTCGAGAAGTAGCTGATGGTGCTCGACGGTACGAATTACAACGGATTATGATTGAGACACGGTTCTTTAGTAAGAAAGAGCCCGCAGCACAACTCATCCAGGCTCTTGTTGATTTACTACGCTCAATAGAGCAAGAGGGGGCCAGTGAAGAGTTTCAAGAGCGAAGAAGGGGTATTCTGACCCAACTCGGTAATGTTTACCTTCAGGCCGGTAATGACCTAAGGAAGGAGGGCCAGCCGGAGGAAGCACGAAAAATGTATGAATGTGCAAAAGAAGCTTTTGCGAAAGCTGCCGATGAAAACAAGTGGGCCTTGTTCGGGCTTGGTCAAGCGCAATATGGGTTAGGAGAAGAAAGGGAAGCGGAACGTATTTTCAAAGACAAAATAAGGCCAAAAGCTATTGAAGAATACATCAATAGGGAAGAACCAAGAACTAAGGCTATGGCGAAAATGACTGAACTCATTTGCTGCATCCGGGTACCCAGTCTGAAGGACGAGGGTCCAGGAATCTACGTCCAAGTCTTAGAGGCTCTCGGTCGAGCTGACGAACGATTAACTGTATTCTCACAAATGCAAAAGCGAAATGTAACGAAGAGCGAATTCAGGAAGGACCTTGAGGAATTCATGGAGGAACTGCCGCGTAGCTAATACCCGGTCAGTAAAGATGTCCAGCACGCCGTCTCGAACCCGGCGGCCTGCGCACCTGCTTCCACCACCTCCTTCAGCTTGGCTTTTTGGGTTTTGGTCAACCTGGGTTTGCGGCCACTGGCCTTCTCGTATTTCAGACTTCCAGACTCTTCCGGAGGAAGTATGCCACTAGGTCAAGAGAAATGCAAATACGCAAATGGCGACTCTGCAGAAAGGCAACCATGATCAACCGAAGCCAGGCTCACCAAGTCGCTCGAAGGGGATGGAAATAATGGAGACAAAAGATGAATCTGTGGCGGCAGGATTTGCCGGCCAACTGGCCCAAGAGATAGTAGCTCTAGTGGCAGAGCTTCGCAAACGCAAGACGGAAATGGACAGTGAAATCGCTGAGCTGGAAGCAGCTGGTGGGCATGAGACTTGGCAGCTAGAGCGATTGAAGCGAGAAGAGGACGAGCTGAAGATGGTGGTGTTGGATGCAACTCAACGACTGTTGGCTCTCAAGTTGGAACTAGAGAACAAGAAAGCGAAGCTTCACGCTAAAGAATAAAGCAATGTGCGAAAGAAGGTTTTGAACCTTCGGAAACGGCGGCCCCACTCCTTTTGGACTGCCCTATTTCAATTTAGTCTGGCTAAAATCTGTGGAAGGTGTAACACCTTCTTGGAGCCCCCGGCTCATCTCCCACAGATTTTAGCCATGCTCATTTTGATTGACTACCTCTCTCAGATCAGGGTGGGCAACTTGGACAAGGAGGCTACTAACGAATGCCCAGACTCCGCGAGAAGGACCTTGGTAAATTCAGTTTCATTTCCGATATTGATGATTTGCTTGCCGATGCATGGGGAAGCTTCATTCCAAGACTGAACGAACGGTTCGGAACATCAGTTACCCCCGGGGAGGTAGCGCGCTACGGCTATGTACAAGATTGTCCTTATTGGGAGAGAGTAGAGGCGGAGAGGTTTCTTGAACAACTACGCAGTAGCCGTGACTTCAATCTTAATCTGCCTGTGATTGAAGGAGCCCTTGAAGGATTCACGGCTGTTGTGGAGATTGCTGTGCTTGGATTCTATCTAACAACAAGGCCACAGAAGATCTATTATGAGACGGTTCAATGGCTTGAAGCTCATGGCTTCCCCAAGGCGCCGGTTGTTTGTCGTCCTGATGGCATCTCTTTTGACGAGAGACATCGTTGGAAGAGACGAGTTGTCGAGTCCTCAGATGTTCACTTTGTCTTAGAGGATGACATAGGGTTTGCAGAAATGATTACCAAGAATGTGATCGTTCTGGAGAGGCCGTTTAATCGAGATTTACAACCCAAAAGAGTTCATGTTCGGAAGGTCGCTCATTGGAGAGATATTCCTGAGGAAGTAATGTTCCTGAAGGAGAATTGGCTGTCACGATGAATCATCAGCCAAGTGGCCTTGGGGCCACTTGGGCCCTAACTCCCTTTGTTTTAGGGTAGTTGAGGCACGGCGGAAGAGTTCCGCCAAATCGTTCCCTAGTTGCGCATCTCCCTTTAGCTTGGTGTAGGTTCGTCTATTATATTCCTCGTGGGCTGGCATCCACGTGAAGGGTACGGAAAGCACCTGCATCAATGCATCCAGACCATCGGCGAAGAGAACGATTTTGGCTTCAGAGGATTGATAGGCATTGTATTCTTGTAATAGAGCTAACAGCTCTTCCTGAGCAGAGAGATCCTCAGTGAGTCTAGCAAAAGCCGCCTCTTCGATATCTTGGAACTGCTGCTTGGCGATTAGTTTGACAGCATAGCCAATATCGCCCATGATAGCCTCACCCATGTCATGTACTAGAGCCAAAGCCATAATTCTTTCAAGATTCAGCTTAAGTGCAGGATTCGAATTCTTGAGTTCTCTCGCCAGGAGGTAGGCAATAACTGCAACATTGAAGGAGTGAGCTGCTATTGAGTCAGCTTCTCCTCTCTTGAAGCCGAAATAGATAAACCCTTGCCGAGGTAGTTCCTTGGTGGGTTGTAAGGTCAGGAATGTCTGTAATAGCCGCAGCAGTCGGTCGTTCGGAATCTGAATCATTTGCTTATTCCCTCCATGTTTTCTCCGTAATTTTCTCTATCCTAGCTACCAGCATGTCGATCGGAATAGGGTTGAAGCCCCCTTCTGGGATGATAATGTCAGCGTAGCGTTTACTGGGCTCAACGAAACTGTTATGCATAGGACGGACTGTCTCTTCGTACTGCTCTATCACAGATTGTATAGTGCGGCCTCGGTCCTCAATATCCCGTTTTAGACGTCGTATGAAACGGAGGTCAGCATCTGTATCCACGTAAATTTTGATGTCCATCATCTCACGCAAAGCCCTATCGGCGAGAATTAGGATCCCCTCCACCAGTATAACTGGCTTCGGTTCCAAGCGCCGGGTCTCATGCCGTCGAGTATGGGTGGTGAAGTCGTAAATTGGCACATCTACCGCTTCACCCATTTGGAGTCGCTTCAAATGTTGGATGAGCAAATCAGTCTCTAGGGCATCAGGATGATCAAAATTCACTTCGGCCCGCTCAGTGGGGGATAGATAGCCGAGATCCCTATAGTATGAGTCGTGATAAACATAGGCAACGCGTTCTTCGCCAATTTGCTCCAATAGGGCTCTTAGAACAGTGGTCTTGCCAGCGCCACTTCCCCCTGCTACCCCAATTAGGATAGATTGCTTCATAAAGTGCTATCCTTCCTGAGATCGAATGCACTTCCTCTACCTTGACTGTATTCTATAATATCACGATTCACCGAGCTTGTCAAGGCTGACAAGAGAGGAGAAGTGAAGTGCCTCAAGTGGTTACCATGGGCGACATAAACGTAGACGTCATCGCCCACATCCCCGGTTATCCGCAAAAAGGTGGAGAGGGTATGGCTGAGCAGATGCACATGTACTGCGGAGGCTCAGCGGCTAACACGGCCGTCGTGCTGGGTCGCTTCGGGGTGGACGTGGGCCTCATCGGGCGGGTGGGGGAGGATGTCCTGGCACTACTGGCCCTGGCCGGCCTGGCCGAGGCGGGGGTGGACGGGCGCTGTATTCAGCGGGACCCTCAAACTATGACGGGGATAATGCTCATCGCCGTCACCCCCGATGGTGACCGTACCATGTTCGGCTGTCGGGGGGCTAACGTCCGCACAGACCCGAATCTGCTGGATGAGAGCTACATCACCCAGGCTCGCATCTTTCATCTCTCTGGCTACTCCCTGTTGCAGGTTCCCCAGCGGGACGCCGCCCTGCGTGCCC
>Ga0268276_1003304_pt1 | contig 12661 bp, 10 predicted proteins | sample saktaG_4_FD_190145 | JGI IMG/M metagenome (GOLD analysis project Ga0268276, IMG submission 190145) | Saline water microbial communities from Sakinaw Lake, British Columbia, Canada - sak_2010_1_5_45m | ecosystem: Environmental > Aquatic > Non-marine Saline and Alkaline > Saline ...
ATGGTCGCCCGTAGTCGTATCTCCGACTGCTATATAGCCAACCGCCTTAAGATCGCCTCCCATTGTTAGCCCTCTTACCAAGGTCATTCCCCCGAAATCAACCGAAGCGTTCGTGTCTATCTCCTGCGGTAACGCAAGCGTAATAGTCCCGTCGCCATTATCAGCAATAGTTATCATGCTGTCTGAGTATGTGGCTATCCATCCGAATAAATCAGTTGCCGATACTGCACCATTAGTATCTATTTGGGCTATAGCGTTATAAGCCGCCCTATCTCCGGGAGGGGTAATTAATTCTTCTGTCACAATCATATACCCAACATAAAGCGTATCTATACCGCTTTTTATGGCGTTATTCACGTCCAATACCAACGCCTTATTACCATCGCCTATACCGTCAGTAACCCCATACAGCTTCAACAACATTGCATCGAACTCTGGTCCCGTATAATCCGATACATATACCCCATAAAGACTTACAACTGATAAGATGATTATCATCAATAAGCATAATGTCCTTTTCATTTTAATTCTCCTTTTTTATTAATCTTCTATTTGGATTTTCTCTAAATCTCTACCAAGAAGCTGTTCAAAGCCTCCCTTGCCATCTCTTACATATAGATCCCTCTTGTTTACTGAGACGATTAGAACCATGAACGGCTCTAATGTGCTCAGCAGATATTTCTCATAGGCGCCGGGCTCGACGTCAGATCTCACATAGAAATACTCTTCAGTAGCTTCTTCTAAAGTCGCCTGGACTGCGGCAAGATCGCTTGTCAGCAATCTCTCGAATACGCCCGGCATATCTGTCCTTACATATATATATTCCCCGACCTCTTCGGATACAAGGCTGGTTTTAATTGCTTCGCCTTCGCTCGTAAGTATCCTTTCAAAGACGCCTGGAGTTTCGGTTCTAACATAATAATATTCAGCTACCGCTGCTGTCCCAGATGTTTTAACTGCCTTTAAATCGCTAGTCAGCAGCCTTTCAAATATCCCCGGAGTGCTGGTTCTGACATAGAAGTATTCCTCTACTTGCTCTATAACAAATAAAGCAATCCGATGATCTACTAAGCTTAAGTTACACAATGTATTCAGCATCTCTACCTCTTTACGCCGATAATAGTTTTATTATCTTATTTGTCAAGCTACTTTCCTTACTTCATTGACATAATAAGAAAATTTCCGCCATTACAATAAAACATCAAGCCTCGATAGCTATCTCTAATCAATATAAATGCCTCGCCGTCAAAAGTCTGCCCTCCGGTAGCGGCAATTCTTATATTATGATTAAACGCATTTCCTCCACTATCCTTTACCCCAAATACTCTCCCCTGATAGCATTCTGATACCGGTACGGTGATAGTGCATTCCCCGGTGAGCGTATACGAAACATCTAAAATATAATCCGTGGGTAGCAATGCATACCCGGCTACCTCAACCGGGGTGATACTTACATTGCCCTCGAAAGAAACATCTCCAGGGCTAGAGCCAGTGCTTCTCGTCGATGTTTGAGACTTATCGTCTCTATATAGATAATGTGCCCTTATTTCGCTATAAGATAAGGGTTTATTATAAATCATTATCTCATCCAAGGAGCCGACCATGTCTCTTCCCATTACCAGATCCGCTACGTTATCCGTTATATCCGGAGCATCGTTAGTCACCACGCCAAGGTCTAAGTCTAATGTTAATCCGAAGGTGTGGCTACCCTTCAATAGCCCATCTACATAAAGCTTGAACTGTTTATGCATCCTATTTTTATCATATGTCACTGCTATATGGTTCCAGCCGGGCTTAAATCCCGCCGTAATATCAGTAGGGCCTCCGTCATGATATATGCGCGCGGTACATAAATAATAATTATAATTAATCTTGTACTCTATCCCCGTCTCCATACTGCCCCAGCTTAATATTGTTATTGTCCCCTTTATATGGTCTATATGATAGTCAGTATGCTCCGCGTAAGGTATAACTGATCCCGCAATTGTAACTATCTGATCATAAATATTCGCCTTTGATAATTCAGCAGGCAATAATTCCACGGGCACGTTATAAGCTGTCGGCGTAAATAACTGCTCCGGCACGTTCATGATATCAGCATAGATATAATGTGAGAGCTGTTTTTCTGCTAAATACCCCGAGGAAGTAACATTGGCAATAACAATTTCCGTCATTGTTTCCACGAAATTGATGCTTGTGTCATGATCACAGGTTATTTTATCAGCAGCAGCGATATCCAGGGCATATCTATTAGGTCCTTCGCTAAAGGTATAATAATTATATGTTATGTAATAAAGCGGGCCAACCGTCATGCCTCCAGTTTTTAATGCCGTCACCGTGCATTCGGTATAATCAACCGTATAGTCTACGCCTTCTATATATATTTCATCGAGGATATCTTTTACTTCTGTCACAACTACATGAACCTTTGCAACCTCTCCTGCTGCCTCCCTTGCTAATCTGGCTCCCACCAGCTCTATCGCAGCGTCATAGGCAGATACATAAAATTCTTCGTCCGTCTCCTCTCTGCCATACACAGTGCCATCATTCCCGTATAACGATAAATCCGCGGCTGTCGCTCCATTAAGATCACTAAAGCTATAATAAACCACCATGCCAACATCGCTTGCTCTTATGTTTGGCGATTGACTCAATGGCTTATAAAATTCTATGTCCTTATTAAATAAATTGCATGTCCTGATATTGCCATTAATAATGTCCAGCAATGATTGTTCTGGCAATATTAAATCAAATATGTTTTCGCTCATACCGTTAAGATAAAGCGGCTATTTTTTCTGCCAGCGGGGTAGATACGCCTAATCTATTCGTCAATTCGTTTAGCATATTTGCGTTAACTGCTGCTGCTTCCGCAACAGAGGCAGCCGTTATTCCGCTAAGCACTAGATGATCGGTTCCGTCGCCTATCCTGTGGGCGGAGTTCAGTCCTATTGTATCAATTAGTGCCCCCACGGCGGCAATAACACTCCAGTCCAGTGCCTCAAAGTCGCTGATGAAATTCAGTACATTCAGTATTGCTTTAGGAGGAATAGATAGCGTGCCAAAGCTTATGGGGTTATATCCATCTACCAATGTCCAGCTAGTGTCGGTCGGTCCTCCGTATGAGGACGCTGTCCCGATTTTAACAAAATAGTAATCCTCCCTATCGGGATTTTCTCCGTCGAGATTTGCAGAATCCATGTCTTTTACCCAGATGCCGTTACCTAGATATTCTAGCTGGGCAGAAGCAAAAGCTGCCAAAGCGCTGCCTCCTCCATAAACAAGCGGAGATTCCGCTCCCCCTTGAGTATCATCTCCCCACCAGTCATAAGGATAATCATTATCAACTTCCGTGGTTAGCTTTTTGGCATAGATCAATATCGCTTTCTGCCCGCCGGCATTAGTGTACTGGTTTCCGTCAGCGTCAAATATCGGTACTATCAACCTTCTTTTGCATCTTACGGCCATTTATCATCTCCTGCTTTTATAGGCTATTACATGCCCCTCTGTTTCTGCCAAGAGGCTGATATTTGTGAACCTGCCCTGCAGCACTACTCCTGCCGGAATGACCAGCCCGGCCAATGAATCCTGATCATCTTCCGGCAGCTCTTCATCCGTAATAGTTTCAAATACAGTTTCAGTTATAAATAACAGGGCGTCAAAATACATTCCTGCCGGAGTTGCTTCATAGCCGGATGGGGTTCCATTTCGTAGATAATACTTACCAAACTGCCCGTATTTACGCCCATCCTTACTGGCTATTCTATTTATAGCCGCATCATCATATAGTGGCATAATTTACTCCTTATAAATAAAGCTTATGCTTTGTTATATTTATTATTTAGGTTAGCGTTTCTCGCTCTTATCTTTTCTAAATTACCTCTAGTCCATTTATTGCCATTCAGCCACGCTGAACCAACCTCTCCAGCCAGAGTTCCAACATATAGTCCCGGCCGTCCGCCAACTGCTCCACCTATTCTTGATCCAATGGTACCACCAGCTGCACCGGCTACCTCTCCCTTCCAGAAATTTCTTGTTTTTAGCCCTCCCTTGGGCTTTAATCCATAATGCGCTCTTAGCTCATCGGCTTCTGCTGGCGATAAATCGCCAGATCTTATTGCATTCATAACTCCTCCAATAAGAGCTATTTTCTCTGCTGCATGTTTAATCATTCTCGGACATCTTAACTTTTCCATAATTTACTCCTTATTTTTGTTCTGTTTGGATTTGGTCCATTCCCGCCATTATCTTACTGAATAATTCCGGTTCTTCATGCTGATAACTCAATAAAAACTCTTCTTTTGTCTTACTGTCCATTGATTTTAAATTACTTATAATATCCTTGATCCTCAGGGATTCATTCTTGGACTGCTTCTTGCCATTCTCTTCATAATTTAACCCCTCTACAGCTTTTTCATATTCCGCATTGAGCAGCGCCTCATAATATTTGGTTATCATGATTTTAAACTCATCCGGGGCGCCCCGGTTAATCTCTGACATTAATACGCTATATTGTTTTGGGATATCCTTCGCTTTATATAAAGCCGTGGCGTATCGCTTAGCCTGCTCTAAGAGGACAAATTGCTTTTGGACTTCATCGCCAACCGCATTATATAGCCTGGGATGTTTTTTATTAATTTCGTTAAAGATGCCGTCTTCTTTACCAGGGTTAACATTTATGACGTCGCTGACATACATTTTTGTAATTTCATCATCCACTATCTTTAATACTTGCTCTTGCTGTTCTGGGTATTGCTGTTCTAAAGCCTTTAATAGCTTGTTTCTCTCTTCGCCTTCCGGAGCTCCGATCAGGGCTCTGATTAACTGAGATATACCACTGTCATCTTCCGCCTCGCTGCTTGGCTGTCTTCCTTTTGCTTTTTTATCTACCTTGCTGGCCGCTGGTGCCTTTTTAGCTGGTTCGTCTTCTGCGTCTTGCTGTTCTGGAGGAGCCATTTTCTCGTTAAACTCTCTCCCTTTATTTACCAGGTATTCCTGCTGCTGCTCTTTTGGCATAGTCTCAAGATTAGCTTTTTCTTGAGGGCTTAAATTGTTTACGCCGGATTCCATTGCCGATTGCTGCTCTTGCTGCATTCTATTGTTCTCTATATTGCCGGATATTTCTTCCTGAGCATATGCCTGCTCCTTTTCGGCTTCCAGGTTCAGATTCATCTGCTTTCTCATTAGTTCTATTTGCAATTTATTGTTTTCTTTCATCATCTTTAACTGTGATTTTTCGCTTATCTTTCTTTCGCGTAGCTGTACTTTTGATTGCATCTCTAATAATTTCTTCTGGCTTTCTATCTGCGTAGCAGTGTTATCTGAATTAATTGCACTCATTACAAGGCTGTCACGGAGCTGCTCTTTTCTCTCCATCTCTCTTTCTTCTTTTTTGTAATTAGCAAGCACCTTTGCTCTTGCTACCTCGCTGAACCCCATATTTTTACCCTTCTCTTCCATGGCAGTTCTTGTGCGTTCATTGTCTTTAGTGCTAGTTTGGGACTCTTCGTCATAATCAATGTTAAACCTTTCGTAATATGTGGGTTTGGATATATCGCCAGCTTCCATGCCTTCCTTGATGTAGCTATTCTCTGCCATTGCCTCTACTAACCTTGGCACGCCGAGCCTTATGGTGCACTTGTCAGATAAGCCCATGCTTTTGTTTATTATATCAGCAAGGGCATCCAGCATCTCCTGGAACATATCTGCCATAGCCTTAAAAGAACTCTCTAATATTATAGCCGATACGTTCTGGCGAGACCATGTAGCTCCGCCATAGATAAACTCTATCGGGGCGCCTATTTCTGCTAATATATCCTGCGTTAGATTCCTTAACTGATCATGCAGCACAAGCATTTTGCCATTTCCCCAGAAATCTTTGCTCCCTATCTCGATAGGCATAAACGGGACATAATTAGGGTCTTCTCTCCATTTAGCAATCTCCGCCTGGATCACATTCTTCATTTTAGATAGGCTAATTGTATTGGTTACCGGCTTTCCTAATGTTCCTCTATCAACAGGGAACATCATGCGGAATGGCACTAATAGCTCCTTGGCTATTATTTTATTGGCTGCTAAATACGCCTCATTCATTGCCAGGCTTCTAAACGCCCTTACCATTGGAGGTATTGGCTTGCCAGATATTTTCATTGTGGGAGCTTCGAATATATATATACTATCTTCGTCTAGCCTGACCTCCTGGGTGGTGCTCAGGAATATAGCATCTATATATAATTGAGGGGTATGGCATAATACGAAGTGATTCCCTTCCTTTATTAGCTTTTGAGTGGCGGGAGGTATTTTATATAACCATTGAGTCTCTCCGGTTATATCATTTCTAATAGGCCTTAAATTATATGGCGACCAGATGGCTATATTTAATTTGTTTAAGTCCGTTACCGGGTAATCTATCACCTCAAACACTGCCGACATATTATACTGCTCGCACTTCTCATTGCGGCATGCAAATGAAAATTTGCCTCCATCAAAAGTATATTTCTTATGGTCGTTTTTCTCTAGATCTCGCAGGTCATATATTTCTCCGCACTTCTTACATTTTATCTGTTTCTTGATCGCCTTCATGGGTACAGCGCAGGTTAGCCCATACGTGCCGTAGGCCATCCCTATCTGCATTAATCTTTCCCTTAGCTTTATCTTTCTTAATATCTTCCATATTTCCTTCCTATCCGCCGCAGTCGCCGTTACTGTGATGTTGGATATGGGATATTTAGCTAATTTTTCGATTACCGTCCCCGCGATAGTAAAAGCGGCGAAGTACTCCGCATAATTATACAGCTTTTCGATGTCTCCCTGTATAGCCTTAAAGTTATTGCCATAGTACTCAAAGTCGAATAAGGCTTTGATTAACTGGGTTTCTTTCGTGCCTGTTTCTGCTCTGCCCATGTTTATTTATCGATCGTATTTATAGGCGGAGGCCGGATTTTTGACTGCCGTTGCTCCGCTGTCTTTATTGCTATTATCATTTTTATTGGCGTTCATTAATAGCCCGGGGGTCATTGATATTAATTGGCTTTCCAGCGTATCCATAGGATTAGGAGGTCTAAACGAAGCAAGGGTCTTTATGGTTGGCGTGTCGATAACCCCATATTCTGCATGCTTTAAGATTAATGATGCTAAAGCAAATGGCGTGTCTAACAACTGCGGGTTTAATTGAATAAAGGTAGTAAACAAGTCATCGAATAATTCTGCCCTTACTTCTCTTAGCTCTGGGTATTTCTCTAAGATAAGCTTTTTAACTCTGGGCGCCTTTATCGCAACAATTAAAGATTTACCGGCAGTGCTCGCTCCGGCAATACCTGACATTATAACAGTAGCTGCAAGCGCCTGCCCCAACACTTTAGATATTTCTTTCGATATCGCTACCTTGTGAAGAGGGCTACTATTATTATAATCTCCGCATAATATTCGCTTGCTTATATCCCCCGCGGCAATATCTGCCCCGGCAGTTTTCAGCATTGACTTTATGTTCTCATGGACTATCAGGTGTAGAGCTATATCGTTATTGACTTCTGCCAGCTTTTGAGCGACTGTCTTTATATCGCTATCTACTACTTCCATATCCGACATGTCCGGCTGCTCTCCTTCTCCATAGTTAGCGTTCGGCTCAATATACCCTTCTTCTTTAAGCTTGTCTACCATTGACTTGAATGCCTTGGCAGTTTCTTGCTTGTTTTGATCTCCCCAGGTATTTGATAAAACGCTGTATATTTCATTTAGGTTCGACCCTGACTGATATAGAGCCTTGATTGTGTTATAAAGCCCGACAACTATATCGTCCCGCTTGACTGTCAACATATTCAATATGTCGGCATTGCTCTCCCCGGCTTCAGTGGTATTTGCGATATTCCTTTTCTTTCTATCTTCTTCCCATTGTTCCTGTTGATCATCTTCGAGAGGGACTGCTTCGGCTATTTTTTCGACAATAACAATATCTGGAGCGGCTGATATGGTTTGGGCTACTTTTGTCTTATTCGCAATAATATCTTTGGCGTCTTTATGCTGAGCTATATTAAATACAGCTAGCTTGTCCCCGGCATATTTCTCTCTGAATACATTGTGGTTGGCTTTTGCACATAGCTCTTCTATCTCTCCATTGTTTAACCCGTAATCCTTTGCTATTTTTGCCACGGCATTTGTCAACGGGATATTCGTGTCTTTATAAAAAGCAACAACTTCTTCCGCCAATTTGCCTATTCGCTCTTTAATATTCATCGGATGCTCCATAGTTTGCTCCTTTTGCTTATTGTCATCTTTATTATATACCATGCCCGACATATTGAGCCGGACATGGTATATCTATGTTATTATTTTTCTCGCTTTACGCCTTTATACCCGAGATAGCCTCCGCCGCCCAATGCTCCTGCTACTCCAGCGCGAGCGCCAAAGACCTTAAGGCGTTCCGCTCCTCTTCCGGATAGCAAATCAGCGGGGTTAATATGTTGGTTTGCCCCTACATTTCCCTTGATAAGGCTGTTGAATTCTCTTACCCTTGATCCGCTAAGCAATTCTTTTACCCGCTTAGCTCGCCTTGCAGTAGCTAGTCCGCCCCTGCTTCTAGTTATAGATCTATATGCCCCTGGCAACCCTAAAAACGAAGAAGAGCTTCCAATAGCTTTTCCTGACGCCGTCATTGCGGCGGTGATTCCTGCTCTAGCTCCTCTTGCGGCTGGGCTTGAGCCTAAAGACTTGCCCGCTCTAGCAAGTCCTGTATATTTACCAAATGCGCTAATTCCTTGCCTTATTGGCTTAATACCTACTGCGGCTGTCTTTTCTGAGTTTGCAGCTACTTCCTCGGCAACCTGCTCTCCAATCTGTATAGCTATTTCTTCAATCTGAGAAACCGCCTCGGGATTATTGGCAAGCTCTTCCGCTCCGACTTCCGCCGCCATAGCGGTTGCGGCTTCTTCCGCTGCTATTGATGCGACATCTGCCAATGGCTGATCATCTTCCCTTACAGCTTCGTCGATAGCCGCAGCATTATCTTCGCCGAATTTCTCAGCGATCTTATAGATAAGAGCAGTGTACACGCTGTCTGCAGCTTCATTATAGGCTGCTTCTTTAGCCATTATTTCTCCATGGGCAACGCCTCTGCCGAAAGCTATGTCTTCGGCATATTTACTAAGTTCGCTGGCCGACATTTGTCCAATCTGTTCATCAATTACTGATGCCTGTTTCTGAAGCTCTTCTGCATTTGAAAGTCCAGCGATTGTCTCCATAGCAAGATCGCTGGCTCGCTTGCAAACAGCCCCGATCAACTCTTCGTCAGTGTCAAACACTACTCCGTCGACTGCTGCTTCGTCTTCTGCTATCTTATTCATTTCGTCGGCATATGCGGCATTTGTGATAGCGTCATATACCATGTTCTCCATCATCTCTTTCTGAGACAATTTTACCATCGGGGCATCTTCCCCTGCCAGCTTGTCCATTTCGGCATCATATGCCAATTTTCTAAGCTCTTCTACTAAACCCATAATCTTCTCCTTTTTATTAAGATTTCGCGTCTTCCTTTGATTCTAACCAACATAGAACCTCCTCGATATTCTCACTACCAATTTAATAATATATATATTATTTTGTCAACATATTATGCTTTTTTAACATAGACGAATCTTTCGTCGTTAAAATAATACCTCATCGCCAATAATATATATATAAGTGTATGCATCCAATCGTCGGTTCCGTTATTACCATAAATTACCCGGTTAAGAATGTCGTTATATTTATATAGCCCCGTCACGTCGGAGATATATTCCGATATTTCTTCTAATCTAGGGAATTCATATTCCCCCATTTTCAATGCTTCTATGAAGTCTTCGATAGCCTTGCTCCGGTTTATAATAAACTTATTCGACGTGATCAGATACTCATAAAACTCTATGGTGTCCCCGAGGTATTGCATCTCCATCATTCTTTCTATGCCAATAGCGTCTGCTATCCTCTGGTTCTCCTTATGCCCTATCCCGTAATCACATCCGACAACATTAACGTGGAATACATTCAGCCAGTGAATAATGTCTGTTAAAACTTCATTGGGGCTGTCCGAATCAAAATCCGGTAATTCAAAATATCGCCTTATAAAGACAACGACTATTTTATTCCTGGCAATATCATATTTAGATATAGTCAACATCGTAAACGATTTTATTTTATCCTTCTGCCTTAGCTTGGCAGTCTCTCCGCCCCAGTCTATCCCGGCAAACATATAGTCGCCTATACCCATGGGCACATCCGCATCATATTCTACTAAAAACCTCGACGGGTCGCAATGTTTGACCATAAGTTCGAATGGTATAGGAAATGCCTCTCCGGAATATGATATTCCCAGCAGTTCATTCCATATCAATACCTCGTCCCTTGTTTTCAGATCGAATAATAACCTCGGCCAGTTAATAGAGGAAACCATCAGCTCGTTTATGTGGTAACCGGCAACTTCTTTATCTGGATAAGCAGCTACCCACTCTCCGTCTTCAGGGTATATCCTAAAGCCACACTTGTCGCATATTAATCCCGTTTTGCCAATGTTTTTAATTTTTTTGTCTTTTCCGTCTCCACCTAGCGGTCCATTCCAGTGCCCGCAGTGCATGCAGGGAACCATCCATTCATGCTGGGTGGATGCGTCGAATTTTACCTGCAGCGGGTTAAGCGGGGAGTTAGGGGTTCCAGAATGTATTATTGTGCGATATTTAGATCTCTGGGCGCAGCTTTCAATGATAGCTGCATGGCTTGTTGGTATAGCCTGGCTCTCATCTATGATTATAAGATCTCCAGAAGCCCCTCTCGCCGATAGTACTGAGTTATATATGTTTGCCAGCAATATTCTCGATCCGCTTAAGTATCCATAGTTCTTAACCTGTCTTACTGTTTTGCGCGGGTCTCGATACCATACATCGGTAACCACAGAGTCAAGGTTGAACCTTTTTAGTATCTCTGCCGAGAATACACTAACCTGCTTATCAGTTGGATGGCAAATTATAGTGTTAAATGAATTTCTCGTTATAGACATCACCGTACCTATCGCTCCGCAAAATACAGACTTACCAATCTGCCTCGAGCATTTAAGCACCATATTCCTGTATACTGGCTCTACCTCTAGAGTTAAACGGGGGCTATTAAATATATCAATCCAAAATGGATATTCTTCCAGAGAGTAATACCCGTCCTTGAAATTCAATATGCTTTCAGCAATTGCAGCCATATCTACGCGATATTCTTCTAAGTCGATTTCTGTTATTGGCTTGGTAACCTTAGGCATGCTCTTAAACGGCTTTGATGCCCGCTCTTCGAATTCCGCCCTTAAACCCAATAGCTCTACGTTATTTGTAGGGTTCATCTTTTTCTGGCTGTCTCTCTAATCTTCTTTTGTTCTTATTTATTTCAGACAGAGTATGCTCGTCTGTCCTGACTACCATCCTTCTAAATATTTTGTTGAGCTGGTCAATGTAATAATCCTTGCCTTCTACGCCTTCATTCTTTCCAATATCCACCGCTATTCTTTCATGCTCCGACAGTATCCACGGCGGGAGGGCAAAGCTTCTACTGTCGAATGAGCTCATAATCATCTGGTGGCATCTCCCGTACTCCTCCTTTTCCATTCTCCTTCTGTCATCATCGGAAAATAACCCGAAATAACTAAGAAGCACTTCAGCAGAAGAGAATACCATTTGCCGGTGAGGATAATAAAACTGATTTATCGGGTCTATGTTCAGATAACTAACGATATCTATGCTTTTCTTTGCACTATGCATCCTCATATTGGCCATAGTAAACCGCCAATAATAATAATAATAACATGATATCCTGGAGTTTATATGCTTTTCCGGGGCAGTTCCTGTCAGCTTGCGCCACCCCTTCTTTATTTCTTCTGGGTTCATGTTGATTATTACGGATATTTCTAAAAAAGTCCTTACCCTGCGGTCTGCCAGTATTGACGTTATTCCCTGATATTGCCGGTGCTTGTATTTGCTTTGGGGTACAGACAGACATTGATATACAAGGTCGTTAAAGTATTCCTCGTACTTGAATTCCTTTAGTATTTTATCTGAAATAAACGGGCCGGCACCAGTTTTTTGGTTCTTTATATTTTCCGCAATCATCTTCTTCCCGTCCGGCATGCTCTTGCATATTTCTAATATTCTCTCAAACTGGTTGTCTGGAAGTATATTAAACCCTTCACATGATGTTTGCGCCGCGATGTCCTCTTGCGACATGCCCGACAGGATCATAACTTTAATATATTGTTCGTGGGGTATTATCCTGCAAGGTACGGGCTGATTATTCATTGTTTGTGTTTTCGCCCTTAATTTCGTTATGCAGCTCAGTTACAGCTTTAAATGCCCTGGCTAATATCGGTTCAGATAGATCTATTTTGGATAATCTGGATATTAGCAATAACTGCCCCACTCTGTCAAGCACCTCTTCCAATAGAGGAAGTATATTTTTCACCCCGCCTATGTTATCGTTGTCTGCATATTCTATGTTAGACAATGACTTAACTACATCAGAGACGTCTGCCACCTTGGACTTAAATGCCCCGCCCTTGTTAATATACTCCACCGTTTTAAGAAGCTTGTCGTCGTGAGATATACAATACGCCAGCTTCATCCACTCTCCGCGATATTTGTCCAGAGGTGCCAAGTCAACATCT
>Ga0268276_1003307_pt1 | contig 12652 bp, 10 predicted proteins | sample saktaG_4_FD_190145 | JGI IMG/M metagenome (GOLD analysis project Ga0268276, IMG submission 190145) | Saline water microbial communities from Sakinaw Lake, British Columbia, Canada - sak_2010_1_5_45m | ecosystem: Environmental > Aquatic > Non-marine Saline and Alkaline > Saline ...
GCAATGGCAATTTGAATTCTGTCTTTCTGAAAAATATCCAACAGTTCGTCAATTTTTTTATTTTCGGGAACAAAGTAAGCTTCCCTTATTATTTCCTTTAAATCAAACTTTTCCTTTGAAGTATACCATTGCTCGTAAATACCCAAAAGATCCTTGGCATATAATATTCCGATAATATTGTCTATAGTGTCTTCGTATACCGGGATTCTTGAATGTCCCATTTTTTTAATCAATTTTAATATTGAACCTATCTTGGTATCAGAGGAGATATAGGCCATATCTACCCGGGGGATCATTACTTCTTTTACCATAGTATCGCCAAATTCAAAGATATTTTTAATCATTTTCTTCTCTTCCTCTTCTATTACCCCCTCATCCTTACCTGCATCAATCAGAGTTATTAAATCTTCTTGGGTAATTTCTTTTTTTACTTTAAGGCTTTTTTTACCAAAAAGGTAATATAGGGCAATAATTATCATTTTAAAAAATTTTATCAGGGGAAATAAAACGAGGGAAATGATTTCTATCGGTCTGGCGACTCTTTTGGAAATTGTTTCGGCATTAGCAACAGCTAATGATTTGGGGACGATTTCCCCGAAGACAAGTATAGTAAAAATCATTATTCCGCTGGCTATACCAATACCTATATTTCCAAAAAATACTATAGCTAAGTAAGTGGCTAAAGAGGTAGCTGAAATATTTACAAACATATTCCCAATTAAAATAGAGATTAATGTCCTTTGAGGATCATCAAGAAGTCTGACAATTGATTTTACCCGCCAATTATTTCCATCTTCTTTTTGCATTTTTTTCAATTGCAATTTATTTAATGAGAAGAGAGCAGTCTCTGAACCGGAAAAAAACGCTGATAGTATTATAAAGCCTAATAAAGTGATAACTTCAAATATCAATATTATTAAATTGAGGGGGTCATCCAAAAAAAAATCACCGCTACTTTTTAAGCAACCATTTAGTATATTCTAAAATATCGACCATTTTGACTAATTAAACTAAGGTGAGGCATTTACTTTCGCTCAGTTAGATTAGGAATCTAAAGGTAAACAATAATTGAGTCTTGTAGACTCCTAATCTAACAGTTTTTAATTACAAAATTACTAAAAATTAAAATTAACCTATATATTCTTAATTACACTACACAAGTTGAGCTTTTTTCGATATTCTCATCTTCTGTAATATTATTACTCCAGCCAATAAGATAATACTCACACTATCAGTTAATAATCCAGGTGTTAATAAAGCAAGTGCGCTAATGATATGAATCTTTTCTAAATTCCTAAAATTTTACTTTTTCGACACTATATTCAAAGGAATTAAAGATTGTCCTTGCCACCTTTTTCATATTACCTGGATTACCGCTAGTGTAGTAATTTTCCTTTTTATTTTTACCAATCTTTAAAAAATGCTTCTCTTCTAATATTTTTTTCAAATCTAATACTGCATTATACGCAGGATCTACCAACCTTACCTTGGGTCCCATAATATCTGAGATTACTTTTTGCAAAAATGGATAATGCGTACAACCTAAAATCAAAGTATCTACTTGAGCGTCTTTAATAGGCTTTAAATATTCTTTTGCTGCTTGATATGTTTCAATTGTATCAAATTGACCCAATTCCACTAAAGGAGTAAACTTGGGACAAGGATTTGCAAAAATTTCTATTTTGGGACTAATTCTTTTAATTTCCTTATGATACGCCTTGCTATTTACGGTAAATTCAGTAGCTGCAAGACCTATTTTCCCATTAGTAGTAGTTGCCACAGCTGCTCTTGCTCCAGGTTCAATGACTCCAATAATAGGAATATTAAACTCCTCTTTGGCTCTTTCTAGTCCTGCTGCAGTTGCCGTATTGCAGGCAATAATACATGCTTTAATCCCTTTTTTCAAAAGGAAGTTAATTATTTGAACTACAAAATCCTCAATTTCTTCCTGTCCTTTTTGACCATAAGGTTGACGAGCATGATCTGCAAAATATTCAATATTTTCTTTCGGAAGCAATTTTTTTAATTCTTTTACTACTGAAAACCCACCTATTCCAGAATCTAAAACACCAATGGCTAATTGCTTCATGGTTCTTCTCCTTTATTTATAACTCTTTGTTCGCACATATGTCTCTCTTGCCAACAATCTAATAAGTATTCAAGGCGATAATTCGTTTTTCCTGTTTTATCCCACTCTTTTATTATTAATTCTAACTATTAAATTTTATTTTTAATGATTCTCTTGTCTTGCCTTCTTATATTTCCTCTTCATCAACTTCTACAATCATTTCTATTTCTACCGGTGTACCAAAAGGAAGTATATTTACACCAATTGCTGAACGAGCATGTCTTCCCTTTTCACCAAAAATCTCTATTAAAAGATCCGAAGCCCCATTTATTACATATGGTTGCTGATCAAATTCTGGAACACTGGCTACAAAACCCAAAAGCTTAATAACTCTTTTTACCCTATCTAAACTACCAAGATGTCCCTTAAGTATAGCTAAACAATTAATAATAGATATTTTTGCTGCTTCATAGCCTTCTTCAACAGTTAAATCTTTTCCTAATTTACCTTTATAAACCAAAATACTATCTTTTTCACTGCCTTGTCCCGAAGTATAAACCAGTTTTCCTGTTTGCACAGCAGGAATATAAGAAGCTGCAGGCTTAGGTACATCGGGAAGAATTATACCCATATCCTGTAATTTTTTTTCTACTTTTCCCATAAGACTTCTCCTTTTTCAAAACCCTATTTAAGTTTTTTTACATGGCTATACTGACTTTTTATTTTTATTTTCTTATCTTTAGGTTTTAGATTATTTTTATCTGTGCTAATTTACCAATTTTACATTTTTATTCCATGCTATTTGCTATACAGACTAATAAATCAACCTTTGAAGAAAGTTAAAGTAGAACTTCCATAGCATTAGTAAAATCTTCTTCTATGGAATTAAAGGTTCTAATAAACAAACTCCTTTTAATATTTTCCGTTAAATTAGAAACTAAATAGATTTCACTGTCAAGATGAATTTTAGCTATTCGAGATGCTTTGTAACGACCCAAAATAAAATTATTTTTAATTAAATTATACAAATTTAAACTTTCTTCGATATTCTCATTTTTTGTAAGATTATTACTCCAGCTAATAAGGCAATTCCCACACCATCAGTTAGCAAACCGGGCCTTAATAGAGCAAAAGCGCTAATGGCTAATATTACTCTTTCATGTATTTTAATATGGTCAAGGAGATATCCACCTGCAGCTGCCCCTAAGGCTAATACACCAGCCAGTGAGGTAACAATTAACACTAAGGTATGGCCTATTGTGCTATCTATAAATAACAGACCGGGATCAAGAGCGAAGAGAAAAGGAATCATAAATCCCGCTACCGCTAATCTTACGGCAATAAATCCGGTTTTCATAGAATTCCCGCCGGAAATTCCTGCTGCAGCATAAGCTGCTACCGCAACCGGCGGTGTAAGATCTGCGATTACTCCAAAGTAAAGGATAAATAGATGGGCGGCTAAAGGATTTACCCCTAAATCTACCAAAGCAGGGGCAGCCATGATGGATAGAATGATATATTTTGCAGTTGTAGGAAGTCCCATTCCCAATAAAATGGAGGCTATCATAGTGAAGAAAAGAGTTAACATTAGATTTCCTTGGCCTAACATTACCAGTCCATTGGCAATCTTTAATCCTAAACCGGTAAGAGTTACTGCTCCCACTACCATTCCCGCACAGGCACATGCTGCTGCAACGCCTAAAGCGCTCTTGGCACCCTCCTCAAAGGCTTCACCTAATTTTTTTAGATTTAAACGGGTCTCAGATTTTACCATACTTATAGCCAAGCTCATTACAATGGCCCAAAAAGCGGAGAACAAGGGAGTATAACCTCTTACTAATAAATATACTAAACCAATTATAGGGATAAGTAAATGACCTCTAGCTTTCATTACTTTACCTAATTTAGGAAGCTGCTCCTTAGGAAGACCTTTTAACCCGTATTTACAAGCTTCCAGGTGGACCATTGTTCCTACGGCAATGTAATATATTACAGCTGGAATAGCAGCTGCTGCAGCAATTTTAATATAAGGAATCCCTAAAAATTCTGCCATGACAAAGGCAGCTGCTCCCATTACCGGGGGCAGTATCTGCCCACCGGTAGAGGCAGCAGCCTCTACTGCTCCGGCAAAATCCTTCCGATAACCTATGCTTTTCATTAATGGAATGGTAAAACTCCCAGTGGTTACTACATTGGCAACTGAACTTCCGTTGATAGACCCCATCAAACCACTGGCTATAACTGCAACCTTTGCCGGTCCTCCGATGGTATGACCGGCAACTGCCATGGCTATATCAATAAAAAATTTACCCATCCCGGTTTTATTTAAAACTGAACCGAACAAAATAAAAAGAAATACGAAAGAAGAAGACACTCCTAAAGGGATGCCGAATATCCCTTCCGTTCCGCCATATAGATGCTCTATTATTCTTTCCAAAGAGTACCCTCGATGAGCGAAAAATCCTGGCATAATCTGCCCGAAATAAGAATACAGTAAAAATACAATGACTACTATGGGAAGAGCTGAGCCGATAATTCTTCGGGTTGCCTCTAAAACTAATATAATAGTCAGACCGCCTATAATTAAATCAAGCGTAGTAGGTAAACCGGAGCGTATTACCATAGCATCGTAAAATAGCACTAAATAATAACATACACCTGTTCCCAATACAGCCAGAATCAAGTCCAGAAAAGGTATTTTATCTCTATTTTTTTCAAAACTTTTCTTACTGCTGGGGTAAATAAGAAATGCTAAACACAAAGTAAAAGCCAGATGTACTGCCCTTTGTTTTAAAGCTAAAAGCAAACCGAATCCTCCGGTGTAAAATTGGAAAGCCGAAAAAGATATGGCAATAATAGAAATAATTATAGCCATAATTCCCAAAGGATTTCTTACTCTCGATTCAGAATCATATTGTTCCATAAGCTTTTGAACATCAATTTCTTTATTTTCATGCTTAATATCTTTATCCATTTACAGGCCTCCTCCCAATAAATAATTAAGTAGATTATTTTTACCAATTTTAATAGTTAATAATTTGTCCCCTACTGATGAAGATAAATCAATTTCTTTATTTTTGAAATAAAAAATATTTTCTGTTATCGACCCAATTCTATAATAAAATGGGCTGTATATAATTCTGTACATATTTTTTATTTTAAACTTACCATCTTCCTCAATAAATATTTCTCCATCAAATGGAGCATAGGGAAGCCCGGCTCCATGATCAAGAAAATCAGTTTCAATTAATATAATTTTATAATCTTTATTGATGATAAATATTTCCCATACGGGAGTTAGGGCTACAGAGTGAGTATATTTTAGAGTAAATTTATCCCCGGGTTGAACCTTCTGTTTGAAAATTATTTCTCCACCAGAAAAAGACCTGAGTTCCAGGGTATATAACGGAATAAAAAATAACATTATAATAACAATTATGGTAATAAGCAATAAAAAGGATGTAATATATTTATTCTTTAACATATAAATTGATTCCGGGTACCATAGAATAATATTCTTATTTTATGGTACCCGGATTTTATTTTCCTAACCTTATTTAATCAAGCCGACTTCTTTGTAATACAATTCTGCGCCTGGATGAAGAGGTACTCCCATACCGCCAAGAGCAGTTTCCAAAGTAATATTTTTACCTTGAGAATGTACTTTTTCTAATACATCACGATGCTCCCATAATGCCTTGGTCATTTTGTAGACTAAGGTAGGTGATAGTTTAGCATCACAGATCCATAAAGCGGGTGTAGCAAGAGCTGGAACATCTTTATCTACGCCTTTATACAGTCCGCCAGGGATAACTGTAGCTCCGTAATAAGGAATAGCTTCTACTAATTCTTTCATCTTTTCTGCACTGATAGGAACCAGGACCATGTCTCTCTTGGTTGCTATATCAATAATACTGGAAGTAGGGAATCCAGCAGTGGTAAACCCAGCATCTATCTGCCCGTCGACTAAACGCTGGGCAACTTCATTAAAGTCAATAAAATCTGCTTTTATATCATCAAAAGTAATTCCATGAGCTTTTAAAATTATTTCAGCATCAGCAGCAGTTCCGCTGTTAGGTGCACCAACTCCCACTTTCTTTCCTTTGAGGTCTTCTATAGTTTTGATTCCGGAGGCTTTAGTAGCAATTATATGAATAGTTTCCGGATATAAAGAGGCAATACCTCTTAAATTAGTGAGGATAGGCTCATTTACATATATTCCTGTCCCAGTATAACTCCAATAGGTAACATTAGCCTGGGAAAAAGCAGTTTCAATTTGACCTCTACTTATTAAGTTACAGTTTGCTCTAGAAGCGTTTCCAGTTTGGGCAGTCACGATTAATCCTTCGACATTATTAGAAAGCATCTGAGCTAATGCTCCACCCAAAGGATAATAGGTTCCGCCGGTTCCGCCGGTAGCAATAGCTACAAATTGTCTTTCAGCAGCAATCCCAAAACTAAGCATTCCTATTACTAAACTAATTGCTAATACTAAAACTAATATTGTCTTATTTTTTAACATTAATAGATTCTCCTTTAATTTTTTAAAATAAAATTTTATTTACTAACCAAAAGCAAATGGTTTTAAGTTTTGTTCCTCACCCCCCTCTTTTTTTATCTCTTCTTGTTCGACAAATCTATGTCTAGTAATTTTTATTATTTATTTACTCTTTACGCTAAAATAACCTAAAAAAAGTAAATAAATACAATAATCAATTTAATTATATAAAACATGGAACTGCAAAGCAAATATTTTCAAGATTTCGCTCTCTTTTTCTCGCATAATTTTATAATCTTTGTCTTTTTCGTGATCATAACCGGTTAAGTGTAACAAGCCATGAATCAGTAATACCGTTAGTTCTTTTTCAATACTATGATTTAAGGCATCTGCCTGCCTTTGGGCAGTCTCCGCAGAGATAATTATATCTCCTAAAAGTTTATCACTCTCTACCTCCGGAGATTTAACAATCCCCTCCTGCAAACTAAAAGATAAAACATCGGTTGGTTTATCAATCCCTCGATATTTACTATTCAATGATCTTATAAATTTATCATCAGTAAACAAAATACTAACTTCGGTTTTCTCATCAATCCTCAGATGCTGCAGAACTTTTTTGACTACCTCTCTTGTCTTCCGCTGATTTATTTTTATTATTTTTTGTTGATTTTTTATCAGAATTTCCATTCTTTTTTTTCTCTTCTTTTATTTTTTTTATTAAATCATCATCGGGATATTCCACCCGAGTGTGAAACATTCCGGTAAGTATCCGGGAAAAACTATCTCCAATTTTATCCAAGTCTTTCAGGGTCAAGTCACATTCTTCCAACTGACCATTTTCTAAATTCTTCTGGATAATTTCTTTCACCAGGGTTTTTATTCTGGTTGCCGTAGGATTAGTTAAACTTCTGGTTGCCGCTTCTAATGAATCAGCCAATAAAATAATTCCCGTTTCTTTAGTCTGGGGTTTTGGTCCGGAATAACGGTAATTCTCTTCAGCAACTGCATCATTAGCTAATCCATTCTCTTTTAAAGCCCTATGGAAGAAATAGGTAATCAAGTTGGTTCCGTGATGTTGGGAGATTATATCAGTTATATCCTTGGGGAGTTTATTTTTTTTCGCCAATTCTATTCCTTCTTTAACATGAGAAGCAATTACTAAAGCGCTTAAGCTGGGCTCCATCTCATCATGAATATTTTTATATGCCTCTTGATTCTCAGTAAAGAAATATGGTCTTTTTATTTTACCTATATCATGATAAATAGCACCAACCCGGGCCAGTAACCCATTACCCCCAATCTCTTCAGCAGCGGTCTCGGATAGATTGCCCACAACTATACTATGATGGTAGGTACCGGGTGCTTCCAATATCATCTTTTTTAGTAAAGGCTGGTTAGGATTAGATAATTCCATCAGTTTAAAAGAGGTGGTGATATCAAAATAGCTTTCCAAGAAAGGTAAAATTCCGATAGTTAAAATAACTGCTAAAAAACCATTTAGTACACCCAAGAAATTGTTTTGCAGAATTAAGTAATACTCCTCATTATTGATTAAACCCAATGCTGATATGGCAATTATATTAACTCCGGCAATCAGCAGTCCTGCCCGTGTCAGGCTTGACCTTTGAGTGGCTTTTTGAATACTATATATAGCTACAATCCCGCTAATTATCGAAACTAAAATATAATTTAATCCGCCTCCCGGAATAAAACCTATTAATAAGCTTAATATAACAGTAAGCAATATGGCAATATTGGGGCTAAAAGATAAAGCAATTAACATTGAGGAAGAAGCCATGGGTATTAAATATCCTGATACTTGACCAAATATTTTAGCAAGCAAAACAATAAAAATAGAAATAATGCTCAAAAGTATTAATTTATTTATATTTTCATAAATATCGGGATAAAAGTAATTTAAATAAAAGAAGAATACTGAAAGAAAGAGCGCAGTAATCATAATTATTCCTATAATGTTGGAAAAATTTATCCTGGGATTTTTCAAACCTAAAGCATTAAGAATAGCAATGTCTTCCGAAGTAACTACTTCTCCTTTTCTTATAATTATCTGTCCTTTTTGAATAGTGTTTTTAATATTGCCAACTGAAGATATGGCTTCCTGGCGCCTTTTTTCGGTATCTTCTTCGTTCAGGAATAAACTTGGTAGAAGTAAAGAGGTAGCAATCTCGCTGGCTATCAGGGCATCATGGTGATCAAGGGAAATTTCACTAATCTCCCTAATTAATTGTTTTTCAGCATTTCCTAAATCATCTTTTTTTATTCCTTGTTCCATGATTTTTCTCATGGAACTCTTAATATCTACCCGTATTTTTTCTAAAGATAAATTATCCAGTTGAAGGCAACCTGCTATAACTTCTTCATTGATATATAATCTCAAATTATTGTTTATTTCTTTAGCCATTTCATTCAATTCGTCATCTTTTAATCTTGTGTTCGTATCAATTATATTAGTGATAGCATCCTGGGATGAATCATTTATTTTCTCTTTATATTCTTTTATTTTTGAAAATAGAGAGTCTATCTGTTTTTCAACATTTTCGATATTTGCCAAATTTAAATCATACACTTCTTTTATCGACTTGGAAGCCTTTTCTTTTAAATTTTGCGTGGCTTCTAAATCCACAAATTCAAAATCCCCCGGAGACAGAATATCTTTAGAGCAGATTTGTCCTTCCTTCAAGAGAATTTTATCCGGAAAAATATTAATAGAAAGAACGAGGGTAATAGCAACCAATAGAATAAAAAATATAGATATTTTTTGTAATATATTTTTATTAGTCCATTTTTTCTTTTGTATATTTTTGTCTGTCATTTTATCTCTACTTATCCATTTATTCCATTTTTCAGATAATTTCATTAGGTCAGATCACTCCCTTCCCCCGATTCCGTAAATCTTCCCTTTCGTAAGCGCGGATAATTTCCTGAACCAATCTATGCCTTACCACATCCTGACTATTAAGATATACAAATTCAATACCTTTTATTTTTTCAAGTATTTTTGCTGCTCTTACTAATCCGGACTGTTCTTTCTGAGGTAAATCTATCTGGGTGATATCTCCATTAATTATAACTTTGGAACCAAAACCAAAGCGGGTTAAAAACATCTTCATCTGACCTAAAGTAGTATTTTGAGCATCGTCCAGGATAATAAAGGAATTATTCAGAGTTCTTCCTCTCATATAAGCCAAGGGAGCTATCTCTATTATTTCTTTTTCCATATACTTTTGGAATTTTTCAGAAGGCATCATTTCGTACATTGCATCATATAGAGGCCGAAAATAAGGATCTATCTTTTCCAATAAATCTCCGGGCAAATAACCTAAGCTTTCCCCAGCTTCTACCGCTGGTCTGACTAAAATTATTCTGTCTATTTCCTCATTTTTTAAAGCAGATAGAGCTATGGCTACCGCCAAGTAGGTTTTTCCAGTACCTGCGGGTCCGATTGCAAAAACAATATCATTTTTTTTAACGGCATCAATATATTTCTGTTGACCTAAAGTTTTTGGCCTGATCTCTTTATCTTTTTTGAAAACTTGAATTACATCTTTGTATAACAATTTCCAATCTACGGGCTGTTCATTTTTAGACATTTCAACATGATATTTTACTTGAGCCATAGAAAGTGAATGCCCTTCTCTAATCAAGGAAAGAAGTTCTTCGATTATTTTTACAGCCTTTTCTGTTTCGCGTTTTATCCCGGAAATAACTAACTTGCTGTCATTTTGAGATGATATTTTTATCAAAAAATGCTGGTTGATAAACTTTATATTTTCATCAAATTGCCCGAAAAGTTCTCTCAGCTCTTCTTTATTATTAATTAATATATTTTTGCTTATTATATTATCATTCTTTTCTATAACATTTACCTGCTTTCGTAAAATATAGTAAAGGAACTAAAAGTGTAAAATGCAAAGCGCAAAACCAAAACTCAAAACTAAAAACGAAGAAAAAGATTTTGAATTTTGAATTATGGTTTTTCGTTTTTCGCTTTAAATTTTTAGTTATGTACTAATTCATCTCAAACTTTTATATCTATGAAAATTAAAAGGTCTTAGAGCTCTGGGCAAAGCAATTATCTCAGAAAATATTATTCCGTTAATCAATATATTATCAGACAAATATACTCCTAATCCACTTTCCTGATCAGATATAATTTTTTCTCTGTTTTCAACTGCCAGTTTATCTGTTAAAATTTCTTTATCTTTATTCTGATAATATTCTTTAACCTCGTCATCTATAATAATTTTATCTTTTTTTTCTATACTATCAACTTGTTTTAGGTTAGTCTTATCCTCAATGGGGTTATCTTCTTCTTTCCGCATGAAGCTATAAGATCTTTTTTTCTTATTTCCAATTCGGCTTAAAAAACTGATTATAATATAGAAAATAAATATATATAAAACTAATGACATTATTTATTCTATCCTTTTTAAATAAAATAATATGATCTTACTTATTTTCTTTCTTCTTTGAGGTTTCAGAAATACTATCCCGCATAGAAGTATCAGCTGCAATATTTTTCAAATTATAATAATCCATTACTCCTAATTTTCCAGTTCTTAGCGCTTCTGCCATAGCCTTAGGAACTTCTGCTTCTGCTTCTACCACCTTGGCTCTCATTTCCTGGACTCTGGCCTTCATTTCTTGCTCCTGAGCTACCGCTAATGCCCTTCTCTGTTCAGCCCTGGCCTGAGCAATCTTCTTATCAGCTTCTGCCTGATCAGTCTGCAACATGGCACCAATATTTTTACCTACATCTACATCAGCGATATCTATTGATAATATTTCAAAAGCTGTTCCCGCATCTAAACCTTTTTTTAATACAGTCTTGGAAATATTATCCGGGTTTTCTAAGACATTTTTATGGGTTTCTGCTGAACCAATAGTAGTAACAATTCCCTCTCCTACTCTGGCTATAATGGTTTCCTCGCCAGCTCCTCCAACTAACCGTTCAATATTTGCTCTTACCGTCACTCTTGCAGTGGCCATAACTTGAATACCATTTTTGGCTACCGCTGCAACTATCGGTGTTTTTATTACTTTCGGGTTTACACTCATTTGTACAGCCTCCAGGACATCTCTTCCAGCTAAATCAATAGCGGTACCCTTTTCAAAAGATAAGGGAATGCCTGCTCTTGCTGCAGCAATCAAGGCATTAATCACTCGATCAACATTTCCCCCAGCCAGGAAATGTGCTTCCAGTTTATCAATAGAAATGGTCAAACCAGCTTTAGTGGACTTTATTAAAGCATTAACAATCTGATGGGGAGGAACCCTTCTAAGTCTCATACCCACCAAAGTAAAAATCCCCACCTTTACTCCTGCCGCTATAGCTGAAATCCATAATCCTACCGGTATAAATTGAAAGAAAATATAGATTATAAAAATAACTACGATAATTGGAATCAACGGAATCAATAACTCAAACATTTTTTTACCTCCTTATTTTATAAAAATAATATTTTTTCTAATAGACAGCTGAGACGCCTGTCCTATACAATTTTATAATTTCAACTTAACTTAGAAGCATCAACTGCTTCAACAACTATCTTATTACCTTCAACGCTTATTATTTTAATTTTAGTATTAGAATCAACGTATTCTCCCCTGGTAAGGGCATTTAATTTTTTACCATTAACCTCTACTATACCAGACGGACGCAAAGGTGTAATGGCTATGCCTTCTTTTCCGTTTAATAGTTTTAAATCTTTTGTCCCTACCGTATATCCCAATTCTTTTTTCTGTTCAGTAGAAAGGACAAATTTTCTCCAGGTTCGAGTGGAAGGAATATATTTAATTAATAGTAAAAGCCCTATTATGGATACGCCCAGAGCAATCAAGATAGAATAAGTCGCCTGGACAATATTCCCAAAAGTAAGAAATATACTGGTTAAAACAGCTGCAATTCCACCTATTCCGGCCAGACCGAACCCGGGAATAAAAAATATTTCTGCTAAAAGCAAAAGAAGACCGATTACAAATAGGATAATTGTTTCAAATCCTGCTAAGCCGACAATTATATGTCCTCCAAAAAATAAAGAGAGAGAAATTATTCCTATTGACCC
>Ga0268276_1003308_pt1 | contig 12652 bp, 6 predicted proteins | sample saktaG_4_FD_190145 | JGI IMG/M metagenome (GOLD analysis project Ga0268276, IMG submission 190145) | Saline water microbial communities from Sakinaw Lake, British Columbia, Canada - sak_2010_1_5_45m | ecosystem: Environmental > Aquatic > Non-marine Saline and Alkaline > Saline ...
CAGGGCGTGCGTGCAACGCATCTGTATTACCAACTGACCAACGATGTTTCGGCATGGATTCCGATCTGCGCAGATTATGACTATCACCTGCGTTCGCCCTATCCATGGTATGTGCCAAACGGGGTGCTGTCCAGCAATGCGCGCGTGATTGTGATGGTCGAGGATGTCTATGGCGTCAAGTATTACGGATATTCCGCGCCGTTCAACCTGATCTGTCAAAGCAGTGGTGGTGTGGCGTGGGAGGAAACCGCTGGCGTCGCCGTGCAGAACGCCGATCTGCACTGGGATAGCGGCCAGGATTTTGTGCACAATCGCGACACCAATGAGGATGGCTATGTCTACGTGCGTTTCTTCACCGGCAGTGGCGGTGACGACGGCACCAGCCAGTGTTTTTGGCGTGTGCGCGCCGATCTGCCTATCACGGCGCTGTCGTCGCAATGGCAGCAGGTGTTGCATGTGCGCGCCAATCAGCAGAAATCCGAGTGGCTCTGCTCATTGAAGTACAACGACACGATTGTGATGAACGGCTGGTTGCCCGGCTATCCCGGCCTGCCCGGCTATCCGTGGAGCATTTTCTCCTTCTGGTTGACCAACAGCGCCGGCAAGCGCTCGCTGGCCAATGGCGTGCGCCGCGACGCGCCGCTGTGCTGGTATCCGGACAATGCCTACCCGAAAAACACTTGCCAGCCGGGCGGCTTCGTCGCTTGGACGAGCCCGCAAGCCTACCAACTGCTGGTGACCGATGGCGCCGGCAGCCTCAGCGGTGACGATTATGCCGACGGGCAGATTCGCCGCATCCAATCCGGGCAGAACACCACCCTCTACGCGGTCGAGATGACCACCAACAGCGGGGCGGCGTCCCGCTCGACGATCGATGGCGGCACGGCGTATTTCATCGAAGGGCCCGACAACACCACGGTCAGAGATGGTATCTGGTGCGCCACCAACATTGTGGCCAATCCTGCCAATCTGCGCGGCGCCTTCCCGCTGATTCCCTACAGCAGCATGGCCGCCGGCGCTGATGGCTGGAGCACGCCGAATGCAAACCGCCCGGTCGCCATTCATGCCATCGCCCCGCGCGACAACTATCTCTACAAGCATTTGCTGATCGTCAGTTTCTCGGCCGGGGACGCGGATCAACGCATGTATGCCTTCGACCTCGCCGCGCCGACCAATGGACCGGTGACCTTATACGGCGCACAGAATTTGTGGCCGGCCGGGCATGACAAATGGCTTGGCCAAGTTGGTAATTCCGGCCGCTATCTCTTCATGCTTGACGGCGCATTCGCCGATACGCGCCTGCTCCAACGGCTGGACTTGGGCGCCTGGGCAGCGCAGGTGGGTGTCACCAACCCGACCATGACGGTGGATGAAACTGTCACCACCGTGCAGCTCTTTGTGACCAATAATGCCTACACGGTCGGCGCCCTGCAATGGACCAATACCTGGGCCGGTGCCGGCGGTGTCGTGCCCGTGGCCGGTCTTGCAACGGTGCTGGCGGACGTTCCGGTCGCGCCGGGTGCAAACACGATCATCGTGACCGGCACAAACGTGTACGGCTATCTGGCCTGTTGCACCGCGCGCGTGCTGGTGGTTCCCGAACCCATCGGTCTGTGCGCCGGTGCAATAATATTTTTCTTGGCGCGTTGGCTGAGAAAAGCATAAGCCATGGCTTTGTTATGACTACACCTGTTCAACGGCGGCGTCGAATCGTTGCGCTGATGTTTGGTGCGGGGTGGCTGATCGCGGCGGTATTGTCTGCAGCCACGAGCAATGATGACTTCACCAACGCATGGGTGATTTCTGGCGCTACCGGCACCAGCTACGGCAACAATGTGGGTGCCACCACCGAGGCCGATGAGCCAGATCATGGCAGCGCCGGCGGTCCGTATCACTCACTATGGTGGCGTTACACCCCGGCCGCCAGTGGGCAGTTGACGCTGAACTCTGCTGACAGTGTTTCGCGCATGGGTTCGCTGCTTGCGACGACTATGGCAGTCTACACCGGCATGACAGTCAATGCTTTGACGCGCCTGACCTGGCATGACAACGCGCAGAACGTGCAGAGCCAGGTGCGTCTGCCGGTGCTGCGCGACACGGTCTATGCCATTGCGGTCGACGGCTACGATGCAGGCTCTATTGTGCTCCATTGGAATCTAACGGTTGATCTGACGGTGGCCATCACGAATGCGCCGCTCAGCGTGCCGATAGCGGAAACTGTTTGTTCCTTGTTTGTGACCAATGAAGCGGCGGTGGTCGGCACGATGCAGTGGCTGAATCAACGCACTGGCATGAGCGGGGCCTTTCCCGCCGCGCCGTTGGCGCGGACGATCGGCCCGATCGGGCTGGAGTTTGGCACCAATATGATTGTCGTCTTGGGCACCAATGTGAACGGCAGGACTGCCAGCGCACGCGTGACGGTCACCCGCACAGTGCCGCCGCACGCATTCATTGCCATTACCAACGGCGCCACCGTGGTTGCGCCCGACGTCGCCAGCGTCGCGCTGGGCGGGTCGAACAATCTGTGCACGGTTGGGGTCATGACCTGGCACAACAGTGCGACGGACGAGAGCGGGACACTGCCGGTCGGCACGCCCTGGTGGACGATCAGCACGATTGCATTGGTGGAAGGCGAGAACACGATCACCGTCCGCGGCAGCAATGTGTATGGCCAGGTGCAGCACGCGGCGCTGACGGTCACACGCGCGATTCCACCCAATCGGCAGGTTGACCTCCGCAAGCGCGTGCCTGGGTACATGAAGGTCAAGCTGGCGGTGCTGAATTACGAGCCCATCTTTGAGAACCATGGCAACCAGAAGTATTGGCAGTATTATGGTTTGACCGATCCGCGCGTCTGTGTTAAAATGTTGGTTGATGGCTTTCGGCATAAAACCGACGGCATGCTTGATCTTGAGGTTGTTTTGTGGACCAACGCAAACTTGTTTCCGTACAGCCAGAGCACCAACGCGCTGGGCGAGCATCGCTACTCCGATGCCAGTTACATCGCCGATGCCAGTCATAATACTCCCGGCACGATGGACTACCTCTTCTGCCTGACCAACGATTTTCCTGAGGTGCTTGGCATGGTTGATCGCGGCGAGGTGGATCATGTCATCGTCGGTGGTGGTCCGTACTTCAGTTATTATGAAACGCACATGTTGGGCAAGGGCGCCTCGTGGTGCAATTCACCGCCGACTGTCTGGACCAATGAGCGTACGATCGCCATGATGGGCATGAATTGTGAGCGGGCCGGGAGTTGCGGGCATCCGGTTGGCCATGGCTTTGGCGAGTCAATTCTGGCGCAATGGTTCATGAACGGCTACCTGCCATATGCGATGGAAGGGGGCTATCCGCCCGTGGTCGAAGACTATTTTTCAAAGTTTACCAATATCAATGAGTTCGCTGCCTTTTCCCGCTTTCAGCGCGTGGTTGACTACAACATTGGTTGCGGCAATATTCACTGGGCGCCCAATGGTATTAACGAAGGCTGGGGCTATGATTATTTTCGCAACTCACCGGTCTTGAGCACGGCCGACAATTGGAACAGCCCGTACTATCCGCAGAGTCTGACCAATGCGCCGCGCCTGATTCAAGGACGCGAATGGGATTTGTGCGACGAGAGCATGGACGAAACCGGCTTTTCATGGTGGTGGTGGAACCATTTCCCGCAACAAGTGGGCATCTATCGCGGCAAATTGAATAATTGGATGACGTATGCCTGGGATTGGAACACCGCTTCCTACCCGCTCGGCGCTGACCAGCGTCCTGTCCTTACTGATCTTGATCTGGCCGGCTGGTTTACCTATCAAATCTATGCGCCGCCGGGCACCACGCAAGTGACCGTGCAGATCACGTCACCGTCGCAGCCAGTGCAATGCGGCTTGCGCAAAAACTTCATCCCCAAAAATAACCGCCCGGAGTCATTGTCGGCGCTGACACCGGCCTACCATGCCTATGATGACTGGGCCGAGCGCACGACCAGCTACACCCGCGTGCTGACCGAATCCGACAATTACGGACGCGGCCTGACGGGCTATTGGTATGCCACGTTTGGCAACGCGTTCGCGTCGCCGTCGGCGCGGCCGGTGTGCACCTATTCCGATGTTGCCCTGCAAATCTCGATTCTGCCGAAGCCGACCAACACCAGCGTGACCATCACCGTGACCGCGCCGACCGCTTCCGGTACCGTTGCCAACACATATGCGCCGCTCACCAACATTGCCTGGACCATTGATGGTCTGCCGCAGGGCGTGCGTGCAACGCATCTGTATTACCAACTGACCAACGATGTTTCGGCGTGGATTCCGATCTGCGCGGATTATAACTACCACCTGCGTTCGCCCTATCCATGGCATGTGCCAACCGGGGTGTTGTCCAGCAATGCGCGCGTGATTGTGATGGTCGAGGATGTCTATGGCGTCAAGTATTACGGATATTCCGCGCCGTTCAACCTGATCTGTCAAAGCAGTGGCGGCGTGGCGTGGGAACAAACCGCTGGCGTCGCCGCGCAGGACCCCGAACTGCGTTGGGACAAAGGGCAGGATTTTGTGCACAATCGCGACACCAATGAGGATGGCTATGTCTACGTGCGCTTCTTCACCGGCAGTGGCGGCGACGACGGCTCCAGCCAGTGTTTTTGGCGTGTGCGCGCGGACCTGCCGCTGGCGGCGCTGTCGTCGCAATGGCAGCAGGTGTTGCATGTGCGCGCCAATCAGCAGAAATCCGAATGGCTCTGCTCATTGAAGTACAACGACACGATTGTGATGAACGGCTGGCAGCCCGGCGACGACCTGTCCTGTTCGTGGAGCATTTTTTCTATGTGGCTGACCAACAGCGCCGGCCAGCGTTCACTGGCCAATGGGGTGCGCCGCGATGCGCCGCTCTGCTGGCATCCCGATAATGCCTCGCCGAAAAACGCGTGCCAGCCGGGCGGCTTTGTCGCCTGGACAAGTCCGCAAAACTACCAACTGTTGGTGACCGATGGCGCGGCCGGCCAGAACGGCGACGATTATGCCGACGGGCAGATTCGCCGTATCCAATCCGGGCAGAACACCACCATCTACGCGGTCGAGATGACCACCAACAGCGGGGCGGCATCCCGCTCGACGATCGATGACGGCACGGCGTATTTCATCGAAGGGCCCGACAGCACCACGGTCAGAGATGGTATTTGGTGCGCCACCAACATTGTGGCAAATCCTGCCAATCTGCGCGGCGCCTTCCCGCTGATTCCCTACAGCAGTATGGCCGCCGGCGCCGATGGCTGGAGCACGCCGGATGCAAACCGCCCGGTCGCCATTGCTGCTCTCGCGCCGCGCGACAATTATCTCTATAAGCATCTGCTGATCGTCAGTTTCTCGGTGGGGGACGCAGATCAACGCATCTACGCATTTGATCTGGCGGCGCCAACCAATGGACCGGTGACCTTGTACGGTGCACAAAATCTGTGGCCGGCCGGGCATGACAAATGGTTTGGCCAAGTTGGCAATTCCGGCCGCTATCTCTTCATGCTCGACGGCGCATACGCCGACACGCGCCTGCTCAAACGCTTGGACTTGTGTGCGTGGGCGCCGCAGGTGGGGGTCACCAAGCCGACCATGACGGTGGATGAAACCGTTACCACCGTGCAGTTCTTTGTGACCAATAATGCCTATACGGTTGGCGCCCTGCAATGGACGAACACGTGGGCCGGGGCCGGTGGTACCGTGCCGGTTGCCGGCTTGGCAACAGTGCTGCCGAATGTCCTGGTCGTGTCGGGCACGAACACGATCATGGTCACCGGCACAAACGTGTACGGTTATCCGGCCACTTGCACCGCGCGCGTGCTGGTGGTCCCTGAATCCCATCGCAGCAGCAGTAATAGTTATCACCGTGCGTTGGCTGAGCAAAGCATAATCCAGTAAAGGAAACAATCATGAATATGCGCTATCCGATCTACTGCATTGCGTTCCTGGCGAGTTGTGGCATGGCCGCGACATGGCAGTCCATTGCATATCCGGCCAACAACATGCGCATGAACCAGCGCAACGGTTTTGTGCGCGACCAAGATGCCGACGGTAATCTCTATATGCAGGTGTTCAGCAGCGCCGGCAATACCGCCCGCACGCAACAAATCTGGCGCGTGACCGCGGACATCGCCGCTGGCGCTGCGGCGGGCGCCTGGCAATTTGTCATCGGCGGTATTAGTGCCAATGGCGATGGCGGTGAATCGCAGCAGACCTGGGTGAAAAAGAGTTTGCGCTTCTACTCGACCTATTACGGTGGTGCATTCACGGAACCCGCGGCCAATGTGCAGTGGGGCTGGCATGTCGCCTGGTTGACCAACAGCGCCGGCGCCGTGGTGGTGGACGACCCAATCAACCGCAATCGTCCGCGGCATATCAAGAGTGCGGAAGGCTGGCCGCAGTGTGGCCAGAACCTTGGTGGCATGACCTACTGGCAAGGCACCACCAACCTGGTTGCCATCGGCACCGATCGCGTGTACCCCGACAATGGCCTCAACATTCAAATACGCAAGTGGCAGGGCGCCAGCACCACCACTTTGGCGGCGCGCGACACGGATGGCACCAACACGGATTATTCCGCATCGGCGCTGGATCCCGTCGGCAACGGTTATTTCCTCAATTGCTGGAGCAAACATGTCTGGTGCGCCACAAACCTGGTGGGGGCGACGACCAATCTTGTGCGTGCATTCCCGTTGCTGCCGTTGCCCGTCCCCGGCTTGACCAATGAGGCTTTCATAACAGGCGGCCGGCCGAGCGACCTGGCCATCGTTGCCAGCCCGCGCCTCAGCGGCGGCATGATCTGTGCCGTGTCGGTGGTCACCAACAACTACAGCGAGCGCGGCGTTTTCTTGTACAATGTCACCTCGAACATGGCCGGCAACATCGTGCCGCCGCTCGACGTGACGCCGCCAGACTATTCCTTGCAATGGCGCGGCCGGCTGGCGGCCGTCGGCACGCGCGTGTTCGTGAATTACGACCCCGGCAGCGACATGCCCGGCGTCCTGCGGCTCAATCTCGAAGAGACAGACCTGAGCGCCATCGGCGTGTTTGTCACGCCAGGCTTGCCGTCGGTGGTGCTCTTTGCCACCAATGCCCTTGTGCCGTACGAAACGACCAGTGTCACACTGCAGGGCAGCAATGCCATGACCACGGTGGGCTTCATTACGTGGACCAACCAGCTCAATGGCTCAAATGGCGTGGTGGCTGCGGCGACGACGCCGGATCAACTCTGGTCGTTGGATGTGCCCTTGACGGTCGGCATCAATGCAATCGCGGTGAGCGGCACGAACTATACCGGATTTGCCGATGTCCGTAACGTGACGATCCAGCGCGATGTGCCGGCCGGTATGGGCGCCCCGGTGCTGGCGGTGCTCAACGGTGGCGTGCAATTGCCGTTCCCAACCGCAAGCTACGATCTGCAAGGCAGCGCGAACGCGCATGTGAGAGGCTTCATCACCTGGTCGAACGCGTTCAATGCCGCGCACGGCGCGCTGCCGGCCAGTATCAGCTGGAATGTCACGATACCGCTGGCCATGGGCCGCAACAGGATTACCATCAAAGGCACGAACTACCTGAATGTGACTGCCACTGAAACGGCGGATGTGATCGAAGAACACGATCTGGTGTTCGAGTTGACGGATGTGACCATGCCGGATGCGCTGGCCAACAATATTTCGGCAACCTCGTTGGGCACTGACGGCACCAATCTGTACTATTCAACCTGTACCACAATGGCGCCCTTGTACACGCTGCCACCCGGCGGCACCAATGCCAGCGATTGGACTAAAATTTCCGACTATCCCACCAGCTACACGGATGAGGGCACGACGGACGAGACCACCATGGGCGATGGCTTTGGGTACTTCAACGGCGCACTGTACGGCTGCATTCGCGCCTATACCGCGGCCTATCCGGTCATGCGCACAACCTTGCGTTACAACCTTGGCCCGGGTACTTGGGAGCATGGCGCGCTGGTCTCGAATCTCGGCGCGACGGCGGGCGCGGTGGTGGACAATGCTGGCAATATCTACTATTTCTGGAAGGCCTCGTCGAATTTCGAGCAAGTCACGAATTTCTATGCCGCCGCGCGCGGCTTCCAAACTGGGGTTGGCGTTGCCAGTGTTGCGGTGGACACGACGCGCGGACCGCAGTACATTTACCTGTTGAAATCAGAGTCGCGTGATGGCAACTACGGGCGTGTGTATCGCGTGCCGGCCAATGGCAGCGCGACCGCCAGCAGCGTGCAGCAATATCTCGACACGCCCTGGCAAGTCGGGGCCGGCTGCGCCATCGAATTTGTGCCGGCGGCGCTCGGCGTCAGCGGCCACGATGAACTGTGGGTCTTGCGCGGCGCGGGTGAAGACGCCGGCGACAATGGCGACAACGGCTATGAAACAGCTGATATTGGCGTGTACGACACCGTCGGTGATTTCTGGACGACGCGCTCACTGACCAATTTTTATTTCAACTATCCGGACGAGTACACGACCTACGATATCGGCTCGGATATGTGTCGCGTAGGCGACGTCATGTACTTCCTGCGCGGCACGGACAATCCGACGCAGCTCTCGTCAATGCTGGTCTCACCGATCATTCCGGAGCCGGCCCTGCCGACCGCGCTGGGCCTGCTGCTGTGCAGTGTAGGGTTGAAAAGTGTAAGGTTGTAGGTTGCTGCTCTGGAGAGTGGGAGCGACTTCCACGTCGCGATGACAGGTAGGGCGGGCAGACGTCCCCCTGGCGGCGTCTTCGCCGTGCCGCCATCGGCGGTAGGGTGGCCGCGCCGCGCGGCTGGGGGATTTTGCTGCCCGCCGTTGCTGCAATGTTTGCCACTAAGTTTACAATTAGGCAGCCGACCGAGACCCCCACGACCTTGCGTCGTGGGTGAATAAGATTGAGCGAAAGCTGCCGCCGCCATGCTCGCCAATCTCTGCGTCCACCGAGGCAAGCTCGGTGGGGCGCCGGTTTGGCTGCAGCGGCCCTTGGCCGTTTGATACATTCTCGCGCCGCGCGAGAATTTACCGGCTTAAGTTTAAACTACGCGCCAGGCACCCGCATGTGGTGCGTCGGTGATCGGCTGCTTGGAGTCCCGCCAGCGGCGGGATGCGGCGGTGGCAGGTGCAGAACGCCGGTGCCTTCCGCAATGCCAACGCCGCGCAGGAAAAAGGCGGTCATGGCCGTGTTTGAGACGGACGCGATGGACAGATTGCCGTCGTGCAGGTCATAGCGCCAGACGGTGTTCTGCTTGATGGCAATGCGGCGGTGCTGCGAGTCGTATCGAAACTCGGCATCGAGTCCCGTGTTATTAATCTTGACCAGTTTGTTTTGCACATTATAATAATAGCAATTCGTGACGTTTTTGACAATGCTGGTGGACAAGTTTCCGGCCAGATCATACCAGTAACGCGACGAGGCCGATTGCGACCCGCGCCAGATGTTGGTCATCTTGTTGGCGATGGTGTAGGCAACTGATCTTTTGTTGGTGAGGTTTATTTGTCAAGTGCTCACGCCTGACACAATCCGCCCCCTGCTTTGCCCCCGTGTTACAAGACTAAACTATTACTTACCAGGATTCTGCACATATTCAATGTACTTGACTTTTCTTCTAAAAGCATTAGCTTTGCTTTTGTACTTCGCTTCATGGCTCGTCTTATATAGATCCTCAGCGCAACGTGCGGCAGAGTCATAGTCGCCACTTTCGGCATACGCACAGGCTAATGTGTCTAGTGTCTCGCATATGCGTAATGCGTTGACAGCGCGTTTGGCAAGTTCTAGCCCACGCACTCCATTTCGGTGTTCTATATCACTTACATAAATCCACGCCAATGCATTAAGCGTGTAAGGATCATCAGGACGAAGGGCGAGAGCGGTTTCATAATCCCTAATGGCGCTCGTGACATTACTGATGCCGCATTCAGCCATACCGCGAATATAGTATGCCTCTGCACTATTCGTGCACGCTGATATTGCTTTGTCGGCATCGGCAATGACGCGGTTATAGTCGCCCAGAGCTATTAGACTGTATGCACGACTGACGTATGTCTCAATAGTTGTGTCACCCAAAGACAAAGCTATGTCATAGTTTGACAGTGCATTGGCATAATCGCCAATCATACTATAGGTATAAGCTATTCCGCTGTGTCCCTTATAACTCTTGGGTGCATATTTTATTGCTGATCTGAAATCAGCAATTGCGTTTGTATACTGCCGTTCTATTGAATATGAGTCGGCGAGATAAAGGTAGGCATCGGCATTTGTACAACCATGCGCGATAGCCAACGTGAGATCAGCAATAGCGGCCTTATCATCACTTAGAATTTTGTATGCGGTTATTCCTCGCACATACAATGTTCTAGCATCCAAATCAGGCTCCAACTTTCTCCATGTGTCAAAGTCTGTTTTCATGCCGGCATAATCGTGGCGTTGCATGAACAGTGCGCTACGATGCTGGTAAGCAATCGCATTGCTGGGACAGATTCCGATGGCTGCATTATAATATCGCAAGGCAATATCGCTGGGCGACTTATTAAATCCCGATTGCAATAATGATTCGGAAATCAAATTATTTTCACTGACATCCCAACGGCGCGAAAGAGAAGGCAGCAGACCCCCGTTCGGTTTGAGACACGATTTGTAGATTAGACTGTCACTCACTTGATATCCGTCACTCGCATCCCAGTTTATATAGCGATTATCAGGCATATACCATCGCACAAAGGCGTGCCCTGGCACACTCGCGTAGCGAATTGGCAATGCAAGTGATTGGCCAACAGACAAATACATGAGCGATAGAGTATGACAGTTGGCTAGATGTACCAAATGCCGCTTTTTGGTGTGGGTACCTTCTACTGTATCAATTAAGGAGCCGCTCTTGCCATGCGCATCATAGATGAAATTATGATCGCGAAGTATCCGGCATATTATAGTTAGAGCATTAGTTGCTGCCGTCCGATCAAAATGACGCGATGGTGCAATGCGCTGTCTTGCATCTTTGATTACATCATCAAGGGTATCAGCAACATAGGCGCGTTTTTCTATGTCGGCCTCGAGTCTGAGTATAATATGCCCCACCGTTACTGGCGAACGTGTTTCATGTCTTCTGCCACACTGCGCCAAAGTCATTAGCAAGAAGAGAAAGCACAGCAGACACGCCGGTCTGACACAATGCATATATATGTGCTGCATGTTCATGGTCAACCATCGTTTTCCATACGCGGCGTTCTATCTATCGTTGGTGGCTTCATTGGTGTTTTCGGTGCTGATGGATTCTTAGGTGGTTTATACGTGACAGTGCCATCATTGTTTTTAACGAGCGAGCCGTTCCCATCTCTGTTTGTCTGCATTGCCTGATTTGCAGCCTTTTGCTTGCGCTCGATACTCTCAAGAGAGGGAAGGCGAATCGGGCCTTCCTCTTTCAGTCGTTGTGCTTTAGCTCGTTCTTCGCACATATGTTCGACAGTTTCTGCAATGCTTTCTTTTTCAACTTCACTGTGGTGTGCAAGGTCTGGAGGCGGTGAAAGTTGATTGGGTGATTTGATATATGGATTGCGTATTGGTTGTTGTGATTGTCTGAATGGCGGAGCCGGTGCACTTGCGTTTATGGGTTCGCGCCCGTCGGCATCTACTTTAGTTATTGGATTATTCCCGCAGAACTGATAGAGATTGAGCGAGTCCCCATAGTCAATCGGGTCGCGCTGCGTCCATCTTCCCGCCACCGGATCGTAGACGCGATAGGCGTACAAGTACAACTTCGCGTCGGACAGGTATTCCTTGGTCGAGAACGTGTAGCGCGGGGTGAATGGTCCATTTGTCGCATAGCAGTTCCCAAAGGCGTCGTAGCGGAATGTGCTATTCGCTGCACCATCGGGATTCAACACAACCAGCGTGTCACCACGATGGTTGCTCAAATAATAGTGCGGCTTGGCCGGCGAGTCCAGCACTTCCACTTCGGCAATGACATCGCCAATGCCTTCAGCCACGCCCAGCCCGCGCACATACCAGCGCGTCATCTCGTTGTTCCCATTGAACTCCGCCAAAGTCACCGGCCCTTGACACGCATCGTAACGCCAAACCAATGAATTGGTGCTTGGGCCGATTCCCACCGCAATGCGCTCGTTGCGCGAGTTGTACTTGAACTCATTGGCGAAATTCGTGCCGACGATCTTGACCAGTTTGTTTTGCACGTTGTAATAATAGCAATTCGTGACGTTTTTGACAATGCTGGTGGCCAAGTTGCCGGCAAGATCATACCAGTAGCGCGACGAGGCCGATTGCGAGCCGCGCCAGATGTTGGTTATCTTGTTGGCGATGGTGAAGCTGTAGGCGTCGGGCGTGGCCGCGCCGGTCTTCTTCATGACGCGGTTTTGCGCCTGGTCGTAACCGAAGACGTTGCTCTCACCGGCGACGGTCTCATTGGTCAGTTGATCGCGCTGGTCGTAGGCGAAGGTGTAGGTCTGGCTGTCGCCCTCGATGGATTCGCCCAGACTGGTGATCTGCTGGGCGTCGTTGTAGGCGTAGGTCAGGGCGAGTTTCTGGACGCTGTTGTAGCTGCCGTTGACGGCCGAGATGCGCTCCTCGCTGTCATAGGTGAGCGTGCGGCTCATTTGTCAACTCTTAGTGTACATTGTACGCCTGACCCCACTCTGCCGCCC
>Ga0268276_1003313_pt1 | contig 12646 bp, 11 predicted proteins | sample saktaG_4_FD_190145 | JGI IMG/M metagenome (GOLD analysis project Ga0268276, IMG submission 190145) | Saline water microbial communities from Sakinaw Lake, British Columbia, Canada - sak_2010_1_5_45m | ecosystem: Environmental > Aquatic > Non-marine Saline and Alkaline > Saline ...
ATGTAAATCCTGCGATCATTTACCCAATAGCAGAAATTGATAAGAGGCTATATTCATTCTTCAAATAGAATGGACACCATAGATGTAAAAACGTCAGGAACTAAGGTTGCCTGGTAGGGATCGTACTATATCTCTACTTATTGAACCTATTAAATGCTCTTTTGTATTCAAAAATGAATATTTCCAGTCGTTTGATTTTTATCTTTATAGGTTGTCAAGTACTGCAATTGCATGAAGTAAAGGACAGGGGAAAATATAAGAAACTTGATCTATCGGAGTGGAATCCTTTTGAAAAACATATTTATATTAAAAATACATTTAATGATCGATCATACTGATAACGGTTGAGGCTATATGCAGTAAGGGATTGCGGGCTATTATCCTATCCAAAGATACAAAATATTGAGCGGGGCAGAATGCTTGAATTACCACTGAACCCCTTATTGCATATAGCCTTTTATTAAGCGCTTTTATTTATTTTTTACCACCTCATTATCAGGTATATCATCAAACACATTAACACCATTATTTACCACCACATTTTTACCTATTTTCACCCCTAAAAACAATGTTGCCCCCATCCCTATTATGGTGTCATTGTTAATAACAACAGTACCTGCAATAATGGCTCCTGGAGCTATATGAACATTATCTCCAACAATTGTATCATGAGAAACAATACTGCCAGAATTTATTATACAGTTATTTCCTATCTTTACACTACTACCAATAATAGCACCTTGCATAATTTGATTGCCTTCACCTAGTTGAACAGAAGGTTCGATTGATGCAGAAGGATGAATTATATTCGGAATAAATAGACCTTTTTCTTTTAAGTATAAAAATAGTTTTCTTCTTACAGAATGATTTAAAACTGCACCTATTCCCAAAACTGAATTTTTTACACCTTTTTTTATTAGTTCTTCAATAATATCGTCACGCCCAAGTATAGGAATATCTAAGACAGTCGAGTTTATTGGCAATATTGAATCTACAATCCCGACTATTTCATAGATGCCTGTCTGGTTCAAAATTTCAATACACATTTTCGCATGCCCTCCGCCTCCCAAAACAAATACACTTTTTTCATTAAACGAAAGATCAGATAAACTTACCTGCTTTTGTGAATTTATATAAATCTCAACGTCTTCTTTGGTAAGAAACGACTTTCCTTTAAACACATTTATATCTATCTGATTTAAGTCGATTAACTTTTGTGCTGGTTTTGATATATTTATGTCTAATGCATTTTTAGGAATTTCAAGTTCTTTCTTTTTACTATCATTATTTGATGACGTAAACCATGCTTTATCAAAAGTTTCAGATTCAGAAATTATTGCAATTACTTGACCAACTATAACTTCGTCATTTTCTTGTATATCGTAAAATATATAGCCATCAATAGGGGCATCAATATCAATTGCATTCTTTGAGGTTTCGATGCACAATATTAGTTGTCCTTTTTCTACAAAAGCTCCATCCTTACAATTTATTGAAACAACTTTATAGGAATCGTCACTAACACCTTCCTTTTCAATTATAACTTGGAGAATGTTTTTATTCATAACAAACGTCTTTAATTTTTTGATAGATAGACTTAATATTTGGTAATAATTTTATTTCAACTTCATAAGAACTAGGTATAATTTCATTGTTAGCAATTCTTGCAAATGCTTGTAAGAATATATTTTGTTCCATTAATAATGCTGAAACTTCAGAACTGTAGGCTGCAACACTTGGTCCTTCTTCTACAGTTAATAAGCGTTGTGTATTTAACAATGATTCCGATAAAGCATCAATATTGACTGGATTTATTTGAGTAGGGCAGATTATTTCACATAATATTTCATCTTCGGAAAACGCCAAATCAACTGCCTTTTCAACTTCTCCTAATATTTCACCGTAGCATAATATGGTAAGATCTGCTTTTTTATTTTCAGGTGAAATTTTAATAGTTGGAAATGTTTCGTTGCTTTGAGTGATACTATACCCTATTGGAGGTTTAGTATCCAATGTCTTGGTGTACAATACTTTATTTTCAATAACTAAAACGGGGTTATTAGTTGTAAAAATAGTTCTGTATAAAAAACGTGGATTAATTCGATGGTTTAGAGCAACTACAGTTAAATCGGGAATACCTAGGAAAAATTTTTCAATAGATTGACTGTGTGTTGGGCCGTATCCTCTTTTGCCTCCCATAGGAGTTCTTATGATTAAAGGAATAGATAATTGGCCATTGAACATCTTGTTGAATTTACTGGCATGATTAAGCAGTTGGTCAAAAACCAAAGTTAAAAAATCGCCAAACATAATTTCAACTATTGGTTTCATTCCACCAATAGCTAATCCTGTTCCGATTCCAGTAATAGCAGCTTCGCTAATAGGTGTATTAAAAACATTTTCAAATTTCTCGCTTAGATCTTTTGAAACATTGAAAGCTCCTCCGTAAGGCAAAGAAGTAAAAGGAGTGAGGTACTCAATATCTTCTCCAATCAAGATTGTTTCCTTGTTAGTTGTGAATTGGTCTTTTATTCCCTCATAAATTAATTCATTTACTCTTTTGCTTTCATCAGCATCTTCTTTGATATGTGAAAATTCAATTTTTGATGGTTCAGAAATTTCCTTTTTAATATTAATAGTGACAGGATCTTTTTCCGCTAAGGCTACAGCAGCATCAATTTTTTCATTGATTTTTAATTTTAAATTTGAAAAAAATTCAGCATCAGCCTCAATTTCAAGATTTATAAGATCCTTTGATTTATATTGGTTTACAACATCTGGATTTCTGTTATCATCACCTTTTGAGTGAGAATATAATCGGAAGGTAGTTACTTCAATAAAACAAGCTATTTGTTCATGTCTTGCGAGATTTGAAACCTTTTCAAAAGTGGCTAACATATCGTCAATATCCCAAACATTTGTTTTGAAATATTTCATTCCGAACCCTTTGGCACGCATTTCAATTGAACCACTCATTGTTTGTTCAATACTGGTAGATTGAGCCACTCCATTATTTTCAACTACATATATTACAGGAAGTTTCCATAAAGAGGCTAAGTTGAAAGTTTCATAAATAATACCTTCACCCAAAGTTCCATCTCCAATATAACAAACTGTAATTCTATCATTTTTTTTAATTTTATTTGCTAAAGCAATTCCATTAGCAATTGGTGTCATTCCTCCTTGAATTCCGTTTGACAAATGGTTGTGTTTGTACAAGTGCTGACTACCACCCATACCGCCACAAATTCCGTTTTTTCTTCCCATTAATTCAGAGAAGAAACCTACAAGATCATTGTCTCTTGCCAATAAGTGTCCATGTCCTCTGTGATTAGATAAAACATAATCATTATCTGTTAAATATTCTGCAAAACACACCGGTATCAATTCTTGTCCTATGCATGTATGAACAGTGCCATTTATCTTTCCGCATTTGAAAAGGTCCAATAACTTTTCTTCAACAAGCCGGATTAATAAAGCTTTTTCAACAATTTTATTATATTTTTTCAACATATCTGCCTTATTATTAGGCTAAAATACCCTATTTTTTGAATTTATCTCGTAAAATCCTGAGATAGCATTATAAAAAGGCCATCTTTTTTCGCTTGTGGACTTGTTGAGTTATCTCTCAAATATGAAGGATAAATCCAGTCCAGTGGTTTCATTTCAGAAGAATATTTACCTGTGACCACATTTTTCATTACAGAACCTATACCCGGTTTCTTTAAAACAAATGTAATTGGTTCTTCTGTTATATCAAAATTAGCTGAATTCTATTTTATCTTTCAGAATGAAGCTCCTCGCTGCAAGCAACGAGGTATCTCAGGAAAATATTTCTTATTCGCTCTAAGGAGCGGGGAATTTACTCTGAGAGATTAAATAAAAGAAAAGCCCCGCCAGCAGGCAGGGCTTTTCTCAAACAAACACCTATGAGAAACAAGGGTACTTTTACCAGGATGCAGATGCAGGATTGTAGGCAATTGCACCTTCGTAGAAAGCCATCGGAGCAGACTGTTTGCATTTGAAGGTGAATTTGGAGCCTTTGTCCTTATCAATCTCCTCTCCCCAGGTAGTATCAATATCTTCAATGTGAACCAGGTTACCCGGGTCCCCGATGAGGTATCTTTTTTTCATAACCCTTCATCAATGCAAATCTTACCCAAAGGTAGCTTCGTAAATTTATTATCCACAAGGTCAAGCCCTTCGGGTGCCGTCATTTTTATTCATCTTTCATTTCCATAGGTATAAAAATGACCGGCAACCTTGCGTATTAAAATTTACTCCGCTGTTGGTTGCCTAAGATTTGCATTTTTTGCAGCAAACCATTTGTATCACTTAACATTGGAGGTCATCATGTCAGTAGCAGTAAAACTAACACTCTTTGCCCGCAGCGGCAAAATTACAGCAACTTATTCCTTTGTCTCAAGGCAGGAGTTACAGCACTTCCTGGAGCTAAATAAGCCGCCCAGGTATACGATCTGGGCTTAGCCAGGTTCGCTATCGCCTCCGGTGCCTTCGGGTGCTGGAGGCTTCTTTCTATGTTTCTATGGATGGTTAATAAAATAGTTCAAAACTCATCAGAAAAAATGAGCCGGATCTCCGGAAAGTGTAGTAAATTCGCATAACACAAAGCAGGACGTTCTTTGACCAGATCGGTGCATTTTTCGGTGCACCTTTTTATCTGAAGTTATAACACATTGATTATAAGCTACAATCTTCGGGGGTTCGAATCCCTGTCTCTCCGCTGGTTCATAAAGCAAAAAAACGTAAACCACTGAAAATCTGCACTTTCAGTGGTTTTCTTTTTCCCCGAAAACGCTAAAAAACGCAGAAAAATGCACTAGTGAGGTGGACTAGGAGGTGGACTAAAACAAAAAAAGCTTAGTCCACCGATTAAGGACATTACGCGCTGATATGCAGTACTTTGCATTTCTCTTTTTTGCTCTGAAAATCTACTTTTATAACCAAAAATCAGAGCTATGACACGAGCAACATTCACAATCCTGTTTTTTATCAAACGAACAAAAGTGCTTAAAGATGGCACAATGCCTATCTACGTAAGGATCACCGTGAACAAACAACGTGCTGAATTTGGTCTCCAGAAGAGTATTGAAGAGGACCAATGGCATAGTGAAAAGGGATACGCCATTGGAGCTTCAAAACCGGCCAGAGAGCTAAACTCCTACCTCGATTTTGTCAAATCAAAGATGTTGATTAAGAAACGGGAAATGGAAGAGGAGGGGAGGATCATTACAGCCTTGACGCTGAGGAACCACTACCTTGGTATTGAGGACTCAGGCAAAACAATCCTGGAGATCTTTCAGGAACACAACGAGAAATGCGAAGGCTTGGTAAATATTGACTTTGCTCCGGGAACTGTCGAACGATACAAGACCTGCTATAAACATGTGCAGGAGTTTATAAAGCAAAAATACAAGAGAGAAGACCTTCCTCTTTACGAAATTACTCCCATGTTCATCAGTAATTTTGAATATTATCTCAAGACTTCACGACCCTGTTGTAACAATACTGCGACCAAATACCTGAAAAACTTCAAGAAGATCACTCGGATTGCTATAGCAAATGGCTGGATGAAGGCCGACCCGTTTGTAAACATGAAGTTTCATTTGGATGATGTGGATATGGACTTCCTGGATGAACGGGAACTGAATACACTGCTAAACAAGACATTTGATTTCGAACGCCTAGAGCAGGTAAAGGATGCCTATCTTTTTTGTTGCTTTACGGGGCTGGCATTTGTTGATGTAAAAAGTCTCTCCTTGTCCGATATTGAAACGAAGGGTGACACTCTTTGGATCAAAAAACGCCGGCAGAAAACCAAAAACTGGTGCCACGTCCCCTTGTTGCCTCCTGCCGTCCAGTTGATCGAAAAATATAAATCTCACCCTCAGTGTATAAAGTCCGGGGTTTTGTTACCTGTCCCCAGTAACCAAAAAATGAATGCATACCTCAAGGAGATCGCCGATCTGGCCGGCATCAAAAAGAACCTCAGCACGCACACTGCCCGTCATACGTTCGCTACAACGGTCACCCTGGCAAACCAGGTGTCTATCGAGGTGGTCTCAAAAATGCTGGGTCATTCCAGCATTAACATGACCAAGAAGTATGCCCGGGTAGTCGATGACCTGATCCAACGTGATATGCAGAAGATTTATGGGAAGTATGGGGTACCTCTGAGAGTAACTGGATGAGTTTGTGGAGGTATTTAAAGAATAAAAGTTTATATTTGCATATCTTTATACAATCTGTAAAGATTCGCAAATAATATCTTTATGAAAAACGAGCCTGTTTCATATAATTATCTTGAGGAATTTCTTAGAAATATTAGATCAAAGGGAAGGTATTCATTTACTTATCAGGAAGTGCTTGACTCTTTTAATATTTCGGAACAGGCATTGGATCAAAACCTGTACCGGCTGAAGTCTAAGAATGCAATTGCTGCCATTAGGAAAGGATTTTATGTGATTATTCCTCCGGAATATTCATCCAGGGGAATGCTTCCTGCTTCTCTTTTCATAGATGATCTGATGCGTTCTATCCATAGGGAGTATTATATCGCTTTGTTGTCAGCTGCTTCTTTACATGGGGCTGCACATCAGCAGCCAATGGAATATTTTGTCGTTATATCAAGCCCGGCAGTTCGTAATATTAAGAAGGATAAAATTGCAATCAATTTCCTGGTAAAAAACCAATGGTCTGTAGATGATGTGATGAAGAAAAATACAGATGCAGGATATATCAATGTCTCTTCCCCTGAACTAACTGCTCTGGATTTGCTTTATTATAATGCAAAAATCGGGATTAACCGGGCTTTGACCGTGTTGCAGGAGTTATACGAGGAAATGAATGCAGCCAGACTTTATAAGGCTGCAAAAGGATACCCGCAGACAGCTGCCATGCAACGTCTCGGATATTTACTGGATCGTAAATTAAAATCGGAAAAGTTAGCTTCATCATTATTGAAGGTTCTGGATGAGCGTAACTATTATTTCACTCCCTTGGTTGCAAACAAAGGGAAAAAAGGAGTACCGGATAAGAAGTGGAAAATCATTGTTAATTCGGTAGTGGAGGGAGATTTATGATTCCAAGACGGTATATTGAGGAATGGAAAGAATTTGTCAACTGGAATGAAAATACTCAGGTTGAACAGGATCTGATTCTCACTCGGGCTCTGGTTGCTATTTATAGGGAGCCTTTTTTAAAGGAAAATCTTGCCTTCAGAGGGGGCACTGCATTGCATAAACTATATTTATCTCCATCAGCAAGATATTCTGAAGATATCGACCTTGTCCAGATTAAGGCCGCACCCATCGGTGAAATTCTTGATCATCTTCGTGAATCGTTATCTTTCATTGTCCCGGAGAAAATAAAGGTGAATAGAGGGGAATCTATGACAGCATTAAACTACCGTTATCTGGCTGATGGTGCTCCTCCTCAAAAAATGAAACTTAAGATTGAGATCAATTGCAGAGAGCATAAGCCATTTTTTGATTTCAAAGAGGTCGGTATTTCAATAGATAATACATGGTTTTCAGGGAGTGCATCTGTTATTACATACAAACCGGAAGAACTACTGGGAACAAAACTCCGGGCACTCTATCAACGTAGCAAGGGTAGAGATCTTTTTGATCTGTGGCATGCGTTAATTCAATTAAAACTTAATGCTGAAGAAATTATCCAATCATATTATTTTTACCTGTCAGCTGCCGGTACTAAGATTAAAAAAGAGGAGTTTATCGCCAATGTCGATGAAAAGATGCGGGATGATAACTTCAGGAATGACATGATCGGCCTTCTCCGACCAGGAATTAAATTTAATATGGAAGAAGCATACAAGGTAGTAAAAACTGAAATCCTGGAAAGACTCTAATCCCTCATTCCTAATTCCTCCTTCCTCATTCCCAATTCCTAATTCTCAATTCCCTAAATTCCCCGCTAAGCCTAAGGTAAACCCCATCCCCCCTCCCCCTCACAAACCCCACAAAGCTGATCTTCCCCTCCGTGGAGGCCAGGAATAATCCTACCTGCCCGAAGGTAGGCAACCCGGGAAGATCAAAATGATGCCTCACAGCATCCCGGAGGCCGTTGATCCGCCAGTCATGCAACAATGCCCTGAGGTTTCGGATGTAGGTCCTGTCAACATTGGGTTTCTCATTCACTTTGATCCCGGTGACTACCTGCCGACGGTGCCTCGACCGCTCCCTCACTTTCCGCTCATTGACTTTGAATCCCTGACTCTCTATGATCTCCCGGATGTCGGTTTTCAACTGGCTTGTAAAGGGCAGGTCGGAGGAGAAGGTGAGGTCGTCGGCGTAACGGGTGTATTCGAGGTCGCTGTTCTTAGATAGTTTGGCGAGCTCGGCATCCAGGCCCAGACAAGCGAAGTTGGACAGTATGGGTGATGTGTTGGCTCCCATGGGGAGGGATCTTCTGTAGGTGGTGAGCAGGGCTAGGGCGACGGCAATCTCTTTGGTGAAGCGGAAGGGCTCTTCGCTGAAGATCTGGTATACGCGCCGGGCGCTGATGGTTGGGAAGAAGTTTTTGAGGTCAAGGCTGTAGAGATGGTTCTTACCGATGTGCCTTTTGGCGTTCTCCAGGATGTTTTTCTGTGTGTCTTCTTTGTCGATGTTGGGAACGAAGCCGTAGGCGTGGTTGTTTTGCATGGTGCTGTAAACGGCGTTGAGGTAAAAGCTGAGCCGCTTCAGCACGGTCTTAAGCATGGGCGATGGGTCGTGGATGAGGCGCTCTCCGTGCCGCTTTTTCTTGATCCTGAATTCTCTGTAGGAGGGTTTGTTGATCAGGCTCTCGAGGTCCGACAGGGATACGTATAGCAAGCTGCCCAATTCCTGGTGATTGCTGATCGCAAGTAGTTGTGCTGCGTTTTCGTGGTAGCCCGGTGGTTTACCCTTCTTCATGCAAGGAACTGTTGGTTCATTATCTCCGTAAAATATGCGTTGGCTGTTTTCGAAGAAAATTGACAACGCACAAAATCCAACCGGGGTTTGCCGGCCGGGTCGCAGGTAGCACAACCCTGTAGCATGTCGAATGGTTCACGCTGGATCATAATGAGATGTTTACAGTTCGCTTGCAATCAGAAAGGGATATCGTTTTCGTCAAGGTCTTTCATTCGGCCCTGACTAATGTTTAGGTCTTTGGTATAGCCGTCGAAGTTTGAAAACCGGGTAAACTCCGGGTCGCGTTTCAGGTAGACATACCCCGTCCTGCCTGACTGGTTGCGCTGGAGGCTGAGTTCAGCCAGGTACTTGGTTGAGTTTCCCTCCTCATCGAAGTCAATGGTGTAATATTCGGGCCGGTAGAGCATAAGCACTTTATCGGCTTCCATCTCGATGTGGCCGCTGTCTCTCAGGTCTGAAAGCTGTGGCCTCTTCGTGCCTCCACGGTACTCTACGGTGCGGTTTAGCTGTGAAATGGCCATAATGGGCAGATCCAGCTCCCTGGAGAGCTCTTTGAGTCTCCGGCAGATGTATCCTAGTTCCAGGTCGCGGGTACGGAAGTGTCGTTCGGTGCGGATGGATTGCAGGTCCCAGATGCTGATAAACCGGATGCCGTGATGCGTTTTCATCCAGCGGCTGGCGTCGAGGATTCGTTCGATGTAGGCGGGCCGGGTGTCGTCAAGGTAAAGGGGGAGTCTCTCCAGACTTCTCAGGGTGTCAATGTAATGGTCCCACTCTGCTTCGCCGGTTCCGGCAGCCAGGCTGGCGTTGTTTGTTCCCAGTGTCATGGCATGGAGTCTGCTGATGAGCTTGGGGGCCATGTCGTAGGTGCTGAGGCAGTAGACCGGGATCTTCTTTTTGGTGAGGAGGTGGTGGATGATGGCAAGCATCAGGGTGGTCTTGCCCATGGAAGGCCGCCCTCCCAGGACAATGAATTCGCTTTTCTCAAATCCACCTCCCATCAGCCTGTCCAGATCCCGGAATCCTGTGGGAAGAATCGATGAAGTCTTTCCTCTCTTTGCCGAGGTACGGGCAACCACTTGCCGTGTATATTGCCCGATGTGAAAGGCTTCCGGAGTCGATGGTGTTCTGAAGATGGCAGTATCCTCTTCCGGATCCAACTCAAGGAGGATCGCTTTGAGTTTCTCTTTTAACTCCTGGCTGTTGAGATTTTGACTTTGCTTATTGATGATCTCCTGGAGCGAAGTAAGGATGGGATCAGACATTGGGATTTTTCTTAAGAGTTAAAATGGCAGGCTGTCATCCGCTGAAGCATAGCTGTCTTCATCCAAGATGTCTGGCGGAATTTCACCTGCATCGGCGGGCTTCCCTCTCTTCACGCATTTCCACGCTTTCACGTCGGTGTACCATCGGCCGTTGTATTCACGGCTCTCGAGGTCGAACATCACTTCTGCTTCATCGCCTTCGTTCAGTTGGAACTGATCGATTTTCTCTCCCCATAGCGAAAAGCAGACTTTTCGGGGGATCTTGTCGAATGTCTCAATGACATACTCCTGTTTTTTCCAGGTGCCATTCTTCCCTTCGCCGGTTTGAAGGGGCAGTATGTTGATTATTTTTCCGGTAAGTTCCATAGTTGTTGTGTTTTTGTATGCACAATGGGTGTTGTGGTGGGCTCCAACAGAGGTTGAGGTTTCTAAGAGGATAAAGGTACTTGAATTCTTCCTCTGTGGTGGCGTGATGTTGATAACTTTGGCCATTTCAATATCTCCTGAAAATGATTACTTTTGACTGAGTTGAAGTAAAACTCTTATGGACCCTAATCTGCTCGAAAAGATAAAAAAACTGACTATAATAGCTCTCGTTTCTGATGATGCTCTCATGGGAGTACTTGTTCTTAAGGGTGGTAATGCGCTGAACATTGGTTATGATATCTCAGACCGGGGATCCCTCGATATCGATTTTTCAATTGAATCTGACTATACCCCACAGGAGAAAGTAAGAGTTCGAAAACAGGCTGAATATATTCTCAATAAAGAGTTCAATCCAGAGGGTCTGGTCGTTTTTGATGCTAAGTTTCGCGATAGACCACAGATAATCGATGATGCGGTTAAGGATTTCTGGGGTGGTTATCTGTTGGAGTTTAAAATCATCAATACTAAGAATTTCGACAAATTCTCTGGCAACATTGAAGCCCTGAGACGCAATGCATTGCAGATTGGCAGTGATAACTCAACTAAATTCACTGTCGATATCAGTAAGTATGAATACATTGGGCTCAAAAGACCAATTGATATAGAAGGTGCTACAGTATATGTATACTCCCCCGAAATGATTGTTCTTGAAAAACTCAGAGCGATTTGTCAACAGGTTCCAGCTTATAAAGAAATTGTTAAGCACATGACCCCTAAATCAAGAGCAAGGGATTTCTTTGATATCTTCAATTTAATGCAGCATTTCAAGATGGATTTTACAGCCAGGGAAAACATTGCTTTAGCCCATGACATTTTTAGTGCTAAAAAGGTTCCTCTTGTTTTTATTTCACAAATTAGTGAGTTAAGAGAACTCCATAGAGGAACCTGGGAAAGTGTTGTCCAAACGATCAATCAACAGGAGGAACTAAAGGATTTCGATTATTACGTTGATTTTGTATTAGAGAACTTTTGTCACTTGGCAGTTAATCAAAATCCCTTTGGATAGTATAAATTCCATCTTGGGGAAAATTCCTTTGACCTTATGTTATACGTCAGGTAGAATTTGAATTGCTTGTCTTTCTCGAACAATTTTAATGTTCTTGTATCATACCCTGCTTTCTCTAAATAAAATCCGATTACTTGATGATATGGGTAAGTGAAATTAAGTTGGGTCAGATATGCTTCCAACTTCACTGGATCAAGCTGCTTTTTAACTGCTTGATAGGCTCCAAACACTTCAAAAACCCCACCAGAATAAACAGGCCTAATGGCAATATCGATGAGAGTCCGCTCCAGATCAGTAAATCTGTACGATTCTGTTTTAAGGTTCCTTTGTATGACTCCCAATCCTGAGGTATTCTTTCCGTTTATTATATAGACCTTCTTGGTTTTATAAGTTAACGTGTTAGTGGCAATTCGTTGTGCCTGTGAAAAGGCACGATCAATTGCTTGCTGGGTAAGAGCCTGAACAGGGAAATCTTTTGTATGTTCAACATTCAGGTAATATGATTTAGGTATTTGCAAAGTCAATTGATGCAGAAACATTGCCGAATAGTGTGTAAAATATCCTTTGGGATGTAGTGCATTAAAGATAGTAAAGTCGTCAAATGCTCCTGTTGAATATATATGGTGGTTCTTTCCTCTCGGATCATTCAATGTATGTTCAATCACAATATTTTCTTTCAGAACAAAGGATATAAAATGAGCAGATGTCTTGGATGATGATATTTTCCAGTTTTTCCTCTCTTGTTCAAATAACCTATAAAGGTAAGTTTTGGGAAATGCTTTCTCTCCTAACTCATCAAACTTCGTTTTAATGTCAGGTAAGGCAATCGAAAAATCACTTTTTTTCCCCATTACTCATGTATGCTTCAGCATATATGCTGAAGCATACAGCAAAGATACGAAAAAAAATGACAAAGTCAAGTGTTTTTTATTTATATGACGTTATAATAGCATATATGCTATTATAACGCTAATATAAAATAATTATTGCATAGTTGAAAATTTTATACATTT